>Ga0214545_1001993_pt1 | contig 39112 bp, 22 predicted proteins | sample CNSS4metaG_FD_160064 | JGI IMG/M metagenome (GOLD analysis project Ga0214545, IMG submission 160064) | Root nodule microbial communities from cowpea collected in UCLA plant growth center, Los Angeles, California, USA - CNSS4 | ecosystem: Host-associated > Plants > Roots > Nodule | place: USA...
CATGTGATTTAAATGAGATGGTTGGTATCAAGGAGACATGGTATTGATATGAAATACAAATATATATTCACTGTTTGGGAAGGATGAGTTGGTATGGATTCAACATTTGGTTATGAATGAGAATGGGGTGTAAAGGTTGGCATGAGATATTGTGTATGGTAAACATTACTTGATTGATTGAACATGGTTGGTCTGTGGTCAGTGCGTAATTCCTTGAAATCTCTAGGTGGGATTTCAGGGTCGTGCTTCAGTGGTCGGGACGTAATTTCATGACCCCTGTTAGTGGGTGTCCATGGTGGTGCCTCATCTATATAATTTGGTAAGGATTCAAGGTAAGGATTGCATCCTAACACCCTAAGAAGTCAGTTAGTCTCACTTAGAGCGGACTGACTCCTGTGGTGAGAGTAGCCGGAGGCCTAAAATCTATTAAGGGTTAACCTTGTGTGTGAGGGAATTGATTCATTGTAACACTTGTAACACTTGTAACACATAGCTCGAGGGTGAGCAAAGGTATCCACCACAAGTGCGAGCAACCGCTGAATCTGACCAGATTATATGTATCCGGATGAGTCAAGTCGAGTCCTAGTGTATTGATTGGAAGGTCATAACATGCTTGGATGATGTATGTATATTGGACTGTGAAAGTATATCTGATTGCAAGATAAAATCTTTTTGACTCTAGCTTACCCTTCTGCTTGTTTGATTGCCTTGTGTGTTGTTCTTCCACCGTTGCGATGATGATCAATGAATTGATGGGAGCAGATGCGATAGGCACTCGAGGTCAACAGAGAAAGGATGGTTCCGCTACACAGTCTACCCGTGCTGGACTTCATGTCTCTTTGGGTTTTTCTTTAGGGCGAAGTCCCATGTTTGTATTGCCCCTAAGGCTTTATTTCGAATATTGACTATCTCTTCCTCCTTTTGGTTATAGGCATTGTAGTGAGCTTTAGTATTTCCTTTTAAGTACCTTGAATATCTGTAAGGAGTGACTTTATACTCCGCAACTTGACTTTTTATATCATCCGGTGTAAGATTTCATTTAATTATGTTATTATTTAGATGGGATGTTACAAACTCTGTACATATATAATAATATTCATTATTCATCAAAATAAAGATTTTATACATAAATAATTTTAAAGCAGGGATCCATGTGACTTCTTTTGCTGTTAAACCACTATTAGGATATTGTTTTCTCAAATTAGACCCTCTTATAATATAATCTCCATTACCGAAAGAATATATCTTCATAATTTTTCTATTTTTACATGTACGTTGTTTGTTGGAATCTACATTTTAAGGAACAAATTTTTAACAATTTTTTTAATTTTATAAATTTGTATATTTATTTGTAATAAATTATTTTATTAAAAATTTATAATTTTTTTATAAATACATGTGAATATAAATTTAAAAATTTATATTTAGTTTATAATTTATAAATTAATCAGGAATAAAAAGTTTGAAGAGTAATTATAATAAATAAAATAATTTAAATATAATTTAATTATAGAAATAGAAAAAATATCATAATAAAATATTGTAATTATAATTTTTGTAAAATTAATTTTGATAAATGTATATTTGTTTGGTTAAAATAATTTATGTAATATTTTTGTTGGGTGTAATTGTGACCTCCCATTTAATAGTTAAATCTAATTAAATAAAATATTGCATAATTTATAATAGTTAAAAGAGTATATGACAAGGAGTATATATGTATCCATCATTACGACCAGTACAGTTATCCATAAATATACTTAAAAAGAAAGACTAAGGTGGCACCACAATACCATGAACAAAACAAAATTTAAAAGGTTAATAGTTGGCCAGAGGACCTGCTCATAGAGCACGAAATTACAAAATAACAAAATTTCTTCAAACATGAGCTCAATGGTGAGTCAAACTCCAACTCATGACCAACTAAGCTGTAGTGTTCCCATCGTCACTATGATCACCAGGAGTTTCCATATCTGCTCACACCAAGGAATTGGTGATCATCGCAAAAAGGAATAGCCACACAAGAAAACGAGCACAAGCAAAAGGGTAAGTTAGAGTAAAAATAATTTTCAACATAGCATCTGAGCAAGCAATATTAAACAGATTTCCAAACAGGCAAAATAATAGGCATATAAACATGTGATAACAAACGAACAATAGGACTCTAAGACTCAATTTATTCGTATACATATAATAAGATATGATTCACTGGATGCCCACACTTATGGTGGCCTTTACTACTCTGCAGAGCCATTGCCAATGAGTTTCACCCTACCACACACAAGGTTAGCCTTCAATCATCTAAGACCATTCCTGCCAAAGACTAGGGTCTCCCCGCTACTCTCACCACTTGAATCAGTTTGCTCTACATGAGACTAACTGACTAACTGATTCTTTAGAGCTTCGGGATGCAACTCTTACTTGAATCCTTATCTGATTATATACACTACAATACCACCATGAAATCTTGCCAAGAGTTTCATGGAATTACGTCTATCTCACACCACAACCATGTTTCTCATACCAACCACATTGTATCTCACGCATTATGATTTCATACCAATGCCCATCCAACCAACCAAAACCATGTTTCATTCATGCCAACACAACATGTAACGATCTCATTTCATCATCTTAAGCATTTGCACATCATACTTCATACTTTTAAAATTAGTAAACCAAACAAAATCATGGAAGCATACAAGTATTCAAGCAACTATGTCAATCTCGCTTAAGTTAAGGAGCCCTCGCTCAGGTGAGAGGAACCCCTCGCTCAAGCTAATAGCTCTCACCTGGGCGAGATTGTAAATAGAGAGCACCTCGAGTTCTCACTCAAGCTAGTCCATCTCGCTCAAGTGAGGTTACTCTCGCTCAAGCGAGAGGCCTTCGCTAGGGCGACAACTCAAGACAGAAAGGGGGGTGAGTTACTGCTATTCTCGTTTAGGCGAGAGCTCCTCGCTTAGGCGAGAGCTTTTCGTTTGGGCAAAAAACAACTCGTTTAGGCGAGCATTGTAAGATCCAAGAAATTTAAATAATTAAATAAATAATTATTTAATAAATATGGGTAGTATGAGCCTTTAAGATATTTAATGCGAATTGTTATGATGTGAAAAAGTACTAGCTCAAATAGTTGAGAGTACTTTATTGTGTGAGAGGACTTGGGTTCAAATTTCAAATTTTATGTATGTCAATTGTATGTATCTTATTTAAATAAGTATATTATTTTATTGTTAGGCTTGAATGTGATTGGTGATAATTTAATTCTAAAATTATAGAAATTATCATGAAACATGAATTGGTTGATTTGGTTATGCAGTTCAAACCTTGTTAAGAACAAAATTAACTTCTTTCTTTTTTCCAAAATTTCTTTTGGCATGAAGATGAAAGGGTAGAAAAACCCTAGCTGCAAAAGTGGCAGCCAAGAGAGATAGAAAATAGCCATAATGGACCTTGAATAGCCATTAAGCTCATGATTAAATTCAAAATTCGTTTTGGACCATTAACCCTCATTACGAGACCATTATGAGGTATTGAATTAGAGAGAAAAGGGTGAAATTGATACTGCATTCTCGTGAGGACTGGGAAGAGAGGTTTACATAACCATTTTGTGTGCTTTGGAAGTGTGAGAGCTAAATTTTTGGAGTGCCAAAGGAAGGCTTTTGGGACATCATAAAGAAAAGGGCTAAAAGACCATTAGGAGCAAAGATTTACCGGGTAAGGGGAGCTATCCTTGCATGTTTTATTCGTATTTGATAGATTGTATGATAATTTGATCAATTGCATGAAATTTCCTTATGAATTACATTGATTTTCGTGGTTTCCGGGTTTCTACCCAGAAATTGCCTGGCGGTCGTGAGTGTGCCGCCAAGCGATGCATTATTTTCTGCCCATTTTTCTGGGTTCTGCTATGAACCGCCTGGCGACGAAGGTGGACCCATTAGGCGACGCATGATGTTTGTCCCTATTTTGTGTGTTTCGCGAAGTTGCTTGATACTGGGACTCCCTAGTGGGGTTACTAACTCTGTGAAAGGTGTGATGTCATTGTATTGTTATAATTATGATGAGTGAAAACTAAATTTGGGAATATAATCATGAAGCAATTGTGTTAAAGTGATGAATGAATCAGGAATAGAGAAATAGAGACCAATTATGAATGTGGTTGGTTGATATAATGTGATTGGTTGAGTACGTAGCTAGAAATAAAAGGATTGTGAACCATTGGCTCGTGCGCAAATTTCTGGACTTGGAATGATAAAACAGAATGGACCCATGGGATAGAGGAACCTGGAATTTTCCAAGAACTGATAGCGGGGAACAATGAGTGGTTCTGGAAGTTTATGGGGTGGCTGAGAGATGGAGTTATTAAGGAAATTGAGTCGAAAGGAAATTAGGTACAACAAAGAGATTACGATACTTGAATGGGAGTCATGATAAACAAGGTAATGCATGGAGTGAGGTGATGTCCTTACGGCAAAGTGAAGTAGAGTTAGGTAAGGAATTCTTAGTGAGGGTCTAAAAAGCTGGAATAGGGAAATGAGAAAAAAGAAGGATAACTGAGCTGGAAATATGGATTCTGGTGCATTGGGAGTAGGTGAAATTAGGCATAACAAAGGAGTGATGAAAGGGGGTATAAACAATTGGTTAAGTATAGGATTGCTCGCTAATTAGCTGAATTGGGTACAAGAATTGAGTAAGAGTTGTTTCTGTTATAAGTTGATTAAAACATGGTATAACTATAAAGTGGTGGGTGAATTACATAGATTGGAATGTTTGAATGGTGAATAAATAAGTTATAGAAAATCAAATAAGGTTGAGGTGAATGGATAATTAGAGTCAGCTTCTGATATAAGAGGGTGCCTTTTATTTTGGAGATAATTACGGGTTGGAGAACAAACCATTTTGGGTGCCAAAATCAGCAGAAACACGGTACTGGTGTGGCACTTGGTGGCACGGGTATGTGCGTCAGGCGATAGACTATCAGGGATGTGCACTGCAACGTGTGGCGCATGGTGGCAAGGTGGCAAGGTGTGCTCCGCCAGACGGTCTGCGCAGGTTTCGCCTGGCGGCGCTTAGGCTGTGCCAAGCGATAATGTTATAGGTATTTGACTTGCGTGTGTTGTGTATACGCATTAATGCAAACTTGGATTAGGGGATGATGTGCCATGAGCGGGTAGCTTCATGGATGATGGTGAACACGTGATGATATGAGCGGGGAGGTTCATATCCAGTTATTCTCGTGTGGGGATACGAGCGAGGTAGGTTCGTATGTTCTGTGCTCACACTTGAGAGAGGTTACGTGCGGGGAGGTGCGTAGCTGGTGGATCACGTGTGTTGGACTATGGGCGGGTAGGTCCGTAGAGCAGGACTACGAGCGGGGAGGTTCGTAGAGGCTGGACCACGAGCGGACAGGTTCGTGTGAGCATCATAAATCTTGAGTCTAAGGCTAACTACTTGTGTGATTTGAAGGTTGAAAAGCCTTAGGGTATTAAGGTCTTGGCCAAGAAATATTTTAGAATCAAATAGCTGGGTGTTTTAAGAGTTTATTAAAGTATATGTTATTTTTATTTATAAGCTCACCATTTCTATTTGTGGCTGGCGATGATCGTGTAATTCGTTACATGGGAGCAGATGATAATACATGTGATGTTGTGGATGCATAAACGATAGAGAGCGGGCTAGCTTGGGGACTTGAGTTAGGGATTTTTTTATGTTTTCATTTACTTTATCGGATTTTGAATTTTGTAATAAGATTATTACTTTGCCTTTAATTGAATGTTGGCGTATTAAACGATGTTTTAAATTTTCTCACGTTTGGGAATAATAATATTGCGACGTTTGAATTTCAACTTTTATTTATTTTATTTAATTAAGTAATTTCCAGTAGGAACGTTACAAGCATAACAGATCCTTACCTGCACTCAACATGCAAACCAGAAATCCAGGGCCAAAAACAAACATGCAATACAATCCATTTCATACAATAACCAGACCAGTACATTTCAACATTCAAACTCAAGTAACAAAATCAGAAAATAAAACACCACTGTAAAAGCTTTTAAGTTCTAGCTTCCCTTACCTGGAAAGTTGCAAAACAAACAACACACATGGGAGAGCACCACAGTTCCACTGTAACTTACAAAGCTGGCACGGAGGAACAAGAAAGCGAAACTGAGACCCTATCAGAGATTAAAGTGGAACCAAAGATTTCAAATGGGAAAGAAACATAGGACAGGGGTTTAGAGCTCTACTTACACAGAAGGAGAACGTTCTACAAGCTTGGAGGAAGGAAGGAACTTACTGAAACCCTAGCAGAGCTCTCTGTTGTAGGTGGGGAGGAAAAGTGACTACTGTGAGTTGAAGAGACAGAAACATAATGGGAAGGCAACATGAAGTGGGAAGAATACTCAAGAGTCTTTTTTTGGAAAAAACTTATGTACTAATTGGAGCCTTACCACTTGGCTTGGTCCAATTCATAAAATAACATAGGGTATCTAAGTTAGAATAATAAAAATATGATTGTAAGTGAAAATATTTCAAAAAAAAAATACTGTAAAGTTAAAAATTACTGATATGGATGTAAAATATTTAAGTTTAATTATGAAACAGTTATTTAAAGAAAATATTAAATTAAAGTATAGAATTTTTTAAGAATAATTTATTTAGAAAAAATATATAAATTTAAATTATATCAAAAATATAAAATTTCTTAATAGAATTTAAAAAAAATACAAAAGGTACAAAATAAAAAAAAAAATCAAATTCAAATTACATAATTATTTGTTGAAGTTATTAGTTATTTAAATTAAAATAAATTACATAGCACTAGCATTTTTAGTTTTGAAAAAATATTAATAATAGATGTCTAGTAAACGAAATAATAAAAGATAAGATGAATTAAGAAAATTTACTTGAATTTGAATTAAATATGCGAAATGTATATTTATATAGCTAAAATTTTATTTTATTTTTCTAATTTATTGTACATAAAATAACACATTATATAAATTATTTTAACCAAATAAATATACATTTATCAAAACTAATTAAAAAAACAATCAGATAATATTTTATTAGAATAACTTTTCTATTAACATATTTATGTATAGTAAAATTATCTTATTTATTATAATCACTTTTCAATTATTTTTAATTAATTTATAAATATTAAATTAAATATAAATTTTATATTTTATATTTACACGAGTTCATAAATAATTATAACTTTTTAGTAAAATAATTTATTATAAATAAATATAAAAATTTATAAAACTTGAAAAATAATTGCTAAGAATTCCTTCCTAAAATACATAAAAAGTATTTTCTGATACTTGAATTATAAAAAGTACGATGAAATTTTTTTTTTTTAAAAGAAATGGTAATTGAATTGTAAAAGGGTCTAGTTTGAAAAAAATATTTTCTAATAGTCTACTCTGGTTAATAAAATTCAAAAGTGGTCCATAATACTAAAATAGTTTATCCATCTCTATCTTCACTTCCATTCTCATCTTCTTCCACTTCCACCCTAAAAAACATGCACCAATATCCATTAAAACAAATTGAAATATCATAATAATAGGAAGAGTAGAAGAATATGAGAATCAATAATCTGTGAGCATTCTGGATTGTACAATCTGTAATGCAAAATTATATTTTGAATTATTCAATCCGAAATTTAATTATACATTATAGATTGTGCAATTCAAAATGTAAATTTGTATTATGAATTGTACAATTTAGTAGGATTGGATAAAATAAATCTGATTGCACTAAACTATAGATTATCTATACTACATTGTACAAAAAAACTAAACTATTTCTAACAAAAATTGCATTGTACTATTTGAAAGTTCTGTTAAAGAAAATTGAACCCTTGTATTTGCATTACAGTTATCTGTTTGAACCTCTTGTACTGTATTAAATTTAAGTTTGGGGTTGTCAATTTTTTGTATACTGTGTAAGTTACTATAGTAATATAAAATGTTATATTATAAGCGCCCCATCAATTACAATAAAAAAAAGTTGGTAGAGTAATTCATAGTCCAATCTTACGCGACACTCTTTTCTTATTCAAATCAGTAAAGGTTTCAGTCTTTTAACTCAAATATAAAATTTACGACAACTTTTATTTAATACCTGAGATATTTTTACTGAGAATTAGAAATTATTGTTATAAAATATTAAAATCAATTTCAGAAGATAATTTCGTAATAGATATTTTTCACATATACAAATATCAAAATACTTATTAAGGAATACAAAAATTTACCAATATTTAATTTTTGAAATATTTATTTATGCAAGAATATTTATAATAACAATAAATATTTTTAATTTATGTTTAATAATTTTATTTGTGATAAATTTGCTTATTACCTGGTAAATAGTATCTTTCAAAAATGTTAAAATTTAATTTTAAAATAAATGTAAAAGATAAAGTGAATAATATAAACTTTTAAGAAAATAAAATGCAGAAATAAATAAATAAGAGAGGTTTAAAATAATCAAAAAATAAACTTTTGGGACTAATGGTGTCTCTTACTTTTTAGGCCAATAATATTTCAAGAAAGTTGGACAACACTTAGACCAATTTAATTCATTTTAAGCTAAAACGTAATAATTAAATTTTTGTATAACCTAGCTATGGACAAACTATTAATTTTCTTTATGAACATTTTTTTCTCTCTCTTCATTCTATTTTTTTTTTACAAATTTAATTCTTAGGAACTGGAGAGAGGATTAATCGGAGATGTAATTTAATGTACATAGACAAAATATGTCTTACATTTTTTAAATTTTTTTAAAACAAAACAAATTCCAAAACACTTCATGGTAGTAAGAAAAGGAGTAACTCGGAAAAAACAAAGTTGAAATTTTTTCTCAAGACGAAGTGGGATCTTCAAATGTAATTAATTTAGATGATTAAAGATGTATTAAGATGTATTAACATTTTTATGTTATTTATGGGAGAACCTACGAGAGAACCTATGTATTAAGATGTATTAATATTTTGATTTTGGTGTATTGAAGTTTGATGCATATTCAAGTATTATTTTCTAAGCACTTTCAAATTATAAAAATTATATTATTATTGTGTAGTACAATCATATATAATTAGTGCAATTCGATTCAAAATAGTGTAATTCATTTCAAAAATAGTGCAGTTTGGTTCAAAATCAATGCAATCTGATTCAAAAATAGTATAATTTGGTTCAAAAATAGTATAGTTGATTCAAAATCAGTGCAATTCGGTTCAAAAATAGTACGATTCAGTTCAAAATTATTACAATTTGGTTCAAAATCAATGCAATTCGATTCAAAAACGATTCAAAAACAATGTAGTTAAATTCAAAAGTAGTGCAATTCAATTCAAAAATAGTGCAATTCAGTTAAAGCTTAGTGCAATTCAGTTGAAATATAGTGCAGTTCATAAAACAATTCAGTTCATATTATAGTGCAGTGTAGTTCAATGCAGTGCAGTGCAGTTCAATGTAGTACAGTTCAGTTCAGTTTATTAGACAGAAAAACAGATCAGTTCAGTGACTGAACTGTTTTTCAGTTTAGTTCATGCTATTTTTGTAGTTCAGTACAATTTTTGGTAGTGCAGTGCAGTTTGGTATATTTTGGTCAGCCCTACAATTTAGATTGTAAATGTGCATTGTGAATAGTACAATTTAGAATATAATTTTATATTAGAAATTATACAATTCAAAATGTAAATTTGTATTACGAATTGTATAATTCAAAATACCTATAGATTAGATCATCCAAAATTATAATTACAGAAGGGATATAATAAAAATTAAAAAAAAAATTATGGGAGTCTAGACAATATATTGGGGTGCAAAAAGAAGATACGAGGATGCAGAAAGAGAAATTTCATACAAATAAATACGTAAAAAATAACATAATTAAGGGACTATGTTTCTCTAATTAACATAAAACGCAATGATGTCTAAAAAAGATAAGCACATTAGAATAAGAAATATTATTATAAACTTGAAGAAGATGCAATGAAGAATGGATGAAAGAGTTTTCGGACTATAAAGAGTTTTGTGAATGAGAAAAGTTAGAATCAAAGTAGAAAATAAGTTTAAAATTAGAAAATAAACAAATTACTTTTTTTGTGTATAAGTTACAAAAAATATCAAACTAATAAAAACCAATCAAATTTTAAAAAATTGTTATTACTAGGTAAAAAAAAATTCTATTAATTTATAGATAACTTATTAAAAATTCTTAAATTTACCGTCCTGTTTTTTTAACATAAATAAATATTAAAGTATTAAAGTAATAAAAAAAGGTTAAATATGTTATTGATCTCTTTAGTGAAATTTGGAATTAGTTCATTTTCAAAAATTTTAACCAATTTAGTCATTCATCTTTAAAAGTACGTAAATTTAGTCATTTTAACCAATTTTTATTAAGTTTATCTGACGTTTCAAGCACATTTCATGATAGTATTTGAATTATTTACATTGTTTGACACATTTTTGTTTCAATGTTAACTCAAATATTATCATAAAATGCATTTAAAATGTCAAATAAGCTTAACAAAATTTGGTAAGAAGAAAGACTAAATCCACGCATTTTTAAATATGAAGGACTAAATTAATATAAAGTTTCGAAAATAAACTAATTCCAAAATTCAATTTCATGATAGTATTTGAATTATTTACATCGTTTGACATATTTTTATTTCAATGTTAACTCAAATATTATCATAAAATGCATTTAAAATGTCAAATAAACTTAACAAAATTTGGTAAGAAGAAAGACTAAATCCACACATTTTTAAATATGAAGAACTAAATTAATATAAAGTTTCAAAAATAAACTAATTTCAAAATTCACTTAAAAAAACGTATTTAACCCTAAAAAAATCAAGTTACAACTAATGTTCGGAATTTTGAAGTATTTCAAAAGCTTTTCAGAAGATCAAGCCAAGCTTAAAAAGGAAAATCTTGTACAACTGACTCAATACTGGTTTACAAAAAAGTTTCTTAGATTTTAATACTTTATTTTTTTAAACGTTAGAAAAGTATGTTTTGACGAATTTTTCTGTCATTATTAAGATGAATGTTTCCTTGCTTTAATATTTTTAATCTTGAAATTTAAGATGAACCAACTTCTAATCTCTGAGGTTAAAATGATAATAACTTTAGTCTCTCAAATTAAAAACAAATTCATTTGAAGAATTAAAATATTTGTTAGTTCCTAAATAATAAATTTGAGAGACTTATTTTCTTTAATTTAGAAAATCATATTTATGATAAACAAATAAAAATATAATTAAACTAATTTTTTACTTATTATCCTTTTGTTTTCTTTTGATCTCCTTCTCTTTTAGTTTTTCTGTGTTTACGATTAAAAATAAAGTTTAAATCTGAGGACACTATTTGCCTAAATTATAATATGCAAGGAATAGTTTTACGTGGACAGTATTATATCACACGTCTCAAGCAATACTTCTAGCGATTAATTATTCATTAAAATATACATGAAAAAAATATTGTTAAAAATTAAGTTAACCTTGTGTATAAAAAACTTAACATTTTATATAAAAATTGGATTCAGATTTCACCAACATTATATATATAGATTAAATATGTTTTTAATAAATTAATTATAACGCGTAAAATTAAAATTTATCTTTATATACAACTTTAATATATTTTTATTTTTAAATTAAAAAAATAAATAAATAAAATTATTCTAATTCAAGTAAGTTAAATAGTTTTGATGTGTTAAGTGTATTTATGCTAATATTTGAGTTATTTACCCATTTAACACGATCTCTCTTTAATATTAAATAAAAGACATGTTTAACACATAAAAAATTAAGGGTTAAATATGTTATTTACCCATTTAACACGATCTCTCTTTAATATCAAATAAAAGACATGTTTAACACATAAAAAAATTAAGGGTTAAATATGTTTTTGGTCCCTCACGTTTAAGTGAATTTTGAAATTAGTCCTTCTTCGAAACTTGATACCAATTTAGTCCTTCATCTTTAGAAATGTGTGAATTTAGTCCTTCTTATCAAATTTTTTTAAGTTTATTTGACATTTTAAATGTATTTTAAAATAATATTTAAGTTAATATTGAAACAAAAGTGTGTCAAACTTTGTAAACAATTCAAATATTATCATAAAATGCGTTTGAAACGTCAGATAAACTTAACAAAATTTGGTAAGAATGACTAAATTTATACATTTCTAAATATGAAGGACTAAATCGGTATCAAGTTTCGAAAAGGGACTAATTCCAAAATTCACTGAAACTTAAGGGACCAAAAACATATTTAACCCAAAAATTAACTACTTGAATTAAAATAATTATATTCATTATTTTTAAAGTTTAATGAGAATTTTTTTTTTTTAAAGTTAAATACTAGAAACAAAATGTAAAAGTGCTTGAATGAAAAAAAATATATTGAAAGTGAATGTATCTGGGAGAAGGTACTGTCCAAAAACACGATAACCTTTCACATCGTTCCAAAAAATTCAAGTGGTCATACTTATGCTATTTGCAACTCAACCATGCGTTTTGGGAGAGCTTGTGTATAAGTGTTTTAAATATCAAAATCAATACTATAAATATAATACCTGGAACTTTTTCTTAATATGCCTCCATTTTCTCTTTCATTCCCATCTTCACCTCATTTTCTTCTGATATTTTTCTTCATTTCTTATTCCATTATTTATCATCTCTTCTATTTATTTTTTCCTTTTCATTATTTATCATCTCTTCCATCTAACTTCCACTATATATCACGATTCTTTTTTCGAAAATTAATGTGTCAATCACAAAAGTCTCAGGCTTAAATATATATTTGGTCTTTATTTTTGTCAAAATTATTCAATTTGGTCCCTATTTTCGTTATTTGTTCAATTTGGTAATCATTTATGTAAAATCGTATTCAATCGAGTCCTTTTGACAAACGGTGTTAAAATTGTTAACGGCACAGTGACACGGTGTAACTGTTTGGGTTACGTGTCAAATTTTGGAATATATGATGGCACACATTGGCACAATTAAAAAGAAATTGGAGAAAAAAGTTTGAATTACGTAAAAAGATAAAACATGGTAAAGTGAAAAAAAATTAAAAAGTTTGAATTGAGGGTTTACTGCAGCAAGAGTTCAAGAGGAAATTGGGCATTAGAGTTAGAGAGTTCGTTGAGTAAAAATTTGAAATTGGGCATTCGAGAGGACGAGAGTTCAAGAGGAAATTGGGCATTAGAGTTAGAGAGTTTCTTGTTCATCAATTAGGGTTCGCGAAGAGGAGAATTTGCGCTTGGAGAGTGATTTGCGATTGAAGCTTCGAGATTGCACTTGGAACCACGAATATGAGACCCACCGCAACTTGGTTGCCTCCAACTATTACAGCAAGAGGAGGAAGACAAATGGTGACGAGACATACCTCTCAAACACGAATTCCGAATCACCAACTGGATTGTACACAAGTTTCTTGCTGGGCACAATTTTGCTTGAAACCTCTCAAACCCTAATTTCTTCCCCAAATCAATTTCACTAACTTTTAAACCTACAACGGCCGTAAAATTTCACTATGCCAACGTCACTACCAAAAATTTGACATGTAACCCAAACAGTTTCACCGTGTCATTGTTCCGTTAACAATTTTAACACTGTTTGCTAAAAGGACTCGATTGAATGCGATTTTACAAAAATGAGGACTAAATTGAACAAACAACGAAAATAGAGACTAAATTGAATAATTTTGACAAAAATAGAAACCAAATGTATATTTAAGCCAAAGTCTTAATATTGATTGACCTTTTTTAAGACTAATGGTTTTCCTGAGAAATAAGACATGAATAAGTGATTTTATGTTGGTTATTGTATCTTTCGTTAATTCAAATATTATTTCTTGATGCTAGGAAAATAAAATTGTTGTTTAGTTATGAGTGAGTATTTGAATTTAAAAATCTCTCATATTTTTAGAGAAGTTAATAAATTTAGAGATGAATTTGAAACGAAATATATTTATTTGTCCAAGAGATATATTTTATTTTAAAAATAAATTTGGTTTACTCGAATATAGATTTATTTGTATTTTTACATTTTTCTTTTGCATTTTTTAACAATATTATCATCAGGAGGAAACATATGATTGTTGAGATATGAGATATTAATCTAACAAGAAATATTATATTCTTGTAATAATATTATCTTGATTGATATATTTACTTCAAAAAAAGTGTCTCCATGACATATCAAAAGTCTATGATGGGTCAAAAGTAACCTGTTATAATAATCTTTCAATCTTTAATATAAGGTGGGAAAAGTGTCTATAAGATAAGTTTGTATAAAGTTTCTACAATGTAATGTGTTGTACAAATTCCAATAGAGATACAATCCTAATGCAAGATAAGGTGTGATCCAAGCAAATGTGAAAATCTCTCTATAAAAAGTGGAAACTTATATTAGAAACACAAACTAAACTGAATTAAGAGTTCAATGTAAAGAAAATTTTTCCCCTAATTTTGTGAGTAAAACTTTTCATATATTTATACAAATCATAATAAGGATTTATCATAGCATTTGTCACTCTTTTTTGTTTTCTACTTTTTTTCTCTTTTCTCTTTCTCTTCTTTTCATTCCAATCCACCCAAAATGGGGTCACATTGATCATTGCTAAATACACAATGCGTTATGACCCTTTCATTTATGATGTCCTTTGTTAACTGCTATGGAACTTTACCAAGTCTTGTACCTAATACCATTCTTGTCTTTAAGTGTTAAACATCATTACTGAGATTTTCAAACTACAGATAATGTGAAGTATTTGAGGAATGAAACCCTCAATCTATATTCTCATTATCAATTATTCACAACAGCATCCATGATTGATTCCCATGGAGTAATATAATATTTTTCACTGCTATAATCCTATGATATAACTAACCCATTGATGGAAACCCTAATGTTGTTAATAAATGGTTGTCCCTCTCACCATTTCCCTCACATGCACCTGTTTTTCTTGTCCTATGATTGGTATACAGATGTTAGTTTAAACCAAACAGAAAATAAATCAACCATTGATGTGACATGCTATAATCTAAGAAAAAGAAAACAAGTAGTAGTCAAGTACTGGGCAAAAGAACAAACGGCATAAATTGACTACAACTTCTCAATTTACATTCATTGTCTACAACTTTGCCTTCGCATTCATGAAAAATTACTCTCAAGTTTAACGTTGTCCTCACATTTCAACGTTGTGGGGTGCATGAACTTCCATCTCTTGGCCAATTATAGATATCCTGTTTTTTCCTCAATGTTGACAAGTTTTTGGCCCTGAGAGATGTACATCATGTTGGTGCATCTGTGGTATCATGAAACTTAGTGCTTTGATAATGTTGTTTTTTTAATTGTTTCTTTTTCAAAAGATACTTAGAAAGTTATATAAAATATAGAGACATGAATAATGAGAAAGAAAGGTGCATGTCACATGGCCAAATAAGGGAAGAATGGATAGAATCCAAAAACTAAACACTGCATGCCGGTATACTCCAAATATGCTTATATTTGGAAAATATCAACTTCTCTCAAGACTAAGTGCGTGTTTGAGTATAGTTTCTATGTGATGTTTTCAACATTGTGACATGGAAAGTTTGGTGAAAACACATTGAAAACGTGAAATCAGACATGCACTAAAAGGTTAAGGAATGGTTTATTTATAGCTTTTGCAGAGAAATGATAGGAAGCCAGAAGTCATACAAATCAACAACAAAATACATTGAAGATGCTACCGTGGTCAATCATTGATGAACAATCACTTTTCAGATGCAAGAAATAACTTAAGAAACTGATAGAAAGGTTGCCACTGAGTGATGAAGGGCTGTGAAACCAACAAGTGCATATAACCTCTGTAACATGCACTTATTCATCTAGTGACTGACTGATGATACGATACCTAAATCATTAAAATTCATTATAACAATGTTATGCCTTCCCATAAACAAGGTAATAAGCTAGTTCCCCAGGCTCCATACAAATTTGAAGAGTTGAAATATGAAATCAAACAATATTCAGTTTTATCATAAAGTCCATAATCATCTGGATATTGCTCTGTTTGAATAGTAAAATTTAAATGAAGGGTTTCATTTGAAACATTAAATTATACAAGCACATCATGTAAATAACTGACATGGATCTTCTGAAAGTGTTTCTAAAGCTTTGATTTTTAATTTTCCTGAATGAAGGACTTCACCTGGTGGATAAGACTTTCTTGTTGTTCTAGGAGTTGAAATTACACATGTAATGAAAATCTAAACCAAACCTTCAAACAAGCTTCATTCTTTACAAATGTCCACTTCAAGTTTACAAATACTCATTACACGGGTCACAATCATAGTTCCACACTCAAGAATTCAAAATAATGACATTACAATGGTGAAAAGAAAAAGAAAAGACAGCAAGCACTAGGAATGTGGTCCTGCAGCTTGCACCCCATTACTTATAATCTATTCATTACTATCCAAAACGAAGGACCACTATGCCAAGGGAAATAACACAAACAACAAACTCCTCCATGGAGAATGATGGTATCATGACACAATTAAAATATGCACTCCATCATGCAGAAGAAATAAAAACATTGTTTGATTACTTTACAATGATCAAGACGTAATTCACTGACTTATTTTTAAGTGACGACAGAGTAGCCATAAAATGGTAACAAAACCGAGGAAAATGAAAAGTTGCGAGTAATCATGGTAAGCATTAAGAATTATACAACTTAGTATCAAGCAGAACTTTTGTTTCTTCCCATGGAATGTATCTTCCCTACAATGTTGGGAGTTGAGACGGTTATAATAGTTGGTAGAAGGGGTTAGAACTCTTCTAAGCCAGTATACTTAACACAATTCAACTAACTATCATGCCCCAGCTAACCCCTTCTGCTAAGTATCATACATAACTGACCCAATTAATAGTCCTAAAGTTGTGGGCCTTTCCACATAAAGAGATAAGAAGAGAGGAATCCTAGTCAAGCCTCAGCAGAGAAAGCCACAATTGTGAACATTATTAGAAATGCTGGAGCTACTGATGCAAAAAAGGATGCACTGTTGTTTTAGACTACACGTAATCCCAGTCCCAGACTTCAAACCAAGCAAAAACTTTATTTTAAGAACAGAATGATATAATGAAAAATTAAAATGAAAAGCCATTTTTGGACAACAAAGTGAAAGAGTATCAACATAATGAAGAAGTAAACATCTAAACAAAGCCAGATAACGGAAGTGGGTTGCACTACGCCTTCAGCAGCAAACATAAAACTCCTCGATATTGCACTACTAAAACTAAAAAGAACTTATCTTTTGTCAAACTACTTCTGCATACCATATGTAAGGAAAATATGGATAGACAAAAGGGGAATGGAGGAGGGATAGAAAACAATTCCATGTTTTTGAATCAGAACAAAATTATACTTTATAATTATACAAGGTACAGAATAACCATTCTATGCAAGTTGAATGGAAGTTTCAATCTCCAATCCTTCTGTTTACGATTTAAAGGTTTGCCTTTTCTAAGGGGGTCTCTATTCTCTTTAACGTCTGCCAACTTCCACACACACATCTCTGAGTCTTTTTCTATAAAATCTAACAAGAAAACTCCCTCCCTTTCTGGGCAATTGGACTCTAGATTTTCTGTGTAATACACTCTCATAGGCATGTCTTTGAATCTACCAATATCATCTGGTACTTTCAGTAGCCTCTCAGCACCTGGGGATGAAACCTTCAAAGCAAAATTATGATTTAAGTACCAAATACACTTCAAAGGAACAGTCGTTTACTAAATAAAATCCTACTGGAACAAGAGTATAGGACATGGCTCCATGATTACCTCTAAAGCCAAATCATCGGGTATTTCTCCAAGTGCTCCAACTTCATCTAATCTTTCTTTGTATTTTTTATTGTAGCATTCAAGCTCTTCCATGCTTGGACACCCATATCTGAAAAGAAAGTTGGAAAAGTGAATACAATTAAGGTACTCCTATCTTTAGCAACCAAATCTGAATTGGTCAAATGAACAGTTTGACATTAAGAAAGAATCCTTGGATGGAGAAATTGAAGTGTCTATGACAATACCAGAAGAATGAAAAAGACGCAATAACCAAACACAAGAAATCTCCATAAGGTTTCAAACAGTCACCAAGAGCATGGTATGATAGATTTGCAAATGTTTTCAAGAGTCTAGGGTATTACTAACAAGGTCGGCGAGTTACCATGTTCTTCAACAATCATCGACACTGACATGGTCCTCACTGCAAATAATACAGTCAAGATAGAAAGATTGAAAAAGGTTCCTTGCAGCTAAATTTGAATTGAAAGACATTGGACAGATTTGATAATTTTGGGGATAGAAGTTGCTACATCAAAAAGAGAGACAAGTGTTTCTCAATGGAAGAACATGATTGATATCCTATAATCCTAATCTAATCAAGACAGGTAGTTTGACATGCTTGCACGTAAACCAAACGACATACTGAGAAATTAGTTAAGATAGTTAGAATATTACAGAAACTGGATCATAAAACTCTAAAGGGAAGGAACTGTAAGATGGAAAAATAAGAATCCTGTATAGAACTAGCAGTTTACAAAAGTTTACAGATACAATCACTGACACTTCAAGGGTCCAGAAATCTCCCACTAATAATACTATTTTCTGTGTTCCCTCACACACACACACACATTCTGAATGGAAGAACATGATTGATATCCTATAATCCTAATCTAATCAAGACAGGTAGTTTGACATGCTTGCACGTAAACCAAACAACATACTGAGAACATACTGAGAAATTAGTTAAGATAGTTAGAGTATTACAGAAACTGGATCATAAAACTCTAAAGGGAAGGAACTCTAAGATGGAAAAATAAGAATCCTGTATAGAACTAGCAGTGTACAAAAGTTTACAGATACAATCACTGACACTTCAAGGGTCCAGAAATCTCCCACTAATAATACTATTTTCTGTGTTCATACACACACACACACACACATATATATATATACACACACATAGCTTCCCCACACAACAACTATATAACCACTAACAGATTTCTCAGCTGCTTGAATTAAATCAATTAGCTGTATTTCTTTCTCCCTTATTTCTTCTTTCATAGACCTTCGTAATAGGAGGTTGTATCCTACCAGAATATCAATGAGTTAGTTACTTGAGTGTTAGTTAAACATAAATATGACAAGGAGAGGAGAGAGAAGGATGCCAATTTTGTAATTTAAGCATTAGGCCTTTGTGAAGGGGAAAGCCTCAGAGGAGAGAGTGCTCTCCTATTTCTTGTTCTTTTCATTCTATTCAATAAAAATCTTTCTTTTCTTTCACTTTTCAATTCTTGGTTCATAACAAAGTTGCCCAAGCAACAAGTCTTCAAGGGAGAGCAAGTGTTGGAAATGGAGGAAGCACAAATTTGGGCCATGGGGAAGCTGCCAGTGCTGGTGAGGGCAGATCCAATTGATTGGATTGCAAAGGCTGAAAATTGTTGAGGTCCAAGAAATTCATTCATTAAATCCTAAATCACATTTTATACTAGATTCACTGTTGGACCACCTGCATTGTCATGATGAAGGCGCATTGCCCTTAATATGAGGAAATCACTGGAAATATGCCTTAATTGTGATCTTCTAGCCCACCTTAATCATATTCTACATATACCAATTAGAACTTATAGTCTTGGACAGTTTCACAGGGTTGAAATACCTATAACTCAAATTGTAAAGACAGCCTAATTAAAAGAGTGCAAACATGTTCTATAGATTTTGTATATGATACAAGTTGAAGCCTTACTCATCAGTTAATTTGTCCAATCTCACATAAACATATCCACGAGGAGTTGTCTTGAAAGCAAATAGTTTGATGTCCTCACTGAACTGCATAAGCACCTCCTCAGCAATAGAGAGAGTTCGCTGGCCCCAAGGGACATTTTGCAAGGCAACTCCACCACCATCACCTCCATCACCAATCTACACAAATAGGCAACACCAAATTTAAGAAAGGGTTTAATTAATTATTTCCATTTTATACTTGAACTGGAGATCTTTAATTGAAACCTCTGGACTAGAACCTAGACAAAATTGGTCAAAAGATCAAAGAAATCACAACTGATCAGAAGAAGATCCAGTCAAAACTGGAATAAACTAGTTCAATTAAAAAAAATAATAAATTATTTTTTTTATATTTTTTTTAAAAAAATATATATTTTTTTTTTTTTTATCTCTCTCTCTCTCTATATATATATATATATATATATATATATATATATATATATACTTATTATTATTAATAAATATTGATGAATGTTGTTCAAATTTTAATTTAAACATGATAATACATTTTATTTTAATTTTTATACATACTTTAAATGTTAAAATAATGAGGCTATTTTTTTAATATTATTTTATGTATTAATCAATTATTATAATAGTTTCATTGATACTGACTCGAGCACAGTTGAACCATTGAACCTTAAATCAGTTTCTTGATCAGTTTAGTTTTGAAAACATAGATTGAAACCCTAAGAGTTGAACACACAGTACCTTAGGTTCAGTCTCATCTTCCTCTTCCCATCCGTCAGTGGTAGCACCTTCATCACTTGTCTCTTCTGAAAATCCTACATACTTCAATCTATCAAGATAATAGCTATAAAAGACTCCTAAAAATGAGAACTATAACTTCACATAGCCTCTTTTGATAAGGGAATCTATCAATGCACTAGAGGAAAAAAATAATACACCTTGTAAAGATATCAGATTTTGGGAAACAAAAAGCAATCAACAATGCAAAAAAATAATTATAACAATGATGTGTTTACTACTACCTTAATCAACTACTACCTAGTAAATATCAACGAGAACATATTTTACTTCAGAGAAAAAAGTGGAATACAAAACTCTCTGGAACTATTAGGAAAAAACAAAGTCTCACATCAACTAGAGAGTGTCAAAATATAATATATAAATAAAAATCCTCCTAATACAAATCATTTTTATAGGGTTGAGTTCAACCTGAAACATTAAGATGGTATCAGAGCTTAAGGGGGCATTGACAAAATAACCAAGTCCTACATTGAATAAAATGCGTGCCAAAATATGATATATAATTAGGAGTAGGAAATGTGTATTTGACTTTCAAGTCAAGGTCTATGTCGGGACCATTATTGCTTTGACCAATTTTTTAGGATGTGGAGTTGGCATGGTTGCTGACTTGCTAGGAAAATCACGTAACGAGAAGCATTTACCTTGAGAGTGTCCAGTTCTCTTACAATGGTAACATTGAGGACGTTTGTATCCACTTTGAGAAAAGGAAGACATATGGAAGGACGAATTCACCAACAATCAGAATTGCATCAACAATCTACACTCCACAACCAATGCCAACTATCAAAGATGGAATAGAATGGTGGAGGAAGAGTATGAAAGAGAGAGAGGAGAGAGGAGCCTCTCAATCAAAGTTGAAACCAAAGAAACAAGCGCAAGGAGGTCTAACAAGCCTTGTGGAGAAGATGCAAAGTTATTCCGGTGACAAAAAGGTTGAGGGTGGTGGGTGACGGTGGCAAGCAAACAATGGCTAGTGGCTGACAATGGCTAACAACGAAGGATAATGGTGGACAATAATGGACAACCACTAATAGCAGAGTGGGATTGACCTGCTTTGATACCAACTTAAGACTAAAAATATGAGAAAAAGAGCTTAAAAGATTGATTATCACAGCATATAGCAAAAATTGCCAACTACCGATATTTAATACTTATTCTAACAACTACCTATATTTAATACTTATTCTAACAATGTGGAATAAGTCTCTTGCCTCATGGGGCTTGACCTTATTCAGGAAAACAGAGCCATGAGCAAACAGGAAAAATCTTCAAAGGACGGATTAAACTATTAGGCAAGTCGTTGAACCAATTGAGTGTAGTATCGGGTAGTGTACCAACAAACATCTTGCATCACACAATGTCCCACAACCCAATGCCTTTAGATATCAACCATGGTAGTTAAATCGCAATGCAAATTATGTACCGGAGAACTTATATTTTGAATCGTGAAGAGAATAAGAAGGAAAGAGACAACATTAGGGTTGTTTTCTCTCATGGGCATTGCTACCTCCTTCATTTTCTGTGGGAGGGTTGCCTCTTCGTTTTTGCATGGGCGCTGCTGCACTTCTTCACAACTTTCACCATCTCTGTGCCACATCATGACACCCAAAGAGGCAGCCATGAAAAACTCACATTGCCACCACCATTTTCTGGTGGCAAGCTATATATAAATCCACCATTGATTTCAGCCATAGTGCTGCCATAGCAGATATTTGATAACATTGAATAGAGGTAGACTTTGCTTTCATAGAAGATCCTCCATTGCGGCTATAGAGAAACCATTCATGGCAATTGGAGTAAGAGCAAGAACTGGTATACATCTCTTCCCACTCAGTTCATGCAATAAAAGGAAGCAGATTGGGGTTTTTTCAAATCAAGTCATGTGACCTCACCAGTTTTGAAGCGACACTTAAATTTTGTTTCACCCATGATTTAGGCTTCGATTCTTGTTAGAATTGCAATTCATGTGATTCCATGTGCGATACAAACGATACAACACCAATTCGGAAGCATGAACGAGTTTTCCAATGATTTGTATTGTGGAGGTTGCAAATCATATTGTAACGTGCAATACTTACTACCATGATATCAACAGTGGGGCACGAAATGCCTTTAGATTTCATGTTGCTTCAAAACCATGTGGTGGGGAAGGACTGGTTCATTTATTATGTCCTGCTGCGTACAAGGTTGAAATTGTCACTGGCTTGGAGTCATTTCAGACCCCAACCTCCTGCAATGTGAAATCTAGGTTTTGAGAACTTGTTGCAAACCTAATTTTTGCATTGAAGTTGGTCATGGGCCCTCAAAGCTTGACTTGACCGCTTCCTTGAAGAGCACATCTTGTGCTTGTTGAGCTGCCTCCACCCTTTGTTTTGCTTCTTCATTCTATTGTCTCATGTTATTTGTCACACACATGACCTGCTACAAGGTGGGAGTCTCGCCCTCATCCACCAATTGAGTTGCATTTCATTGACTCCTCTTTGTTTGAATTAGTGAAATTGTGGGTTTCAAAATGTTCTAAATCAAAGTCATTAGAGGACTCTAAACCAGAGCATTCAGACTGCATCACATTAAGATTCTCATTATACTCAACGGAGGACTCTAAACATTGTGACCTATTTTTAAAATCCAACATCCACGACGATTTCACCCAATCAATGTGGGCCTGATGGCAGCCACCCTTACATTGACATCTTCACTACAATGCACCTTGGTCCACAGTCCAGTGGCCCAGTGATAGCCCTTTCCATGACATGACTGACCCAACAGTCAATTAGACCACAAACGCAAATGACTTAAGCACAAGAGCAAAGGTTAACTTAGAAAACTAATCTACAATGTCGGAGACCCTCATGCCTTAAATGTCAGATTAAGTTTCTCATTCTAACTAGGACTCGTAATAGAAGCCATATCAAACGAACTTCTATTCCACATAAGATCTAAAAGCACCTAAGAAAAAAAATCTATTGAAATCACTAGCATTAAACTCCAGCAGGCAATAGAAAGCACAAAAGATCATATCAAAGTATTCCTTCCAAGCTTCAAAATCAACTACTTCACTGAAACCAACCCATCATTAATAGGCCAATAAAGATATTTACTTTACGGTAAATAGATGAAGGAAGAGAGAGAGAAAGGAAGAACCTGGAAAATGGTGGGAGAAGGATCGAAGGAAAGTAGAGGAGAAGGAAGAAAGGCGGAATTTGGATAGAGGGAGAGAATCGTTTGAAAAATGGAATAAGAGTGAATGAGATGGTGTTGTTGGAGGACGTAGCAGAACAGCACCAACCCTATTACTCATTCTCTTAATCATGCCTCTTGCCACAGCCATTTCTGTTGCTTTGTGTTTACTGTCACAACTTCACAAACAAACCCATGACTTTTGTGTCACCGTTTTGCCCCTTCCTCGAATACTCCACAAAGGCGCAATGTCTTTTGTAGAGAAGACAAATTAATTTTGATATTTAGAAATATTTTAAATTTATTAACATAATATCTATGCGATTATATAATAATATATTTTTTTAGTATACATATTTGTTTCCCATTTGATCTTTTAAATATTTTTTAAATTAAAATAATTATCTTATCAATTTTATATTTTAAGTAACCATTAATTTTTTTATTTGACTATTTTTTTAATTTAACTGCTGTTCTAAATTAAATAACTTTTTATAATAAAAGAATTATCTAAAAAACTAAAATAATATACAATAAAATTGAGAAAATTATTTGAATTTACCTTAATGACTATAATAATTTTATTAACTTTTTTATCAACTTTAAAAAAATTCAATTATTTTACAAATTTACCTTAATTAAAAAAAGTCAAAATAGAGATATCAATTTTAAAAATTGACAAAGTAATTATTTTACTTTAAAAAATAGTTATTTAAAGTAATTAGACATTTAGTCTCTATTTTTGTTTAGTTTTTTCACTTTATTCATAATATTGTTTTTTTGGTTTAATTAGGTTCTAATATGTCAATTTTGTTCAATTTGGTCTTTTCTTTTTTAATTTCACTTAAATGATTAACGACAATGAACAGTGACGATCATGTGTCACTTCGTAGCTTTTTTTTTAACTTTTAAAAAAATGTCCACGTGTCAACCCAAGAAATTGTCACTTGTCAGGGTTGTTAGTTTTGATGCACCAATATTTCACAACCAAGAGGGGGTGAATTGGTTTCGCAAATCTTTTTTCTTCTTTTCACTTTAAAACTAGTTTTAAATGAAATCCTTAATCAATTGACAAGATTAGTTTAAGAATGCATATTGTTTAACATTTATACTTAGCAAAATGAAAAAGATAAAGGAAAGAGAGCACAAGAGACACCAAGTTTTATACTGGTTTGATTCAATTAAATCTACATCAAGTCTCTAGCTATCCACATTAGAAATTTCACTATAACATCAAGAGTTAGGACAATACAAGATCCACCTACACCCTAGATACACACTCTTGAAAAATCCTTCAAGAAATGCAAATTAGTAATGTTACATGTAATTACTAACACCTATCTTAACACCTATCACAATCACAGTGATAGAAACACACAATTTCAAAACCAATAAACCACAAAAATCAGTAAAAAACAGTAACAGTGATACATGTAGGATAAACTTGTAATGGAACAATAACACTTGACTCAATACACAGCTAGGTATCACTATTACACCATTCTTCTTCAATTATTGATGAATAATAAAGAACAACTGCAGAATTCTCCAAGAACCCTTAAACAATCTTTTTCTCAAATCTTGTGCTTCAAAAACGTCACTCCAAACTGGTAAATTATTTTCTAGTTTATCTAGTTGACTAGATTATCTAGCTAATCAATTAGATTATGACAGTGCTCAAATTCATGTTCTAGAATTAATCTAATTGACTAGATTAATATTCTAATCAACTAGCACGATATTAAAACAACACATTTAACCATCACACACATCAGGCATGACCTAATAGATTATATTAACATTCTAATCAACTAAGTGTGAAGGATTTAACACATTTAGCTTGACTCACATCAAGTTCATATAAACATCTATATCCTGTTTAATTTTCACCTATTTTAGGCAATCATTTCCCTATGGACATTATCAAAAATAGCATAAATTCTCTTTGAAAAATAGGAACAACAAGGGTCAATGTTTTTATATTCAATTTGGTCCCTATATTCGTTATTTTTGTTTAATTTAGTCTCATTTTTAGGATGTATTGAATGTCTTTTTAGGATGAAAGAAAAGATTTTGAAAGATTTTTGTTTCTTTTAAAAGGAATATCCATATTCATCCATTACACACTTTTGAGAATTAAGAAGAATATCCAAGTTGGATTTTTCCATTGTAAACTTTGCAAGAGTTTTCTCAACAAATTCAACTCTAATTTTAAAGTTCTTGCAATCTTTACAATCAAAATTTTCAACTTGCAAGGTTGAATTACAATTACAAAAGGAGGTTTTATGAATGATGTCCAAATTTTCCAAATCAAAATCCAAATTCTTATTTTCCTCTTCTAATTGATTCAATCTATTTTCCAACTCTTCATAATCTATCTTAAGCTTTTTGTTTAAACAATTAAATTCATTTGCTTCTTTATGTAATTCTTCAAATGTATCAAGAAGTTCATCATACTTTGCTCGAATATTAGAATTAGAAGTACTTATCTTGCTTTCTTGGGATTCAACATCAATCATAAAGCATGTGTTTGATATCATTACTGTTGTTGTTGCTTTTTGAATTGTTATGGTCAAGTTCTCCAATGCTCTCTTGAGCTTTCTCCAAGGTTTCACACATTTCTTTTGCATTCTTACATGTAAAAACTTTGTAGAATTCCTCTATGGTGAGTGTTGAGGAGATGATGTATCTAGCTCTAGCATCATACTGTACTTTTTTGTTCTCATCCTCAGTCCACAAATTCAAATCTTTCTCAAGCTGCACACTGCTAATGGTATGCATAGGTCCATTTATAATAGCATTCCAAACACCCATGTCAATGCATTCTAAAAACATTTTTATTCTTATTTTCCAGAACAGATAATTTTCTCCACCAAACAATGGTAGTCTATTGATTGAAGCCCCTTCAGAAAATATTTGTGAAATATTGGTCATCTGTCAAGATCTAATCGATTATATATTCGACTAACCAGCTTTGGTGCCAATTGTTAGATTTGATTCACTAATATTTTACAACCAAGAGGGGAGTGAATTGGTTTTGCAAATATTTTGTTGTTCTTTTCACTTTAAAACCAGTTTTAAAGAAATCCTTAATCAATTGACATGATTTGTTTAAAAATGCATATTGTTTAACCTTTATACTTAGCAAAATGTAAAAGATAAAAGAAAGAGAGCACAAGAGACACCAAGTTTTATATTGTTTGATTCAATTGAATCTACATCCAGTCTTTAGCTATCCACACTAGAAATTTCACTAAAATATCAAGAGTTAGGACAATACAAGTTCCACTTATGCACTTCTTACACCCTAGATACACACTCTTGAAACACTCATTCAAGAAAAGCAAAGTAGTAATGCTGCATGCAATTTCATAACCAAAAGATCACAAAAATCAATCAAAAATAGTAACAGTGATACATGTAGGATAAACTTGTAATGGAACAATAACACCTGAATCAATACATAACTAGGTATCAATATTACACCATTCTTCTTGAATTCTTGATGAACAACTTTGATGAACAATGAAGAACAACTGCAAAATTCTCCAAGAACCCTTCAACAATCTTTTTCTCAAATCTTATGCTTCAAAAACACCATTCCAAACTGGTGCAATAATATGTTTTTAAAGTAAAGTTGTTTTTTGATTTAATCTAGTTTATTAGATTATCTAGCTAATGAACTAGGTTATGACAATGCTCAAATTCATGTTCTAGAATTAATTTAATTTACTAGATTAATATTTTAATCAACTAGCACGATATCAAAACAACACATTTAACCATCACACATCAGACATGATCTAATAGATTAGATTAACATTCTAAGTGTGAAAGATTTAACACATTTAACTTGACCCACATCAAGTTCATACAAACATTTATGTCCGGTTTAATTTTCACCTATTCTAAGCAATCATTTACGTATGACATTATTAAAAACAACATATATTCTCTTTGAAAAATAGGAACAAGGGTCAATGTTTTTATATTCAATTTGGTCCATATATTCGTTATTTTTGTTCAATTTAGTCACATTATTAAAATTCAAATTTTTATTAAATATTTTTTGTTTAGAGTTACAATTACTTTAAAATTTTAAATCAACGATATTAGTCCACATCCTTATAACATGCGGTCCGGGATGACTCAGCTGAATTCGGCCAAATTTCTATCGAGGTTGACTCGACTGAAAATGATTGAATTTCAATTGTACCGCTATAATGTCTCAAAACGAGGAGGCCATAGAGAAGTCGAGTTGATCCTGCACCAAGCCAAGCCCTGGACTAGTTCTCGACAGATAGGAATTGAACAATCTGAACAACTACCTTTAAGACTTGAAGAGAGAAGGATCAATGTCAATGCCCACCTCTTTGGTTGGGGAGCCAACTCAACCGAATTTGGTCGTGTTTCGGTTGGGGATGACTCGACTGAATATATCCACATTTCTTTCAAAGTCGACTTGACCGAATTCAACCAAATTTCAGTTTTGATCAACTCAACCACAAAGTATAATTCTTATGAGCAATTTTGTCCTCTAAATAAAGTAAAATTGAACTAATAATTATTAAGTTCATAATTCATTTAATATTATAATTATTTATAAATGTTTATCAAATTCAATGTTCATTAATTAGAAGTTAAAGAATGTAATTAAGACACAGGTTAATATTCATCTAATCATAAATCCTTTTATTTGGTCTCTAATAAAAAATTTAATTAATATACAATTATGAATTTGTAAATTAATGATATACAATATATATTATACTTTATTCATAATCAAATTACAATATTATAAATTATTAATATAATATCATAAATATTTAAAAATATTTATACATCTATTAACAAAAGTCAAAAGTATGTGTAGACCTCCTTTACTCCTAACTAAGGATTGTCAATAAGTCACGTATGCACCAAAATTGGTGGTTTAAAATTTGTTGCAAATAAATTTTACATCAAATAAAATGAAAGATAAAAAAGTGCTTGGTTTCATTTTAGAAACACCCAAAATCAATTCATGGTAATAAATTATTTGGAGACATCCAAAATCAATTATAAATAACAAAATTCACATAAAAGAGAATCAACTTTTTCTAACTTTTCAATTAACCAAAATTAATTTCCTCACTTCAAACAGAATCAATTTTACGTTAGCTCTCTACACATCTCTTTCACAAGGTCTTCTTTTGCAACTGTCTTTCTCTTTGGAAAATGGTATGTTGTTTCTCTCATCTCTTCCAACTTTTGTTCTTAAATGGATTGTTTTTGGATACTAAGGCGTGAATTAATTTCTGACTTTATTCTAATTGACACACACTTTTTTCTTAATGGATCATTCTAGTCATGTTTAATAAATTTTAACTCCAAAATACAGGTTAGTTTAAGAGGTGAGATGTATAAAGGTTGTGGAGTGTACATTTTGAAATCTAGCTAAAGGAACATGAATTTTTGAGAAAATTAGATATTAAACTGAAAACTCAAGTATGAATAAATAGACTATACCATTTCTATTGAAAGTAGTTTCCATGAATTTCAATGTAAGAACATTGATATGAAATAATCATATTTCATGAAAATCAAAATTAATGACTAGACAATGTTAAAAAAGTATACTTCTTAATTTAAATAAATTGATTCTTGAATTTATTACTTTTACAAGTTGGCAGTAATATGAACCCAGCACTCAATTGAAATACGTGTCCACTTTCTATACAAAATATTGAACGAAATCTCTTCAAACATTATTCTAGTAATGTCAATGTTGGCAAAAGAAATATGATTTATTTCATTTAATATTTCCTACACTTATATTTAAATTCTATTTTTTGCAATTTTATATAATTCTAATATAGATATATGTTTTGTCAATTTTAATATCAAATTACTTACCACACTTTCGACCATGATTTTAAAAAATATTTTTAATCAAACATTTTACATAATTTTTTAAGTAAAAATAACAATGTTTTATTGTAAATATTGAATTTATAAAAGTGGGATAAGGGAATAGTTAAAAGAATTAGGCATAAACATTTTTTTTTGTTTTATCCTTGAAAGTACTTATCTTTGTTTAAGAGAAGAGAATTAAAATATTTATTGATTGTATCCGAAATAGGGAAGCCATGAAATGGAAATTTCATGGACGAGTTTGCTAGAACGGAAGCTGTTAATGTCGCAAACGAAGAAATTGCCTCAAAACATCAGTGTCAAAGACAGTTTTGGGACAGAGTGCGTTTGCTTCATAACAAGGAAAATTCAAATAGCAGATTCAAAAGTGAAAGAAAATTAGGGCAAAATAAAGTGAAACAAGGAAAATCAAACAGCGGATTGAAAAATGAAAGCAATTAAGGAAATAAAAATGAGAGAAAGGAGTGAGATATTGCAGTGATAAAGGGCCTGAAAGATCACAGAGAAATCAAATTCAGACGAGTGACACTGCAGAAGTTCATTTTGCAAGTTTATAAAAACGATTGATTGGACCGTAGCATTATCAAGATCCATTCAAGAAGCTGAACTTGCACTTAAACGATTTTCAAAATTTGAGAAAACAAACCAAAGAACAGAGAAGAATAGCGCAAAATGCAGATACAAATATGAAGGAATTGTGTGGTGCTTATAAAGGCGTTTTTCCTAGGGTTTGTGTTTATATGGGCCTACTGGACCGTTTAGCCCAATTAATCGACGCTAAGCCCAATTGTTATCTTAGCTGTGATTTTGACTTAAAAATGCTTTCTGTAATATAAAATTGCACATTTATTTTACATATTCGAATAGTAAATGTAGTTTACTTTATTCAGTAGTGGTTTAATTTAGAAAAAAAAAACAATATCATGGACATTTTATTCTGAAACTTGTCTTTTTTATTCTTAATTTTACACTAATATTATATTGCATAATATAATGTAACTTTCCGTCTATTTTTAACGAAAAATACATATCACAATAGTAAAAGAAAAATTCTAAAATTAATCCCCATTATGCCGAAATTGAAAATTCTTCCCTTCGCAGTGATGGGAGATTGTGTTAGTTCCACATCTTTTATTTAAAGTTTCATAATTCTAATTTAGCGGAAGAAAAAAATTATTACGTTTTTTTTTTTACGAATATGGTTCCCTAGTGTTTCCAAATTTCACCTAAAACTAATCTTCGTGATCAGAATGTATTTAAAGCCTATTTAAGGATTAAAACTTTGATTCAGTACATTAACCACTTATATTTAACTCTTGATTGATCAATGTATTATTAATATTATTAATGTGACAAAGTAGATGGGAACTCAATAGTTGTAACCATAATTTTTAAATGCAACTCGTAATTTTTAAAAGAACTATTTTATTTTTGTAAAAATTGGAGTGATAAGATGAACCGGTGGTTAGAAGAAAAGAAATGGAAGGGAAGATTGTGGGTTTGATCCCATCTTGCTTAACAATTTGAAGAAATAAGATTGGTTTGATGGGATTTAGAACGGACACCAGCTCCTCCTGAAACATCATATGTTCTTGTTACATGATCATCGCTAAACACAAACTGAAAATAAAACTCTGGTAATAACTTTAAGATGATACTTGTCGCCACAAGTCACAACTCGTAGAAACACGTGTTATGAGCCATAATTCAAGGAATGCCCCAACAATTCTCGTACTCAAAGTCATCACCACAAGTTGTGTAAAACCCTCAATCTCATTTAACTTGACCTATACCAGATCAGTACACACTCAACCTAGGTCTTAGGGATTCCAATGCTTCCACGAACCTGCCTGCTTGTGGTCCAGCTCTACAGACCTCCTCGCCCGTAGTCCAACACGCGACTCACGGTTCCCTTTACACTGGAATATTAACCCATAAACTCTACTGTCAATGTTAACCCTTAAACTCTATTGTTAATGTTAACCCCTAAACTATTAAACTTAATAGGGTTAAATATGTTTTTGGTCCCTTAACTTTAAGTGAATTTTGGAATTAGTCCATTTCGAAACTTTAGACCAATTTAGTCTTTCATCTTTCGAAATATGTGGATATAGTCTTTTTAATCAAATTTTGTTATGTTTATTTGATGTTTCGTACGCATTTTAGGATTGTATTTGAGTTATTTATACTATTGACACATTTTTTGCATTAATATTAAGTCAAATACTATCATGAAACGTGTTTGAAATGTTAAATAAATTTAACAAAATTTGATTAAAAAGACTAAATCCATGTATTTCAAAAGATGAAGGACTAAATTGATTCAAAATTTCGAAATGGACTAATTTCAAAATTTACTAAAAGTTAAAGGAAAAAAAAGACTTATTTAACCCAACTTAATAATATAAATTCTACTATCAATAGTAACCCCTAAACTCACCAATAAAGCAACTATGGGATTTACACTAATTAACTAAAATAATATTATTTAATTTATTATGCATCATTCTAGTATAAAGAGAAGAAAACTACCACGAAATCAACTTAATAAAATACTGTCTTTTTTATTTTTATAAATATACTTATACTATCTCTACAAATCTTCCCACTATAAAATATAAATTATTATAAATTCTAGGCTTTATAATAAACCACACTTAACAAAAATTACTAACCCAAGTTTACAAAATCTTTCAGGCGAATATAAATTTATACATTACTAAAATTAATCCTATCCATAGAATTGTATACACACCAAATCTATTGTTGTGAAATAAACATTATTCAACTACTACACTTTGTTTATAAGCTTACCAAGGTTTGTCAAATAACAAAAGTATTGCCCAATACATAAATTGCACAACTGAACATTTACTATCCATATCACAACAGTTTCACAACACTCATCACATACAAATAATAATATAATAAGAAAATAAAGACTCGAAAGTTGCCAATACAAACTAAAACTAAAGTACTGCAAATCCCAATTGCTTATTCCCAAAACATAACACTTAAAAATTCAACCGTAACTATGATAACCAAATTAATAATATTTTATTTTAATACTTTAACATCATTCATCAAATAATATACAAATGTCCGAAACAATTTTCAACTTTATCCATATAATATAGAAATAAGTAATAGGATCAAATCAGCCAACCCATGTTAATTGCACTTAATAAAACATCATCGCAATAAAATCACGAAAAAAACAAATAGCAACTCAGAATGCTAAGAGTTTGCCCCGATAAATACCACATAAAGAAAAATCACAAATCTACCAAGTGCCAAAATTATTTTAACTAACAAAGTAAAATACAATTTCTTAATTTAATCCAATAAAATATACCAAAGAAATTTTTCAAAAACAAAATCTAATTAACTTCCCTTACTTAAAACTCCAAAACTAATAAAATTTTGGCGACCTATTCTAGCTTTAGCTTCCTTCCTAGGAAGTTCCTCTATGCTCAGAAAACTCCTGAACATGTGCCTCCTCCACCATCATTGTTTCAGTTGTCTCCTTACCTAATTCTCCTCCCTCTATTCTTTTAATTAGGTTTAAAAAACGAATTTTAAAAAAATAAATTTAATTAATTAATTTAGTCCTTAATGTTTAATTAAACCCAATTAACACCATGTCTCCTTACCTAATTCTCATCCCTCTATTCTTTTAATTAGGTTAAAAAAACGAATTTTAAAAAAATAAATTTAATTAATTAATTTAGTCCTTAATGTCTAAGTAAACCCAATTAACACCTTGTATGCGTTAGATTCATTGAACCTACCTTCACCTACCCAAAATTCCACTAAAGCTAAAAATAAAATATTTGAATTTTGCTCTAGCCAATTCGAGCTCACCTCCACACAATTATAATTTAAGTACACAATCCATTCATGTTTCTTTGCATTTCATGCGGGCTTTATAATTTTGTATTCCACAACCATGCATGCATGCAAAACAATTAAATAATAAGATTAGCACACTAATAACATACACAAGACATGAACCCAGTTCCTCTCAACCACTTGACCTAATACTATTCCTTCTTGTCATAACTCTCCGCATTAATTACTATAAGACCCCTTCATTTGCAGCATTTATATTAAATAAATATTTATTTATTTATTTATTTTTCTCAGATCTTACAAAAGACTTGTTCATCAAGCAACAATAGGATCAACAATGGGAAGAATAAATGATGATAAAAAAGGAGGGCACAAGCTTAGAAATATATGCTCATGAATTAGCTTGTTTATCCATTCCAAACAAACCTATGAGTGATTGTTCCTACAGAAACAAATAAGAGATGTTAGGGAACACAAGTAATGTCTTACCTCAATCCTTAATCTCTTGAGTTGGCTCCTTCTTGACTTGTATATGTTGTCTCCTACTCTGTAGGCGGTTTGGACCCTTAAGGGGTTACATGCGAAAAGGGCTCCGACGATGAAGTCAGCAAAAGACTCTCAAAAATCAAATCTCATATTAGGGAATTAATGAAAGTGTACCTTTAATTGTTGGGGTCCACACGTATTTATAAAATCATTAAATGTGTCTGTCCTTTCTTGTGGGTTGGGCCCCTTTTGAGTCATTTTGGGCCAATATCTAGATTCTCTATGGACCTGGACAGAGCCCAAGTTTTGAGCATATGTGAGAAGCCTAAGTTTGAAATGTAACGGTTCTACATTACAACATGACACTTTATAGCAGGCGGCCTAGGCCGCTATTTGATCTTGTTTAACCGATTATCCATCTACTATTTTTATTGTGGGACTATAGGTAGGCAGTTTTGGTCGTATAGTTATCCAAGTCCGTTTAGGTATAGTACATTGATCAAAGTCATACCTATATTATATATATATATATATATATATATATATATATATATATTATTTTCAATTTTCTTAATTTTTAAAACTATATGTAACATATATTGGAAATCGATGGAAGTTAAAGTATGTATCTTTATATTTATTTTATAAGCCATAACATTTAATGTTAATAAATAATAAAACATAAAATCAAATGTAATGAAGAATAAAAATATTTATTAAGATATTTTTTATTGTCTTTCTCACTGTATTTTTAAGTTTTCCACAAATTATCATGATCTCACACTCTCACATGTTTTCCTTTTGTTTTGAAAAAAAAAAAGTTAAATACAAACTTATTAATTTTGCTTTCATTTCTCATTTGTTCTTTTTTCATTCGTGGAGAAAAAAGGTAATTCTCTTGCATCACGTGATATTGAAATATTTGTTTAATAATTAACATTATTTTTTACACATGAGCCTTATTTTCATTTTTTTTTATGATTTTGAAATAAAAAGGTTTGTACTATGTGTTTTTTCATAACTATCTTTTAATTGGAGCTTGATTGTCATTGATTTTTTCCTTTTTGTTATATGTTGAATTTTATTTTATTAAACAAAAGATTCTTTTATTCTTGGTTTAAGTCCCTTATATTTATCAAAGGTTAATATTTTTGTAATGAATTTTCAATGACTTATTAATCTACTAGAAACTGAAAATGAAAATAACGTGTGACTTATGTTTGACATTTAAATTCTTCTCATATATTTTATAATATAATTTATTCTTTTTCTACCCTTCTTATAAATGCATATGGGATAGAAGTTTAGGAGCTGTCAGGGTCCTGAGTAAACAATATTACATAAATTAGGAATATTTTCTTGAATTTTATTTTTGGAATAAATGTTTCTAGACAACATCTCGTTTTTTTTTTTGAAAAATTCTAAACAATTAACATATTTACCTTTATAATAATATTGAATGATCCACAAATTATAATAAGAGAAATTCAAACAGCAGATTCAAAAGTAGAAGCAATTAAGGGGAGATTAAGAGAAAGGAGTTAGATATTGCAGTGATAAAGGGCCTGAAAGATCACAGAGAAATCAAATTCAGACGAGTGACACTGCAGAATTTCATTTTGCAAGTTTATAAAAACGATTGATTGGACCGTAGCGTTAACAAGATCCACTCAAGAAGCTGAACTTGCACTTCAACCATTTTAAAATTTTGAAAAACAAACCAGAGAACAGAGAAGAATACCGCACGATGCAGATACACATATCATAGAAATGTGTGTACTTATAGAGGCGTTGTCCCTAGGGTTTGTGTTTATATGGGCCTACCGGACCTTTTAGCCCAATTAATCGACGCTAAGCTCAATTATTATCTTAGTTGTGATTTTGATTTAAAAATGCTTTGGGTAGAAATATGTTTTTTTTTTCCTTTACGAAAATAAAAAATAGTGAATTTTCTAAAGTTTGGACCAAATTAATCTCTTACTTTTAGAAATTAGGTGGATTTAGTTTTTTAAACCAGATTTCGTTAAATTGATTTGATATTTTAAATGTATTTTTAATTAACATGAAGTGAAAATATGTTAAATGATTGAAACAACTCAAATGTTATCAGATGTTATCACATTTATATATGTTAGCTAAGAAATACGTCTGAAACACGTTAAATACATTTAACCAAATTTGATTAAAAATATTAAATTCACACAACAATTTTTAAAGATGAGAGGCTAAATTGATTTAAAGTTTCAAAAAATAACTAATTCTAATTTTTACTTATGATTAAGAGATAAAAACATATTTAACCATATAAAAAATTGCACATTTCTCGCTTCTTTAAGTATTCTAATAGTAAATGCAGTTTAATTTATTCAGTGTTGGTTTAATTTAAAAAAAAAATACATCGTGGACTTTTTATTATGAAATTTGTTTTTTTATCCTTAATTTTTCACTAATATTATATTGTATAATATGATATAACTTTCTGTCCCTTTTTAACCAAAAATACATATCTCAATAGTTAAAAAAAATTCTAAAATTAATTCCCATTATGTCGAAATTGAAAGTTGTTTCCTTCGTAGTATGGAAGATTGTGTTGGTTCCACATATTTTATTTAAATTTTCTCAACATAATTCCAATGTAGCGGAAGAAAAAATATTATGTGTTTTCTTACGAATATGGTTCCCTGGTGTTTTCAAAATTTCTAAAGCAAAATTTTCAGAACAAACCTTTTGTAACATAATTTTCAGAATAGATTTTCTGAAATAAAAATTTGAAAATAGAATTTTCATAATAAATTTGCTAAAACAAGTTTTTTTTTTTTCAAAAGAAATTCTCTCTTTTCTTTCTTTATAACATAGTACAAAAGCATGACAATGGTGAAGATAGTGACAATATGATGTATTGTAGTTAGGGAAGGTATGTTATTTTTCATGGAGTGAGACGAAACCTACCGCCCTTTCCAACTATTTTCGTTCTTGACATAGTGAAGTGAAATGCCCTCTTCATCCTCTTCATCATTGTCTTCAAACCCCTTTTCTTCAAACCTTCTTCAACTCCTGTATTTCTTGAACCCTTCTTCGTGTACCCATTGTACTTTAGGTTATTGGTTGCGCCTCCGTATCCATTATCTGCGAAAGCAGGGTTTTGTATTGTTGTAGGAGCTTTGAATAAATTTATCGGCGTCGCTTCTTCGAACATACCATGTGGTTGTGCATGTGTTATTGTTGATGTTCTTAGTCATTTAAATTTAAAGAATTCATCGATCATATTTGAATTATGTTGATTTTTTTACAAGAATAGGAAATACATTTTATTTAAGCTAAAATAATTTTTTTTATTGTAGTAATTTTTAAAAATAAAACTTCAAGATGAAACGAAAGATAATTTCATGCACACAATATGATTATTTACCTTTAAAAAAGAAATTATTTTAAATTTTAGTTTTGGTTTAATTATCGATGGTGTTGTGATTATGAGAGAGAGAAAGAAATAGAATGTTGCATGGTATATTGAATGAAAAGATACAGAGAGAGAAAGCCTTAGTATAGGCAAGCCTGGAGCTAAACTAGCGTAACAGAAGATGTAATAACAAACTACAGTAACTAATCATAACAGGATTATATATACTCTCAACACGCCCCCCGTAAACTTAGGGTGGAGGCTATAAGCTATGAACCCTAAGTTTATCATGAAAGTTTTGAAAGCTATCCCTCGAGACAGGTTTCGTAAGAGCATCTGCAACTTGAAGCTGGGCTGGAATATGTTGAACACGAAGATGCTGTTTTCGAACATGATCACGAACATAGTGAACATCAAGGGCGAAGTGCTTGGTTTTGGAATGAAAGATGGGATTGGCTGTGAGTAACACTGCACCAAGATTATCATAATATATAGTGGGCGCATGAGGAAAGAGGGAAAGCTCTTTGAGAAGAGAAACCATCCATGAGAGTTCAGTTGTTGCAGAAGCAATGCTGCAAAACTCTGCTTCAATGGTGCTGCGAGAAACAACTGCCTGCTTTTTCGACGACCAAGTGACGAGATTCAATCCAAAATATATGCAGAAACTCGAAGTCGACTTTCGATCACTTGGATCTGAACCCCAATCAGCATTTGCAAAACAACGAAGTGTAGAATCCGTGTTTGGTATGAAACGAATGCCAAAATGAGTAGTGCCAACAACATATCTTAAAATTCGTTTGACCGCTTGCCGATGATGAAGTTGTGGTTGGTGCATGAACTGAGAAACCTTGTTAACCGCATACGTGAGATCCGAACGTGTGAAAGTAAGGTACTGAAGAGCCCCAACAGTTTGTCGATATAACATGGGATCCGAAAACGCCTCAGAGCCATCAGGTGTGAGCTTAAGAGAGGTTGCCATTGGTGTTGGTTGAGGTTTTGAGAAAGTCATGCTTGCTTTAAGGAGAATCTGATTTGCATATTTTGTTTGAGTAAAGAGAAGAGAGCCACTTGGTTGCTAATGAGCTTCAATACCAATGACGAAATGAAGTTTGCCAAGGTCTTTGAGTGAGAAGGTGTTGTTGAGAGTGGTAATAAGTGTTAAAAGAAATGTTACAACTTTGTAGAATTCTCTTTAACGTTTGAAGAGTAGCATGGCCCATGCGTTCATGCCATAGGTCCAAAACCGATGAGGAAACAGTTGAGATTTGATGAACTTGGGGCTTGTGTGAGCATTTCAGCGTAGGAAAGACATATATGCCATCTTTATGTTGTCCTTGAAGTAGAATCTGTTTTGTGACCTGGTGTTTCACATTACAATGAGAAGGAAAAAATTCAAAATAAACACAATTATCTTTGGCAAATTGAGAAACACTCAAAAGATTTTTTGTGATGTTTGGAACACATAAAAGATTATGCAAGGCAAAACTAGATGAATTTGACAGAGAAGAAAGATTTGCAGATCCAACATGAGTAATAGCCAAACCTGATCCATTGCCAAGTTTAACATGTTCAGATCCATTGTAGTTGGTTTTAGATGTGAAGTTTGAAGAGTCACTTGTTATGTGATGTGAAGCCCCACTATCG
>Ga0214545_1001998_pt1 | contig 39045 bp, 52 predicted proteins | sample CNSS4metaG_FD_160064 | JGI IMG/M metagenome (GOLD analysis project Ga0214545, IMG submission 160064) | Root nodule microbial communities from cowpea collected in UCLA plant growth center, Los Angeles, California, USA - CNSS4 | ecosystem: Host-associated > Plants > Roots > Nodule | place: USA...
AGGAGAAGAAGAAGAAATGTCGTCTAACAGATTTTCCTAACGGCAAAGATGTGAGGTTAACCCTAAGTGATTGGTGAGGAAAACGTGATGGTGGAGGAAAGGAAACCTAGCAAAGAGGTGCAAAGAAAATGGCAACACTAGCAGCGCTCCAAAAGAGGAAGCAAGCATGTAGGATTCGCGTAATGGTGTTGTTGATCTACGGAAGGGAACCCTAGCCGCTATGAAGAAAGAATGGGCTGCGTGCAGATCATTGGAGGTGTGCGAAGAAACCCTAGTAGAGGAAAGCTCTCGCGTGTGTAGTCTGTAGGAATGGGCTTCGCTGGATGAAATGGAATGTTGGCTGCTGTGAAGGAATTGGATGCGTGAGGTATGGGACTAATTGTGCTCAGGCCCAATTAAAAGAGAAGGCGTGTGATGCCTTGAATCATTCTTGGCCACAAACGCGGGATCCATAATGTTGGCTGCAAGCATGGAGGTGTGAAGGAAAATTGGGTCGTAGAAGATTTGGACAGCTTGGATAATGTCTACATTTACCAAAACAAACCAATTAAAAACAACATTTATTTAATTAAAATAAAATAAAATAAAAGAAATGGGCCTAGGCGTTGGCCCATTGCTATAAGCCTTATTGGGATCACATCATCCCCTCCCTCTTAAAGAGGATCTGTCCTCAGATCTAGAGGGTTATTACAGGCCCACAGCAACGATAGTTTAGAGTTCCACCAGGATCAAAAACAAATCTGCAATAGTCATCAAATAAAATTAAATTAAAATCATAATGACCATGCAGTAAAATTGAATGGAAAATTTGTGAAAATGAGCTTTTGAAGATTGAAAAAGATGGTAGACCCACTTTAAAAAAACAATGTCTTAAACTTTGACTAAAATGATTTTTGAAAATAATTTTAAAGTTAAAGTGTGCTTTTACACAAGAAGTGGAAGAGGATGAAATAAGGGAATGAGATTGAGAACAAAATGTTTGAGAAAGAAACAAAATAAAAGATTTAATGACAAAGTGAATAGAGTTTAAAGATGGAAGAACTTCTTTTGAAAATTGGAACCGAATGTAAGGGATTAGTGAAAGATTTAACACCAAATCCTTAACAATGAGTTCCCTTTTTGCATTTGAAATGATCTTTAACTCTACCACCTGTGATTGTATTTCAAGCTCACTCTCTTAGCTTATTTTCTTTCTTTTGTCTAATTCTTTTCTCTCATTCTCTTCTTTGGCTTTTCTAAGATTTTCCTCTTTAACCTTTTCTTCCTCATCTCTTTTCTTCTTCTCTTTTATCGCTTTTTCTTTGTTCACTCAAGAGCAAGTATAAATTGTGCTTAAAATCTTTTTCTAGTCTAGAAAACTTAGCAATGTTTTGGATGAATGCATCGCCAATGTTAATAAAGTCTTCTATCCTAGCTTGTTGCACTTTAGTGATCCTAAATGAAGGAGGAATGAAATGTTTCCACATGCATGTTTTTAAGTCATAAAATGTATTGATGGATGATTTTCTCCCCTTTTTCACATTATATTGCCTCTCTTGCCACCAATCATATGCACATCCTACAAACCTAGATGTAACATGCCTAAGAATGTCTACATGACTATATTTACTAAACAAAGGTTGCACCAATTTCTCAGTATCCCACATCCAATCTCTAAATGATATTGGTCCTATATCCTCCCCAAAGAATGGAATGTCACTATGAATGGTATGATGCAACTCATGACTACTATGCCTACCTAAATGCACACGACTAGAAGAAGAAAAACTCATTTTGAAACACTTTTAGCAAAACAATTTTCACAAAGATTTGAAGAATTTCTAAAGAGAAAATAATGGAAAAGATATCTAGAGATACTCCTAGGAAAGGGAGGTGAGTCTCATAGACAAGCTTAGAAACCAAGCCTTTCCTAGCCAGAGATCTCTAAATTTCGTTCACAATCGGCGGGAAACTGCTCCAATCGACGGTGAGTCGTCGATTCGACCTCCTGACATTGATTCCTTCGGTGGAATCAAATGTAATGCAGCGGAAGACTCTCGTTCTCACACGGAACTCACTCACTCACAGTGTTTGTGGCAACCCGACGAGGTGAACTCTCATATAGTGTTAGGGTTTGAGCTGACGAATGGGGAGTGATCTCAACCAATCTGTTTAACATTCATCTACGTTGTGTTACAATAAGGTTGGCTTGCCTTTTATAGCTGAAGGCAACCGGGAAAGGAGAAGAAGAAGAAATGTCGTCTAACAGATTTTCCTAACGGCAAAGATGTGAGGTTAACCCTAAGTGATTGGTGAGGAAAACGTGATGGTGGATGAAAGGAAACCTAGCAAAGAGGCGCAAAGAAAATAGCAACACTAGCAGCGCTCCAAAAGAGGAAGCAAGCAGGTAGGGTTCGCGTGATGGTGTTGTTGATCTACGGAAGGGAACCCTAGCCGCTATGAAGAAAGAATGGGCTGGGTGCAGATCATTGGAGGTGTGCAAAGAAACCCTAGCAGGGAAAAGCTCTCGCGTGTGTAGTCTGGAGGAATGGGATTGGATGTTGTGAAGGAATTGGATGCGTGAGGTATGGGATTAATTGGGCTCGGGCCCAATTAAAATAGAAGGTGCATGATGCCTTGAATCATTCTTGACCACAAACGCGGGATCCATAATGTTGGCTGCAAGCATGGAGGTGTGAAGGAAAATTGGGTCGTAGGCCCAATGCCAACACTTCAAGATTTGGACATCTTGGATAATGTCTACATTTACCAAAACAAACCAATTAAAAACAACATTTATTTAATTAAAATAAAAGAAAATAAAAGAAATTAAAAGAAATGGGCCTAGCCGTTAGCCCAATGCTATAAGCCTCATTGCGATCACATCACCTAGTGAGGAAGAAAGTGAGTACAATCCTACCCAGCACACCTTCACCACCACTCAGTAAACACCCATCATCTATACCCATCACACACACACTTCCATCCCACCCTCCCGGGACATACTACAACACCTATAACCGCTGCAACCCTCCCCACTACCCATATCCCACCTCACAACTTCACCTCCACTTTTCCTACCCTTGTCCACCATCCCATTCCACCTCACCCGTTACCACCCAGGTGTCGCCACCCTTTCACTAATTCCATCACCAACACCCCTCTCTTTGCCCAATGGGAACCCTTAAGGCTAGACCGTTATATGGGAGAAACCGACCATGACGAGCACCTTAAAATATACATAACCCATGTCGCCCTCTATACATCCCATGATATCGTCTTCTGCAAAGCTTTTCCAACCACCCTCAAAGGCCCTGCCCTTGAATGGTTCACTACTCTCCCGCTATACTTCATTGACTGCTTTGACACCCTTTCCCACATGTTTACTACTCATTTCGCTGGTAGCCGCCCACATCAAACCACAACCCTATCTCTCCTTGGCGTCAAACATGAACAAGACGAGACGTTGTGGGCTTTCGTAGACTACTTCAGCAAGGCTGCCCTCCGCACACCCCACCTCAACCAAGAGATGATACTACAATGTATGGCCTGCACTCTCAAGCCTAGACCATTCGCTAACAACGTCTACCTACACCCACCCGCATCTATGCATGAACTTAAGCTCTGCGTTGCGGAGTACATCCGCATGGAAGAGATGTAAAACCTTCAAAAGAAGTTCTGGAACGATTACACTCCCTCCATTGCTGCCCCCGCTAAACCACCGTCACGACCTGACGCCAGACCTAGAGAACCCAGACAACCACATTTCACCAGATACACGCCGCTAAGTGTCCCAAATCACGCCTTCTTGATGAAGCCCCCCAGGCCGACCTCATCCTACCACCTCGTAAAATGTCCAACCCTCCCAACGCATACATGACTACAGACAAATGCAAGCACTCCAAGATAAAATAGAAGAATTGGTTTGTGCTGGCCATTTTTGTCGCTTTGTCCGCAGAGACAAACGCCTACATCCATCACGATCCAATCACAGATATCCCCCCCGTGATTCTCGCCACGACCGACGCACCACCCAACAAACTAGCCATGACCCACAACTTGCCCGCACTAATGTAACCCCGTCTGATCCCCCCACTACGCAGCACGATTAACACCATCTCTGGTGGATTTTTTAGCGGCGGGTCCACCTCTTCAGCCAAAAAGAAACATCTCTGCCAACTCCAGTCCATTAACCACATAACCCACTCCCACCACAGACACCGCATGCCTCCCATTACCTTTACAGACAATAATTTCCATGGCGTCGACCACCAGTAGGACGACCCCATGGTTATCACGGTCGAACTAAAAAACTACGCGGTAAAAAAGGTCCCATCGACCAAGGCAGCTAGGTTGACATCCTATATTGGACAACATACCAGAAACTCCAGCTTCCCACCACTGCCATGATCCCCTATGATGAACCTATATACGGATTTTCTAGGGAGAAGGTCTCCACTCGTGGGTACATCGACCTCCACACTATTTTTCGCGATGGCACTCAAACCAAAACAATCCCCATTCGTTTCCTTGTCATTGACGCGCCTACATCATACAATGTTCTCCTCGGCCGACCATCCCTCAACACTCTAGCGCTATCGTATCTACGCCACACTTAGCCATGAAATTCCCCTATGCATCTAGTGACATCCTTACCATCCACGACGATTAACGACTCGCACGCGAATGCTACATGGCTAGCCTATGTCCACAACCACCCATCATCCAAATAAAAAACATTGAACGCCCACCTGACTCTGACATTGCCTTATCTAGGGATGACTTGGACCCCAAAGTAGGACGCGATGAACATATCGAACCAGTCGATGACACTGTACCTTTGGGACTCCCTAATGGATGCACCCTCAAGTTGGGCACCGGTATCCAACAAGAACAACATGATATACTAACACCCACCCTCATCAGCAACATCAACCTCTTTTCCTGGTTAGTCACTGACTTACCCGGCGTTGACCCTCAAGTTGCGGTCCACAAGCTCTCCATTTATAAGGAAGCCATGTATGTCTCCTAGAAGAAACGGAAGCTCGGCGAAGAACGTCGACTAGTAGCGAAAGTCAAAGCCCACTACACCACTTGGCTTTCTAATGTGGTTCTGGTCAAAAAGGCAAATGGCAAATGGCAAATGTGTGTCGACTATACGGACCTCAACAAAGCCTGCCCCAGAGATGCTTATCCCCTACCCAATATTGACCGGCTAGTTGACGGTGCAGCCAACAACAAGGTCCTAAGTTTTTTAGACGTATACTCCGGATACAACCAGATCTCGATGGCCACAACCGACATAAACAAGACAGCCTTCATCACCGACGACGCTAACTACTTTTATAAGGTCATGCCCTTCGGCCTGAAAAACGCAGGAGCAACTTATCAATGATTGATGGACAAAGTCTTTAGCCATTTAATGGGCAAGTGTGTCGAAGTATACGTCGACGACATGGTTGTCAAATCCCCAAGTCACCACCAACACACGCAAGACTTATCCACAGTATTCTCTACATTACGGCAGTACAACCTTAGACTCAACCTGAAAAGTGCGTTTTCAGCGTCGATCGTGGCAAATTCCTTGGCTTCATGCTAACACAACGTGTCATAGAAGCAAACCCCAAAAAGTGTAATGTCATCATTGAGATGCAAAGCCCCAACAATATTAAATAAGTTCAATGCCTCATTGGTCGTTAACTGCCGTCTCTCGCTTCCTCCCCAAATTAGCCGAGCAAACCCATCACATCATTCAACTACTCAAGAAATTCGTGAAGTTCTCTTGGAATGACGAATGTGAGCAAGTCTTCCAAAACCTCAAAACCTCCCTTACATCTCCACCTATCCTCCATAAGCCGGATATCCACCAACCCCTCCTTGTCTACATTTTCGCAACAGATCACGTTGTAAGCACCGCCCTGGTTCAGGACATCGCAGGTACTTAACATCCCGTATACTTTGTCAACCGAACCTTGCAAGATCTAGAAACCAGATACCAAATGGTGGAAAAGCTGACACTATCCCTAGTGCATGCAGCACGATGCCTACGCCCCTACTTCCAAAACCACAACATCATCATCAAAACCAATTATCCCATTCAGAAGATACTCAAAAAGTCGGACCTTGTCGACCGCATGTCATCTTGGGTCGTGGAATTATCTAAGTTTAACATTCATTACGAACCACACGGCCCCGTCAAAGCTCAATGCCTTCTCGACTTCGTCAACGACCTACAACACACATCAAAAGAAGACCAGTGAACACTTTATGTAGATGGCTCTTCAAATTCAAAGGGTGCAGGAGCTGGTATCGTCCTTGAAGGCCCCAACGACATCCTCATTAAAAAATGCCTCCACTTCGCCTTTAAAACCACCAACAATCAAGTCGAATATGAAGCCATCTTAGCCGGCTTACCCCTCTCACGCGAAGTTGGCGTCAAAACACTCACGTGCAAGACCGATTCCAAACTCACTATAGGCCACCTAAACGACGAATTCCAAATCAAAGATCCTACCCTCCTGTAATACAATCATCTTGTCCACAACGTCATCCAATCCGCTTTTAATCATGTATGTGTTCAGTACATCCCCATAAGTGAAAATGTCGGAGCCAACATCCTATCTAAGCTAGCCAACACTAAGATAAAAAACCGATACAAATCCCTCCTACAATAAACATTATCCCCACCATCCACAACAAACATTTGCTTAAACCTGGACCAGAACCACGCCGACAACTGGACAACTCCCTACATCCAGTATCTTAAAACCAGTAACCCTCCACCGGATGCTGACAAGAGCTGGCTGGCTAAAGCCGCAAGGTATATGATGACAGGAGATGACTTATACAAGCGTGGATATGGTCAGCCACTCCTCAAATGCGTCACAACCAAACAGGCCCAGTACGTAATTAGAGAACTACATGAAGGCATATATGGATATCACTCCGGCGCGTGAACCATGACAATCAGAATACTAAGAGCCAGTTACTTCTGGCCGACCATAGAGGCAGACTGTCACATCTTTGTCAAGAAATGCATACCATGCCAGAAGCATGGCAACCCCATCCATCAGAAGCAAGAACAACTCCACTCCATACTTTCCCCATGACCCTTTGCAAAGTGGGGAATGGACATTATCGGCCCCTTTGCCCTGGGAAAAGGCCAAGTGAAATTTTTAATAGTAGCCATCGATTACTTCACCAAATGGATAGAAGCCAAACCGTTAGGCACCATCACAGCTCAACAAGTCGAGCAGTTAGTTTGGAAAGATATCATAAGTCGCTATAACGTGCCACACACGATCATAACCGATAATGATCGACAATTCATAGACAAAGAACTCGCTAAGTTCTACACCTAAGTTCTACACCGGCCTCGACATCAAACACGTAACCAGCTCTGTCGAACATCCGTAGATCAATGGCTAAGCTGAAACAGGCAACAAAGTTATACTGGGGGAGTTGCGCAAAAGATTGGATAGCGCCAAGGGCTGGTGGCCATAAGATTTATTGGAAGTATTGTGGGACTACAGATGTACCCTGCAATCCGCAAAAAACGAATACTCTTTTTAGCCTAGTATACGGCGCAAAGGCCATGATTCCAGTAGAAATTGGCGAACCATCTCTACGCCGAGAACTATACGACCTAGATCAAAACCACCAAAATATGTGCACCCACCTCGACCTCTTACCTGAATTAAGAGACAAGGCACAAATCCACAACTTGGCAATTAAGTAAAGAACGGCCAGAAAATATAACGCGAACTTATGCCCGCCATCGTTCGCAAAAGGAGACCTAGTTTGGAGAATGGCCAGCAGCGCAAGAAAGAAGGATGGCAAAGTCTCCGCCAATTGGGATGGCCCGTACCGAATACGTGATGATGCAAAAGGCGACGCTTACAAGCTTGAACAACTATCAGGAGAAGAGATACCAAATGCATGGAATGTATCTCATCTCAAATTCTACTTTAGTTAGACTGATTACTGTACCGAATACTTATAACCCTAGGTGTACTTTTTTTCCTCACTTGGCATTTTTCCCTAAGGAGGGTTTTGGCCAGGGAGTTTTTAATGAGGCACCCCAAAATCCATGAATAAAACAAAGGGTTCTTGATCACACGCTCGACTCTTTATCCAACTTCAATTGTTTTAAGTTCCCCACCCTTACCACAAGTAAGCGGCATACGTCGATCACCCTTTATCTACTTTTAATCGTTTAAGTTCCCCACCCTTACCACAAGTAAGTGACCCGGGTAGAACACCCTTTATCTACTTTAATCGTTTAAGTTCCCCACCCTTACCATAAGTAAGTAGCTTGGGTCGAGTACTATAACTTCCATAGCATACACACAAAAGTACTCTAATTACCCTACAAATGTCAATAATACTTATCCAAACGAAACAACATATGAAGTAACATACTGATACATAACGAAATCAGATCAACATCATTCAACAAGCGCGTTCCTATAACATATACTCTCGTCAACAACCACACAACAGATATATCCAGAATATGCATCATATTAGAAAGAAAGAAAAATAGTGTACGAGTTATTACAGACTTAGGATTAATCGTGAATAGAAAACATAAGAACTATATCATAAGCTGCTTGGTCATCACCACCCTCTACGTCCTCTTCAACATTCATATATTCATCAACCACCGTCTTCTCTGCCTCCTCCTCAAGACTTGTTTCGACTTTGCTGATAAGTTGGCCATCCACTACGTCCTTATTCACATCGAACCTGGGATCTGCCACATCCACGTCTTTACAGAAAAAGGCCGCCTGCCTCAAGCCTTTTTGGAACGCATTAATATGCTCTTGGATTATGCAACCTTTAAGGTCCTCCAACTTCACTTCCAGGCCCTTATGCTTTTCCTTCAAATCGTTGTAATTAGCCTCAAGATTAGCAATCTTGACTTTAAACTTCTCCTCTGAATCTAAGTAGCATACTTTCCAAGTCCCAAGCCTTTTCTTCTCCTCCTTCCATTCCTCCCTCTCCTTTTCCCAAGCTACCTTCTCCTTGGCATGCTTGTCAACTTACCCCTGTAGCTCCTCAACTTTCGACCGATTCCTTACTTTAGCTCCCTTTGGTACAAAGACCCCACCTTGCGACCCAATATTAGCGCCTTACTATTAAATTCCACCATGGACATCACTAGTGCGTTTGGCTCCATACTATCAGTCAAGTTGATCAGGGTTTCCGACACATTTATTTCAATATCACACCGAATAATCGTCTTCGGCAGCTCGATCAGCCCAGCTTCCAGTCCCTTCCCACCAGAAGACGATCCCGGCCCTAACAAAGTGGCCCATACCTTCTTCACATCCTTCCCCTTGCAAGGCCTGGTCGACAACTCAACTTTCTATTTTGTTCCCCCGTGCACATGCACTTCAACCAAAGATTCTTGTAAGTTAGGAACCTCAGTGCTCCCAGCATCCTTGGCCTTGGCCGCCTTTTCCTTCCTCAATGTTTGAAAAAACGTTAGATTCTTCTTTCCCATTTGCGCCATATGACCTATAAACAACAACGAACGCCCATTAGTCAACTCAAACACAGTATAACACTCAAAAATACAAAAAAGATACCTTCAATATCAATAATCGGATGAACCAAATTATAAACCCTAACTAAGCCCTTAGTGGGCATCTTATTGCTAAATTGCATCACAGCACGTACCACCTCCTTGTCTGCCACCGATAACTCTTCCCTCGTCATCCCCTTATATCTCCAAGGATTACTAGTCCAGTAAAAGGAGAACTTAGTGCTCCCATCGTCAGTGTAAAAGTGTGAACGTCCACCCTATTTCACTACTACTTTAAAGAATCCATCCTTAAAGTGTTTAAAGGATTCGGTAAATGCATCCAATTTGTTTATCCTTGGCCGTCTTATAAGCGACAACCAGGTTGTTGGACTCCTCGGTCGCGTGTCAAAGAAATAAAGAAACGAGCATGGAGAAGGTTGCAAATACAATGCTTTGCATAGCACCCGGAACGCTTGTAGATACGCCCAATTGTTCGGATGCAACTGAGTAGGAGCGACGTTCACCAACCGCAACACCCCTATGGTAAACTCATCAAACGGCAGCCTAATATGTAGCTGCGAGAAGTGACACATGTACATATAGAAGAACTCTTCGGTAGCTCCCTCTCGGTCTTTACATACACATTCGACAACATTAACCCTCTCTGATGCCATAATGTCCTTTCGAGCACCCCTCTCAAATATGGGAGTGTAATTCAGCCACGAATTCAACAACTACGACCACCAGAATATAGAGTATTGAGTTCACACATCTTTTGCAACCCATCCACATCTTGCTTTCCGCCAACTCTTTTGGCGGATCTTCCCAGTTGCTCCCTATCACTACTAGTTGACTGACTACTTCCATCCACCCCGGACCGCTCACTCCCACTACCCGAAATCGATAAGGAAACGCTATCACTATAACTAGACATAACTTTTCTTTTTAATAGGTAGACAGTGGAAACAATGAAGGTATTAGACACGATCTCACGCAGAAAGAAAGCTTCCCCCAATTTCTTGCAAATGAACAAAGTAAAGTTTTTCTTTTGATGCACTCGTATTTATAATCAACATCTCAAACGTTTCAACTTTTCCTGCCAAAAACAACGATTAGATGAAGCATCACAATGCATACAAAATGCCACAAACCTCAAAATGATGGCGCAAAACCCTTTTGATTAGACCTTCGACAACACTAGCCTTAACACTGTTCATCACACTCAAAGGTTGGGGGACTGGTGTACTGCACCTAGTCGGCCTAACAAAAACCGACCACACTTTTCATCCTTTGTCGCTATGTCTCCACCGGCAAAGGCTGAGGGACTGGTTTACTGCACCTAGGCGGCTTCATACAACTATACAGTAAAACCCGTCTATATAAATCCCCGCAAGCATGCGAATGACTATCAGATGAATCAAGCAAGCAGGCGTAAGCCGCCTAAGCTGCCTACTTCAGAGGATAAATTGACAAGCAGGCCCAGGCACACCTATGGCCCTAAACAATGGCCCAGCCCATGACATGGTCAAACATAATTAATAAACTATAAATATGCATGGACCCCAGCAATTAAAGGTACGCATTCATTAATCCCTTAATCACAAGATTTGACTTTGTGAGAATTTGTTGGCTGACTTGATCATCGGAGTCTTCTCCGCAGGTAACCCCTCACGGGTCCAAGCCGAAATACTAGTAGATGGCATATGCGAGCCGAGAAGAAGCCCACCAAAGAGATTGCAGATTAAGGTATGGTGTTATCTGATGTGATCCAAATAAGGCTTATAGCATTGGGCCAACACTTAGGCCTATTCATTTTAATTTCTTTTATTTTCTTTTATTTTAATTAAATAAATGTTGTTTTTAATTGGTTTATTTTGTTAAATGCATACATTTTCTAGCTTCCCAATTGATCATGGGCTAGCGGCCCAAACTTTTCTTCACACCAACCAACCTACTCCAATGTGCAAGCCAAAGGCACTTTCAGGCCATTTCCACGTGAAGGGAGAGAAGCTTCAGCGTTCCATTCATACACGTGTGCATACCGCTACTACTAACATCTCCTGAATGGGCCTCACGTGCAGCCCAATTCTCTCATTTTCTGCACACCATGCGTGGTCTTATGCGAGAAACATCATTAAGTTCCGCTATCACGTATTGGGCCTCCAAACAGCCCAAATAAACAGCGTTGCAACCATTGTGTAAGGATGCCACACACGAGGTTTTCTTTTTGCGCATCACATGTTCCTTCTGCACTGTGCAAGGGTTCTGGTTCACGCTGCTCTTAGGGTTTCCTCTACCATCCCTTGCCGTCAACACAAGAACACATCAACCTTGTCCCTCACTTTTCTGTTAGGGTTTGTTAGGGCCGTCCATACGTTCACGGATTACTGAAACCATAAGTTTCACGACGCCTTGCCGTTAGTAGTCTCTGTATTTTTTTCTTTCCCTTCATCGCCGTTAGAACATTACATTTTTGTTAGACGGCAAGCATAGTTTTCTTCCGTTTATTTTACCGGTTGTCTTCATTTATAAAAGACAGGCCATTGTTTGTAATCTTCAACTTTGATGAATGAGATATCCGGTAGAGATCACTCCCACCGTTCATCAGCTCACCCAAACCCTAGATTAGGTTTTGGCCTATTAGGGTTTACCAAATCAGCGAGAAACCAGAGCGAACCAAGTCAAAACCTTCGTAATCGACCATTCCACTGCGTTTCCCTTGCCTTCTGCGAGGATCAATCGGTAGAACACCGATTGGAAGAGGTTTTTCGGTGACTACCGCGACGGAGGATCCTCATCAAGTTTGTGTCTGACATCTCTTATTTGTTCTCCGTAGGAACAAGCCTAAATTTTTGACAATGTGTTGCATTAATGTAGAGTCACATTTAAGAACTTGTATTAGTTCTTTTTGGTGTTATTTGACCTTAGAATCACTCTTTATGTGATATAGGCCTTGTTTGTTTTTAGTCGTTTAGCCAAATACAACTTAGATTGATACTTTTTTTTACTTAACCTTGACTATTGGGATTGATTTTACGTACCTTTCTTTGTTAACTATTGAGCTTGTTATGAATATTAGACTTGAAAAACCATGAATAAACCCAACTTGTGTGCGGTGAAAAGTTTGTGGTAGTGTATACTAACACTTAAATGTTGGGGAAAATGGGTTGGTTCAAGAAGCAGAAGAGCAAAAAGTTGAAACAGAGAAAATAGGAAAAAAAATACAATGGTTTGCATGAAGGGAAAAAGGAAATAATAAGAATGGGAAGAGTGGAAATCAGTATGAGAAAAATGCTTTGTTGAGTTAAACCCGCACCTTGATTTCACAAATTACCTAAAACAATTTCACCACTCACTTGTTGTTAAGCCTTGAATCCTTTTGCTCTTCCTTACCTCATACATGACCACGTTACAAGCGAAGACAAACGTCTTATCGATCTAGAGTGTTTTCTTTTTTGGGAAATTTGATGCTAACTATAAGTTTTTCAAGCTTATGAGATCATACTTGTTTTGTTGAGGGGAAAATTTTGCATAAAGACATTGAGTGAATGAGTGCAAAAGCTGAACTGTGGAGGTCATTTCTAGTTATGCTACTAATCTGAATTGCATATTTGGATAATCATGCATATTTGTGTCTGGTAGTCATTAGAGTTGTTGGTTAATTTCTCTATGTTACATTTTAGTTTGCCCAAGAATGCAAAGGGCTTAAGAGCATGTTTGCTTCACATGATTTGCGGGCGTATATGAATTTTGTACAAAGATTTGTGGGATTTATCTGTATTCGTTTTGAAGGATTTGCAATGATATGGAAGTATGCATTTAGAAATGATTATCTCCCTTAAAAGAGATTTGGAGGACTTTAACTTTTACATATATAATTATTATTATATATTAAATAAACGATAATATATAAATAATTATATTATTTAATTAATAATATATAATAATTATTATAATAAATAATGATAATAATAAATAATAAAAATAATAATAAATAAATATAATAGTATATTAATTTTATCTATCATATCAATTTATTCATTCCAAATTTTTACAAATTTTACTCTCAAATTCACTCACTTCACTTCCAAATCTCTTAAAAGAAACAACTAAAATTCATCCACCCAAATTCACTCACTCTCTTTTAAATCCACTCTTTCAAGTAAACACACTCTAAGTGTGAGTTGTCGTTTTACTTTGTTAAGTGTTTTCTTTTAATTAGAATTTTAGTTTTATAGATTTGAAGTGGTAATGTTGGATGATAAAATTTTGTTTAATCGTTGTAATATTTTTTCTTGGTGTGTTTAGATTAATTTTTGGTCTAGTTCAGTTTATATTTTAGTGAATATTTCATTCTATTTCTTTTAGTTGGGTAGCTTTGAATAGTTAGTTTAGCATCTCTTAAATTTGATTTTTGTGTTGTAAAAACTTCAATTTTATGTTCGTATTAATGTGTCATGTACTAACTTTCTTTCTTACTTTGAATTCTTGTTATCATTAGGAAAACAAATGGAAGAAAGTTTATATTTCAGAAATCAATTGAAGGAAATAGGAAATCGGTTGAAGATCAAGGTTGGATTTAGAAAAAACGGTCAAAGTTGGACAAAGGTTGAAATAGATATATGATACTCACTATAAAAAATAGTGTAAGTTGTGACGTTTATTTTTATATATTACTAATGATGAGTTCAAATTTTTGTTCTTATTTAATGCTTAAATTTGGAGATTTAATAGAATTTTTATGCTTAAGGATTGATTTAATCAGGATTTGTGATTATTGGACTTATTGAGTTTGTACGTTAAAAATGGTGTACAAAGTGATTTTAGTTGCATAAAATACTATTGGATATTCTAAGGTTTGTTAATGCAACTGAAATTTAATTTGCGTCATTAAAAGTGTGGATTTGTAAATGTTCTGAGTTACAAGTTAAGTCCAAAATCAGTAAATTCTGAAAAGAAATAATTCAGGAGCTAAATGTATTCCCAATTTCTATTTTACACATTCCTACTTCAAGTGGATCACTCAAAAACCTATTCTGTACCCCTATTTTCTACTAAGTTACACCTCTCCTACCACCTAAACTTAACTCTACCACATCAAGCCATGTGGTAATCCTCCATTAATTAAACTAAATAAAGAGAATATTCAAACACTTAAAATTCACTCAACCAAATGTTAATATGTCATCGTCTTCAACGTTCTCCCAAACAACAAACCCTAACCTCGGTCTTCACCAAGTTTCTGCCAACACTACACTCCACCACCGTCAGCCATTAATGTCGGCAACCACAAGCTTGATCGAAGAGCTCCACACCGTCACCACCTCGCCGAAAAACACAGCCACCACTAGCAGCACCACTCACCTGCAGCAAAATGACATTGATAACTCCATCCACTCAGGCCAGCACCGGCAACGAACAACCACAGCTCTAGAAGGCAAACTCGTCGCCATCGTTTCGCAACAGCAGCGGACTTAGCGCCCTCGCACACCACGAACCTCGCCTGGACCTGCACCTCACCTCGTATCTGCAACAGTTCATCACCATCACCATGGCAGTAGCCACCGTGAAACCTCCATGGCAACACGCAAGGCATCATCTCCACGAAACCACTAAACATGCAATAACGTTGCAACTAGATTTACGTCGTGCCAACAGCGAAGCCCGTGCCCGAATCAGAAATGTGAATGCACCTATGAGTCGCCACCTGCATCGTCCCACCGTCGACTACCGCAGCTACGTCACTAGAGAAGAAAAACAACCTTGGTGCATCACGAACCACCATTGATGGAGCTCCATCATGTCTCCAAAACGCATCTTCCACTACACCAGAACAACCGTGAAACCTGAACCAGTTCAACCAGCGCAACTCAAGAACCAAATCTGCACCATTGACGCTTGCAGATCTGGACTTCAGATCTGCGCAAACCACGCTACCCCCGTCAAAACGAGAATCGAACAGCAGCAGCCATGGAAGCATCATGCACCTGAACGGATCAAAGATGAGATGCAGCACCTTCAAACCACAATGGATATGCAGCAGTTTTGAAACCTGCACATGTGTCAAGGCCGTGACACCTAGACGGATATCACTTGATAAAATAATTTTTATGTCAAATATGAAATTTAATAACTCATGGTTTCCAATCGCGAGAAAAATCTAGAACTTATACCGCAAAAGATATAAATAATTCTCACATGCCTTATTACAATCCATAATTCAAAAGACAAAACATACAAAATGTTTAAAAATAAGATATGAAGCAATTTCCCACAGTTAGCTTTGCTTCGTCACTATGTCTCACCATCCTCACCTGGATTCACATATGTTTTTGTGTGATAAATCACATGATCATCGCTAAACACAAACAAAAAGGTGAGCTGAAATAAATAATCATACATAAACAATCATTGTCAAACACAAATGTACCGCGCGTAGCCGGTCCAACCAAATAATAATAAAGGATCACCTTATGTATACGCATGAAGTAGCCGACCTAAGCCAACCCAAGCCTAACCGACCTAAACCGCTAAGAAGAATAATCAGCCTAAGCCGATAGAAGAATAATAGTGGCCTAAGCCGCTAAAAGAGTAGACGGTCTAGACCGATCGCTCTAAGAAACTTAACGAAACCAAGGCACTTCTAAGATTCATCAAGCCCACAATAATCAAACTAAGGGCCTGGGCTAAGGCCTAGGCCCACCTACGAACCAAACAAGGGCCCAGCCCATGACATAGCCAGACATAATTAATAATCTATAAATATGCATAGACCCCATGAATTAAAGGTACACATTCATTACTTCCCTAATCACCAGATTTGACTTTTTGAGAGATTTCGCTGACTTGAGCTTTGGAGTCCCTTCTGCAGGTAACCCCTCTCGGGTCCAAACCGATCACACCAAGATACCCATAAGCGATATATATCAACCGGGAAGGAACCTACTGAGGAGATGGCGACCCAGAGTAAGGTAATACTTGTGTCTAACATACCTTCTTTGTTCTTTGCAGGAACAATTGGCACCCACCGTGGGGCACGAGGTAGTACTTTACCACCCGCTTTGTCCGAAAATGGTTTCTACCCGCAACAGAGCATGAGTTAACAAGCAAGTTGAAGCAGGCCCCCCAGGACCTACTAACATCACTCCGGATCTGGCCACCATCCTAGACGGTCAAGCCAAGATGCAACAGGAGCTGGCTGAATTGAAGAAGTGTAGTGCTGATGAGATGGAAGCACTACGACAGGAGAATTCTTGCCTAAGGCGAAAGATCAAAGCCGATTCCACTTAAAAGGGAAAGGCAAAAGAAGCATCTGATGCCGCAGGGTCCCTAGCTCTCCAGCCTACTGAAGAGGAAAGCGAGTACAATCCTACCCCGCACACCTTCACCACCACCCAACAAACTCCCACCGTCTTAACCCACCCTACTCACTTCCACTCCACCCTCCAAGGAAATACTGCGGCTCTCACCCCCGTCGCCACCCTGCACACCGAACACATCCCGCCTTGCAACATGCCCACCACCCTACACACCACTCATATCCCACCCTACAACCCTCACAACCTCCCTACTACCCATATCCCTCCTCATAACTTCACCTCCACTTTTCCCACCCTCGTCCACCATCTCATCCCTCCTCACCCACTCCCATCTCACGAACCCAGGCGCCGTCACCCTTTCACCGACTTCATCGCCAACACCCTCTTCTCCACCCAATAGGAACCCTTCACGCTGGAGCGTTACACTGGTGAAACCGACCCCGATGAACACCTCAAAGTCTACATCACCCACGTCGCTCTCTACACCTCCCATGATGCCGTTTTTTGTAAAGCCTTTCCTACCACCCTCAAGGGCCCTGCCCTTGAATGGTTTACCACCCTTCCGCCATACCCCAATGACAGCTTCGACACCCTCTCCCACATGTTTACAACTCACTTCGCCGCCAGCCGCCCGCATCAAACTACAACAATCTCACTACTCGGTGTCAAACAAGAAAGAGACGAGACGCTCCGGGCATTCATTGATCGTTTCAACAAGGCTGCCCTTCGCACACCACACCTTAACCAAGAAATGATACTTCAGTGCATGGCCCTATCTCTTCAACCTGGCCCCTTCGCCAAGAACATCTACCTGCACCCAGCTGCCTCCATGCACGAGTTGAAATTGCGTGCAGCCGATTACGTCCGTATAGAGGAAATGCAAACTCTCCATACAAAATTTTGCAACGATTACGCCCCATCTCCAACCAACCACAGTCAACAACCTCCCTACCCTGATCTGAGACCTCGGGAACCCCGACAACCCCACTTCACCATATACGCCCCTCTAAATGTTCCTAGATCCCGCGTCCTTGATGAAGCCTTACAGGTTGACCTCATCCCACCACCACGCAAGACAACTACTCCCCCCAACACGGACATGACTAAATATTGCCGCTATCATCGAAACCACGACCATACTACAGAGGAATGTAAAGCACTCTAAGATAAAATTGAAGAACTAGTTCATGCTGGCCATTTTCGCCGCTTTGTCCGAAAAGATGACCACTCCTCTCGATCCCAGCACCCTCCTCGTTCTGACCACCGACGCCCTCCCCGCGACCCTCACCACGATAAATGCCCAAACCAACCCGCAAACCTTGACCCCCAACCAGCTCGCACCGATGTCACCCCCGCCGACCCTCCCCTACGCGGCATTATCAACACCATCTCTGGTGGTTTTGCTAGTGGAGGATCCACCTCCTCCGCCAGTAAGAGACACCTCCGCCATATCCAATCCATAAACCACATAACCAATTCTCATCACAGACGACGATTTTCAAGGCCTCGATCACTAGCAAGATGACCCTATGGTCATCACCATTGAAATAGAAAAATACGCAGTTAAGAAAGTCCTCGTCGACCAAGGCAGCTCCATCGACATCCTCTATTGGGCTACGTACCAGAAACTTCAACTCCCAGACACTGCCATGGTCCCCTACGATGAACCGATTTATGGCATTTTTGGGGAACAAGTTTCCACCCACGGCTACATCGACCTCCATACCATCTTTCGCAATGGCGCGCAAACAAAGACAATTCCTATCCGCTTCCTTATCGTCGACGCACCTACATCTTATAATGTCCTCCTTGGCCGACCTTCACTCAACACCCTTGGCGCTATTTTTTCCACAACTCATCTGGCCATAAAATTCCCCTCCCCATCTTGCGACATATTCACCATTCATGGCGACCAACGCCTTGCACGCGAATGCTACATGGTTAGCCTACGCCCACAGCTTCCCATCCTGCAAACCAATCATATTGAGCGACCACCCGACTCTGAGATCGCTTTGTCTGGTGATGATCTAGACCCCAGAGTGGGCTGGAATGTCCACCTTCAACCTGTTGAAGAAACCACCCCCTGGAGCTCCCTAATGGCCGCACCATCAAACTCTGTACTGGGCTAGAATCTGAACAACGTGACATCATAACACCCACCCTAGTCGGCAACACAAACCTTTTTCCTTAGTCAGCCGCTGACTTACCTGGAGTTGACCCTCAAGTGGCATCCCACAAGTTATCCATTTACAAGGAGGCCCATTATGTCTCCCAGAAAAAATGCAAACTTGGCGAGGAACGACGCCTAGTGGCCAAAGTCGAGGCTGATAAGTTGTTAAGCACAGGGTTTATTGAAGAAGCCCACTATACCACTTGGCTCTCTAACGTGGTCCTCATCAAGAAAGCCAACGGCAAGTGGCGAATGTGTGTTGATTACATAGATCTTAACAAAGCCTGTCCCCGAGATGCCTACCCCTTACCCAATATTGACCGAGTTGTCGACGGCGCAGCCGGTAACAAGGTCCTTAGTTTTCTTGATGCATACTCCGGTTATAACCAAATCCCCATGGCCACATCCGACATGAATAAAACCGCCTTCATTACAGACGACGCCAACTACTTCTACAAGGTCATCGCATTTGGTCTTAAAAACGCAGGAGCAACCTACCAACGACTGATGGATAAAGTCTTCAACCATTTAATGGGCAAATATATCGAAGTATATGTTGACAACATGGTTGTCAAATCCCCAAGCCATCACCAGCATGCTCAAGACTTATCGGCTGTCTTCTTCGCGTTAAGGCAATACAACCTCCGCCTCAATCCCGACAAATGCGTTTTTAGTGTCGACCGTGGCAAATTCCTTGGATTCATGCTGACCCAGCGCGACATAGAGGCTAACCCTGAAAAGTGCAACGCAATCATTGAAATGTGAAGCCCCACCAGCATCAAAGAAGTACAATGCCTCATAGGCCCCTCACGGCCATTTCCCACTTCCTTCCCAAACTAGCCGAACAAACCCAACCCATCATACAACTGCTCAAAAAATTCGCCAAGTTCACGTGGAATGATGATTGTGAACAAATTTTCCAAAAGCTAAAAACCACCCTCACCTCACCACCCATCCTCCATAAACCGGATACTCATCAACCCTTATTGGGTCTATATCACTGCCATAGATAACACCGTAAGCATCGCGCTGGTTCAAGATGTCGGCGGCACCCAACATCCTGTTTACTTCGTCAGGAGAACCCTGCAAGACCCCGAAACCAAGTACCAGATGGTGGAAAAGCTGGCCCTATCCCTAGTACACACAACCCGCCACCTACGCCCATACTTCCAAAATCATAACTTCATCGTCAAAACCAACTACCCAATTCAGAAGATATTGCAGAAACCAGACCTTGCGGGGTGGATGTCGTCCTAGGCCGTTGAGTTATCCGAATTTAACATCCGCTACGAACCTCACAGCCCCATCAAAGCTAAATGCCTTCTAGACTTTGTGAACGATCTCCAACAAACTCCTGAAGAGGACTAATGGACACTTTATGTTAATGGTTCGTCAAACCCGAAGGGGGCAGGTGCTGGCATCGTGCTAGAAGGCCCCAACGATATCCTCATCGAAAAATCCCTCCACTTCGCCCTCAAGACATCTAACAACCAAGCTAAGTACGAAGCCATCCTCATCGGCTTATCCTTGGCCCACGAAGTTGGTGTCAAGTCGCTAATAATCTATAAATATGCATGGACCCCACGAATTAAAGGTACGCATTCATTACTTCCATAATCACCAGTTTTGACTTTTTAAGAGATTTTGCTGAGTTGAGCTTCGGAGTCCCTTCTGCAGGTAACCCCTCCCGGGTCCAAACCGATCACACCGAGATACCCATAAGCGATATATATCAACCGAGAAGGAACCTACTGAGGAGATTGCGGCCCAGAGTAAGGTAATACTTGTGTCTGACATACCTTCTTTGTTCTCTGCAGGAACAACAATCAAAAAGGATAGGCTGAAAAAAACAATCATACATAAATAATGATAATAGCACCAAAACAAAGTATCTTGGCCATTTTCTTATTCATAGATTCCTTTGTACTATGCCACCCCAATCGCATCACCTATATGAGAAGGATACATACCCAACTTTGGTCTTAGGGATTATCATGCTTCCACAAACTTGCCCGCTCGTTGTCCAACACTATGAATGTCCCTACTCGTAGTCCAACTCTACGAATCTCCTTGCTCGTAGTCTAACTCTACGAACCTTCCCGCTCGTAGTCCAGCATGCATGAACAACTACTATGAACATCCCCACTCATAAGAGCCTCAAATGTGAGCACGGAACATACAAACATCCTCGCTCGTATCCCCACACAAGAGTATAACCAATACGGACCTCCCCGCCTGCATTAATCACGCATTTACAACTTCAATACGAACCTCCTGACTCGTAATTTAATCAAGCATATCCTAGGCAAAACCACCACAACCACCCATGCAAAACACTCATCAAAGAGCCCTTGTCCATGCACTATCGCCTGATGTAACCTAAGCGTCACCAGGAGAAACTATGCTTCAAACCGCTTGGCGGTCTCCACACGCCGCTAATCGCCACGCCTTTGGTTTGTGGGTATCGCCTGGCGGATCTAATGAGGACACCATAGGCCCATGGCTAGGCCCACAAGCTCCTAAAGATCCAAGCCCAATCAAAGGCCCAATAACTAGAGGCATGCTTAGAAGGATCCAAATGGGCTTACCTCAAGAGGACCAAATTCACCAAGGGCCTTACATGTTGTTTCATGGGCTAAAGAAGACATTAAAATATGATAGCACACATGATTGGAGCATTAGAATAGCTTTTATTTTTGGCCCACATGTTAGGCCATGTTCTAGAATAAAAATACTAAAGTACTTTGTGTTTAATTTTAAAATTGGGCTAATGCAAGCCCAATTAAATGCATTTGGCCGAGAGGTGGTTGGGGAGAAAGGGTTGGTGTGCCTTTGGCTTCTTGGTGTGATGGAGCTTGGTGGAGACATGAAGCTCCAATTGCAGCGAAAATGATGGAAGAAGCATGGAAGAGTGGAAGACAAGTTTGTAGGCTCTTGCTTGCAATGGATAGGTGAAAGGGTGAGTGATTTAGAGGTAACTCTAGCTTAGGAAGGGGGCTAGAGGTAAAGAGAGTAAGCTCTCTAAAGATGACTCTCAAGTGGCAATAGTAAGGAGTGTTCTCAACTCAAAGTGTCTATTGCACAAAAATTCAAGAGTGAGTACAATACTGAAAAATTAAGGCTTTTATACTCAAGCCATTACACATGAGGAATCTTGACCCTTGGATGAGAAGGAGAAAGCATCTTGGCCTTTGATGCTAGCTTGGAGAAGAAGGCTTGATCTTGGCCATTGGATGATGACTTGGAAAAGGAGGAAGCATTCCTAACCCTTCGATGCTTTAGATCCATGAGTTGTAAGAAGAAGTGTTGACTTCCACTTAGTCCACCTTAGCTCTTTTGATGGCCAAATCTCCTATTGGGCTTAGTCAAGCCCAATTTTATCAATTCAACTATTCATTGTTTGACTTATTATTCTAGAAAGCAAAGCCTAAACAATGGGCCAATATTATTGCTATTCTATTGCTCTTTGATACACCTCTTCAAATCTTCACATCTTCTTTGGCCCATGTGAAGAGTATGAGAAGTCCATGTGGGTTTGGGCCATCTTGAATGAAGCCCAATTTGATCTTTTTTAGCATGCCCCTTGTTATTGGGCCTCTTGATGGGCTTGGGCTTGAAGGCGCATGATGGCCATGGATCGGGCCTTGAGCATGATTTGGGCCTAGGCGTTGCCCAAGCTATAAGCCTTGTTGGGATCACATCATGATGTATACAAGAAGAGTGTGACTTTGCCGCATGGCATTAGATCTCTTCCTCCTTTGCATCACACGACCCACATTTGTGCTTCTTCTTCAAGTTACATCTCCATTTCATTTCTCGATACATTTTCATTTCATTTGGCCAACCATGATTCCTATAAATGGGGCCATTCTACTTTTGTATTTGGTTACTTTGGATTGGTAATAGACTAAGTGTTGAGAGTACTCCACCTATTGCATCAAGAGTCACTTTGCTATACTAGTTTCTACCAAGAACTCCTCTAGCCTCCTTCCCTATAATAGATCTCTCTTATAGGTTTCCTTTCCATTTCACCTTCCTTGCATCAAGAGCCTCCAAACTTGAACCCACTCTTTCATTCCAACTCCATTTCCGCTGCAACCATGGCCTCTCTTCCCTCCAATTTCGTGCTCCAAGCTACATCAAGGGGTATCTAGAGCCACTCAAGCCATTGTTCATCATTTGTGTTGGTTTGAGTAAGGTTTACTTCCATATCTTGTGTTTTCTTTTGATTTTCGTATTGTTCATCTTTTTTTTTTGTTTCTTCATGTTTCCTTCCTTTTCTACCGATTGTCATTGAGGCTACATGAATCTTGTTGATTAAAATTGTAGTACTCCTTGCTTCAATGGTGAATATGTGTTTTAAGGTTCCATTTTTTTGTTCCAACACTTGTTCTTTGATTCCTTGATTTTTTATCTTTTTAATTGGTGCATCTTTTAATTTTCAATTTATTATGTTGTGTTTTATCTTAAGTCATGTTTAAGCACTTTGTTTCATCTTAATTTTTGTTCATATTGTTAAATTCTGCACTGGCTTGATGAGAACTAAGTCCTACATCACACATTTGAACTATGAACTTCAAGTGATGCTTGTGGATGTGTAAGGCAAAGGTCTCACTGTTTTTCTCCCATTTCACCGATTGGATTATGCTTTTGAGTGTCCTAGATGTTCTTCTATGACTCATGCTTGATTCTAGATCATAATCAAGTTCATTCATCTTGGATTTCATAGAACATCTTAAAATTTCTGTGAACAACTCTGCTCCAGTCTGTTTTTTAGTTTTTACTGCATGCACATCTACTGTTTATGATTTATTCTGAACGCATGGATTGGTCAACATTTTTTCTAATTTTTGCCTCTTGAAGCTAAGAGATAGACAAAAATAACAAAAAAAAAGAATCACTTAAAAATGTTGAGTACAAAAAAGTTGAAAAATCTTTGAATCAGAGGCATAAAATCCCATTTGGCCTGGCAACTTCAGGATTTTCCAAATTTCTTGTGGTTTTTGGTGTGTTGGCAGCTTCTATAGTGCTCTTAGTTGTTATAATTGCTTGCTTAATTGTGTACTCCATATTACTTTGAGTTTGCCTTCAATAGAAGTGGATTTTATTTTCTCAATTTGGCACAAATTTGCAATGAGTATTGTTGTTGTTTATGAGCACTTTTACTTCTCTGTTTTTCAGCTTTCTTCTTCAATTCTACTGCTATTCTAGGTTCATTTTGGTTGTGCTAGCCTTTATTTATTGTCTTAATTTCTTGCTTGTCATTTCTTGGCTCTCCTTTATGTCATGTTTCCTTTTACTTCATTTTGGTTTAGCTTCCTTAATTAGCTTTTCTTGCTTTCTTTCTTTGCTTAATTCAAGTTTGTTGGCCTTATGCTTTCTATGGTATTGTGGGGATTAAACTCTATGAATGATTTCTATTCTAGTGGTAGCATTTTAGGAGGTGGAGTTTAAGGTAAACATTAGTTTACTTGATTCTTGAGTGCTTCCTCCTTTTGCTTCCAAATATTGTGAGTTTTGAGCCATTTTTCCTTGTGAGTGTGAGTGCTAACATTTTGGATTGGCATTGTTTTTCCTTGTTGTCTTTTTGGTGTAGGTTTGGGTGGCTGTTTTGCCTCCAACCGTGACTTGTTTGTTGCTCTTTTGCTCTACAATTTGGTGTCTCATGGTGCTTTACAAGTGCCTCAATTGGTGGTGAACTTTGTGCATTAAAAAGGAGGCTAGAAGCCAAGCGTTTGGCTCTCGCATTGTGCATTATTGGTAGCACATTGGCATCACCTTTTGGATATTGCATTGTTTCTTGTTTAACTATCTTTTGTTCTTCTTTTTGTATCTTTTGGACACCATATTTGGTACCTTTGTGAAGCCCCTTTGTTTGTGAAAATTGCTTCTTTTGGAATCAAAATTTGACACTTTAAGTGGTATTGGGAGGCTTCATTTTGAGTACCAAATTAGTGCACCAAAGTTTCTTTATAGTTATTCATTGTAATTTTGGCCTACTTAGGTGTCTTGGGGAACCACAAGGTGTTCAATCTCATCTCCTAAGTAGAACCTTTCTTTCATATAGTGCAAACACTTTTAGTGGTGAGTGTGTTGAAAGTTCCAAGTGCTTTCTCACCTTGCCTTAGACCGCATAGTTTATATTCATATTTTCTCGTTGCATAGTGGCTTGAATTGTGAGACCAAATTCTTTAATATTTTTGCCATTTAGGGATCCGTTTTTAATGTTAATCTTTTGTTTTCTTTGCGTCTTGTTTGTGTGCTTTGTGTTTAGTGCCTCAAGTGATTCTATTTACTTAGAACTTAGACATTTGTGTGCTTTTTGTAACTTTTACAAGTGTATCTTGGCAAGGATTGGCCTTGGTACTTAAGTAGTCTTAAAGACTCACCTTGCCTAACCTGTAGGTCCACTTGTGATTGATTTCATCTTCCACACTTTGTTACAGTTTTCTAAGTTCTTTCAATCACCATGAGCACTAGAAGAGGCACTCGTGCTAGTGTGCTCTATCAACAACAATAGCAAAACCACCTTGGTCCTCACACTAGTGTTGATGATGAGGGTGATGATAACCCTCGTGCACTTCATCAACTCTCCAAAGAGGTCATAGCCAACCGAATTAAAACATATTAAATGCAGTATATAAAAGTTGAACCAAGTCGTCTCTCAACGACCAATATTTTCGTCCAAAGCTTCAATTTCCAGATGAACACAACAATATAACACAGGGGGAGTTGGCAGATTTACGGATGTAACACACAATTGAAAACTTAAATGCAAATGTGTAAAAAATTATATAAAAACAGCGTTGATTCCTTGCTTCAAATGAAAATCCACCAATCACGGATTACCTACAAAAATGGTTCTATTAACTCTCATGAGACCCAAACTAATTACTAGGCGCAAATTAACTCAAACTCAAGTGCAATTAAGCAATGCACACATTCATGAATCTACTATAGTTCATTAAGCATGAACACACGACGATTCCACTCTGTAAATTAAACAAAAATGGAATGGTTTCTTCATTAAACCCAAACGCAAATTCAGAATGGAGATATTAACAAAACTCCACCGAACAAAACACTAATCTTAAGGTTTCAATTCATTATCTACAAAGAATCAACACGTAAATTTAGCTCCTCATGGAATTCGAATTAGGGTTCAACATAAATTGTGATTCAACCATTCAAATTGGTACAAAATGGTGCAGAAAACCTAAATTGGTATAAGAAACGAAAATGTTCAAGGAGAGAAAGGGGCAAGAACGAAAACAACCAACAAAAACAAAAATGCTTCAATATAAATGTTACCTAAGGCGTAGAAAACAAAAATCTCAACAATTAGTGTTGTCCACAACTCATAAAACGTGAGAAATAAATGGAAAACATGAAAAATCAACTTGTGCCTCCATGGGTCTCCTTCCAAAGCTTCAAAAACCTAAAATGGAGATTGGGGAAGATGATGCTGTTGAAAAACGAAAATCAGCCCCTCCTATACGTGGTCACATCGCCGAAGATTTACATATTTACAAAATTGTCATTATTGGGTGCAGAATTACAAAAATGCCACTATTGGGCCTTAAATGTCGGCCCTTTCACTTGACGTGGAAATGATGTGGAAACTCTCTTCATCTGAAGATTAATGTCCAAGCTCCAAAATTGCTTCACCCGAGTACCTAAAAATAATTAAACACGAAAATTAGGCCAAATAATGTGTAATTAACCCAAATTCGGAATAGTGGCCCAATAAGGCCCAACAGATGAAAATACACTAAAGATAAAAAATTAAGCACTGAATTGTCAAATGGGTACACAAAGGCTAGTGGAATGGAGAAAAATAATGACTCATCATTCTCGTGCACTTCATCAACTCTCCAAAGAGGTTCAAGACCTCAAAACTCAAATAGATGCCATGCAAGTCAATATACATTTCTTAATTGAGCAATTTATGGCATCCAAAAATAATCAACGTGTTTCTCCTAGACCTTCTCGTCCTCCCTCTAGGCATGAGCATGAACATGTTGATCAGGACGAGGATTTTGAGTACCCTCATGAGAGACAATCACCTTATAAAAGAAGGCAAATGCACCCTCCTTCTCTCAAGGAAGTTAGGATAGACTTGCCTCCCTTTCATGGCAAAGATAATGTTGAAACATATCTTGATTGGGTGGCAAAAGTTTATCAACTTTTTGACAGCCACATGATAGAAGAAGATAGACGTTTCTCTTTGGCTATCCTTAGCTTTCAAGGCCATGCCCTTAATTGGTGGACTTCCTTACTCCTTTAAAAGAGAAGAAAAGGGAAACCCGAGATTACCTATTGGTTTAATCTCAAAGCAGCCCCTCGAGTTTATGTTGCCGAAGCTGTCTTGAAGCCCTTTCTTTCACATGCACGCCATGTTCCTTCATATTACAAAAGGGAGCTTATGGATAAACTCTAAAGGCTCCAACAAAGATCAATGACTATAGAGGGATATAGGCAAAAGATGGAATTGTATATTCTAAGGGCAGGGATTGAAGAAGAAGAGGATTTAACTGTTGCTAGGTTCTTAAGTGGTATCAATTACAATATAAGATGTACTACACCTAGGCGGCTTAGCTTGACTGTAGCCATGAAATCCGTCTACATAACTCCCAAGGATGCAAATAATCACCATATATATGCTGAGCCAATAAAAGTAACCGGCCTAAGCTGTTAAAATATCAATCGGCCTAAGCTGCTAAAGAGTAACCGACCTAAGCCGGTAACTTAAGAAAATCGAACGAGAACTTGATAAATCCAAAACACTACCAACCAAGACCCTGGGGCCCACAATAACCAAACTATGGGGCCTAGGCTTGGCTTAGGCCCATCTACGGCCCAATAAAAAGCCCAGCCCATGACGTGGCACGACATAATTAATAATCTATAAATATGCATGGACCCCACAAATTAAAGGTACGCATTCATTAATCCCTTAATCACAAGATTTGACTTTCTGAGAATTCTTTGCTGACTTGAGCGTTAGAGTCTTCTCCGTAGGTAACCCCTCTCGGGTCCAAAAAAGTCCAAACCGAGATACCAACAAATAGCATATGCCAGCCGGGAGGAAACCTACTGAGGAGATTGTATCTGACATCCCTTATTTGTTCTCTGCAAGAACATAAGAGATAGAGTTGAATTGCTCCCATACCAAGGATTTGAATGACCTAGTGCAAATGTGCATCAAGGTGGAGCGTCAACTTTTAAGAAGACCTTCTCGCAAGGATCCTTCTATCTCTTCCCCTCATAGTGAGTTTTCAAAAGATTCTAAGAAGGATTTTTAAAAGGAAAAAAAGACCACTCATAAAGCCCCTACAAAGGTTAGTGTAAAAGGTGCGTCCTCCACCAAAAAAGCCAATGAAATCAAATGTTTTAAATGTCTAGGTAGAGGTCATGTAGTTGCCCAATGTCCTACAAAGTGCACCATTATGCTAAAGGGAAAAGTCCTCTATAACAATCAAGAGGAGTGATGTGATCCCAATAAGACTTATAGCATTGGGCCAACGCCTAGGCCCATTCCTTTTAATTTCTTTTCAGTCTTTTATTTTCTTTATTGTTTTTATTAAATAAATGATTGTCTAAATTGGGTTATTTTTATTTTGCAGCCCAATTAAAGAAAACCCAACCTTTCTGTCTGCAAAACCATGACAGGTTTCTGTGTCAATAATGTGCTTGGGCCGAGAATGTTCCTTTGGGCCTGCAGCCCGCGTCCCAAACAAACCAATTAGCAACATTGCTGCCAGCACCCGTGCATCATCTCCTTTTATTTCTCCTCACATCCAAATCCAGCTCTTGATGAATTGGGCTTTTAGAGCAGCCCATTCAGGCTCTTCTGGCAGACCGCGCCCAACCATCATCAGCCCACGACAGCCAACAACACGTGCCAACATTTCTTCCAGATGATTATGCTGGCAGCCCCTTTTTGTTTCCAAGCCAGCACTATGTGGCAGCATCAAGGATCTTTACGCGTGCAAGTCTACACGTATTGGGCTTCCAACCCAATCCCTTCAAAAGTCTGCAGCCAAATTTCTTGTTCAGCATCCACCAAGTCTAATTCCAATTGATCCAAGCTTTGTCACATGAATATTCTGCAGACTTTCCACGTGTGCACAGTAAAGCTCAGCAGCGCAGCATCAAACATCTCATTTTCGTTCTTTGCACACACGTTCATGCATAAACCCGATTCTGCTATAGCTAACATCATGCCTTAATTGGGCCTGAGCCCAATTCTTCAAGGTCTCCACTTGACCAGAGGGGAAAGCTCATCTCTCTCTTAATCCCTCGCGTCCCAGCGTCTGCTAGGGTTCACCATGAGAGAAAGCCTTCTTTTGTTCCCCTTCACCTGAAATGCGTCTTGCATTAGGGTTGTTCCCCTTCATTGTTAAAGTTCAGTTTTTGTTAAAGTCTTATTTCAATGTTTCTTATTCATCATTGAAATTGGCTGAATCATATTGTTGTTTTACCACGTTTTTTATTTTGTTATCAATTGTGATGCAGCTTATGTGCATTAGTTCAGATTTATACACATGCATCTGTTAGCTTTAAGGCTATTTGAATCTGAATTCAGAACTACAATCTGTGTCTATTTGCTTGAGCTGCCACCATTTGCTTTCAAATTTCTTTCGAGTAATTATTCTTGTTGATGCTCTTTTAAACTGCCACATTATTTGCGTCCAACTGGTGTTGTATCATTGTGTTCAAATCTGAATTGAAGAATCCATGTCCTATAATTGAACCTGCAACATTCTGAGTTGTGCTTTCAGTTGAAAAAAAAAATTAAATATGTTTGATGTGTTCAATTGTTCTGTGACAAAACCATTTATGTTTGTGGTCCATCTGTTGCTTTGGCCATAACTATTCTATGATTCAGTCTCTTTCTCTGTACTTACATCAGTTGCATTCTTGTGTTGTGCATCAGTACCTTGTTTCATTCCAGTGCTGATTAGTGATTTTATGATGCATTGTCTGAGGTTTTACTTGGCAGATTATCCATATTTGTGTGCAGCTCGATGCATGCTTTGAATCCAATTGTCTGTCTGCTATCCTTACTTTTTGCTTTGATGCAGTGCTCATTTTGGCCATATTAATTGTCTTCATTCAGCGTCAATTTGTTTTTGTTCTGCTACACTGTTCTTTGAGCATGGTGTTTTCCTTGTTTGATACTGTTGTGAGCTGTTGTTTAAGATCTTTGAGAATTAAAAGGAAAGAAAGAAAGTGAAAAAGAATGTATGATGAAAAAAAGAAGAATCTGAAAGAGAATGATTAGTTTTGATTGCATTTGAACACATTATTTGTTTCAGCAAAATATAAGTTGTCTTGCACAGTTCACAACTGCCTACTAATTTTTCAATGACAATTTCATATGCTCTTGATTCAACTTGTTTTCAGTCTTTGTTTGAGTTTGGTTTTATTCATCTTATTCTAGACATTTTCCTTAGGATCCTTTTGTGTGCCAACTTTATTTCTTAGCTTGTTTCTTGCTTGTCTTCTTTGATTATTCCATTCAGTTTGTCATTTAATCTTTCACTTGATGTTGTCCACTTCTTCCATTTGAGCTTTTATTGCTTTCTGCTTTGTTATTCTTATATGGAAGACTATGCATGCTCTTGGTTCACTTTGCTTCCAACTCACTGTTTTGGTAATCTGTGTAGGTGAAACCTCCTCTTGAAGGTGGAGTGGTGAGTGACTTAGCTGTGAGAGTACACTACCGAGATACTTGAGGAGTGAGCTAGGAATTCAAAGTAGTGCAAACACTTGAGGGAAGGCTGGCCGAGAGCTTGAGAGAGACATCATAGTGTTTTTTTTATTTTTTGTGTATTGCTTTTTCATATCATGGATTTTGGGTTGTAATTTTTTTTTTCTTATTTCAGTTTTTGTTTCCTTTGGCTTAGGTGGGAAAATGCTTTAGAGCAATTCCATCCTTATCAAGTTTGTAATAGTTTTTAAGCATGTAATGTGAGGTTCAATGGGTTCCAAAGGCCACTTGAATTTTCACTTAGGATTTTAGTCTAGTTTATGTTTTCGGTCTTTATGTTTTATGTTTTCAATGTCCAGGATTTGTGTGTTTGCCATTTATGTTTTAGGTCACCGTGATATCTAGGTGCTATGTGTTTAACACTTCATTGACCTTCTTTTGGTCTTTAGGTTTTTAATTTGTTCACACTGTTTTCACACAATTTGTCTTGCTTTGAATTTTTCTTGAGAATTTTTGTGAAAGAGTTTTAGAGATCTCTGGCTAGGAAAGGTTTGGTTCCTAAGCTTGTCCATGAGACTCACCTCCCTTTCCCAGGAGTATCTCTAGAAATCTTTTCCACTATTTTCTCTTTAGAAATTCATCAACTTTGTGAAAAAAAAAATATTTTGCTAAAAGTGTTTCAAAATGAGTTTTTCTTCTTCTAGCCGTATGCATTTAGATAGACATAGTAGTCATGAGTTGCATCATACCGTTCATAGTGACATTCAATTCTTTGGGGAAGATATAGGACCAATATCATTTAGAGATTGGATGTGGGATACTGAGAAATTGGTGCAGCCTTTGTTTAGTAAATATAGTCATATAGACATTCTTAGGCATGTTACATCTAAGTTTGTAGGACGTGCATTTGATTGGTGGCAAGAGAGGCAATATAGAGTGAAAAAGGGGAGACAATCATGCATCAATACATTTTATGAATTAAAAACATGCATGTGGAAACATTTTATTCCCCCTTCATTTAGGATCACAAAAGAGCAACAAGCTAGGATAGAAGACTTCATTGACATAGGGGATGCATTCATCCAAAACATTGCTAAGTTTTCTAGACTAGAAAAAAGATTTCAAGCACAATTTAGACTTGCTCTTGAGTGAACAACACAAGCGAGAAAAATATAAGAGAGTGCAAGCAAAACTTCAAAAGCTTCGAGAGTTTGAAAAGAAAAGAGAAAAAGAAGAGATTGAGAAGCTTTATGCTAAAAGAAAACAAGAGGAAAAAGCGATAAAAGAGAGGAAGAAAAGAGATGAGGAAGAAAAGTCCAAAGAGGAGAATGTTAGAAAAATCAAGGAAGAGAATGAGATAAAAGAATTTGAAGCAAGAGAGCCAATAAAATAGGAGAGTAAGCTTGAAATTCAATTTCAAGTGGTAGAGTTACAATGCATTTCAAAAGAGAAAAAGGAACTTAGTGTTAGGGATTTGGTGATCAATCCTTCACCAATTCCTTACATGAAGATCCCATTTCCAAAATCTTTAAACTCTTTCCACTTAAATCCTTCATTAAATCTTTTGTTTTGTTTCCTTCTCAAATTTTTTGTTCTCCAACTCCTTCTCTTATTTCATCGTCCTTAACTTGTTTTGCCAAAACACACTTTGACATTAACATTCTTTTCAAAAATCATCCTAGTCAAGGTGTGAAACACTCTTTTTGTGAAGTGGGCCTAATACCATCCTTTTCAATCTTTAAAAGCCCATTTTCACAACTTTCCCAATCAATTGTACTGCATGGTCAATATGATTTTAATTCAATTATATTTGATGACTACTATAGGTTTGTTTTTGATCCTGGTGGAACCATCAATTTGGTTGTTGTGAGCCTTTCACAACCCTCTTGATCTGAGGATAAATCCTCTTCAACAGGGAGGGGATGATGTGACCCCAATAAGACTTATAGCATTGGGCCAACGCCTAGGCCCATTCCTTTTAATTTCTTTTAAGTCTTTTATTTTCTTTATTGTTTTTATTAAATAAATGATTGTCTAAATTGGGTTATTTTTATTTTGCAGCCCAATTAAAGAAAACCCAACGTTTCTGTCTACACCACCATGACAGGTTTCTGTGTCAATAATGTGCTTGGGCCAAGAATGTTCCTTTGGGCCTGCAGCCCACGTCCCAAATAAACCAATTAGCAACATTGCTGCCAGCATCTGTGCATCATCTCCTTTTATTTCTCCACACATCCAAATCCAACTCTTGATGAATTGGGCTTTTAGAGCAGCCCATTTAGGCTCTTTTGGCAGACCGCGCCCAACCATCATCAGCCCATTTAGGCTCTTCTGGCAGACCGCGCCCAACCATCATCAGCCCACGACAGCCAACAACACGTGCCAACATTTCTTCCAGATGATTATGCTAGCAGCCCCATTTTGTTTCCAACCTAGCACTACGTGGCAGCATCAAGGATCTTTACACGTATTGGGCTTCCAACCCAATCCCTTCAAAAGTCTGCAGCCAAATTTCTTGTTCAGCATCCACCAAGTCTAATTCCAATTGATCCAAGCTTTGTCATATGAATATTCTGCAGACTTTCCATGTGTGCACAGTAAAGCTGAACAGCGCAGCATCAAACACCTCATTTTCGTTCTTCACGCACACTTTCATGTATAAACCCGATTCTGCTACAGCCAACATCCTGCCTTAATTGGACCCGAGCCCAATTCTTCAAGGTCTCTACTTGACCAGAGGGGAAAGCTCATTTCTCTTTTAATCCCTCGCGTCCCAGCGTCTGCTAGGGTTTACCATGAGAGAAAGCCTTTTTTTCTTCTCCTTCACCTGAAACGCGTCTTGCATTAGGGTTTTCACTCACGTTTTTTCCCTTTTCATTGTACACAGAATTTGGTCGTTGGTCCACTTCCCTTCCTTCTGTTAGGGTCAGTTAGCAAAACCATTTCCTTGCTTCACCGTTAGGTTGTTGTTAGACGGTGTTTACAATTTCCGTTGTGTCTGACTGCCTTCATCTATAAAAGGCAGGCCACTCTTTCTAAAACTCAGCTTAGATGAATGTTAAACAGATTGGTTGAGATCACTCCCCATTCGTTAACTCAAACCCTAACCATAGATGAGAGTTCATCTCGTCGGGTTGCCTCAAACACTATGAGTGAGTAGTTCCGTGTGAGAACGAGAGTCTTCTGCTGCATTACAGTCGATTCCACCGAAGGAATCAACGTTAGGAGGTCGTTCCGACGATTCACCGTCGATTGGAGCAGGTTCCCACCTATTAACGGCGCCGATGGCCTCATCAAGGAGTCTACTTCTTCAAGTGACTCTGAGAGTTCTCATTCCAGTGCTTTCAAAGAACATTCTTTTGCTAAAGAAGGCAATCTTCTTATGACTTGGAGGTTACTTAACAATCAACCTAGCCTTCCTCTCAATGATCAAAGAGAAAACATTTTCCACACAAGGTGTGATGTTTTATATAACACTTGTTCTCTTATCATTGATAGTGGGTCGTGCTGCAATTGTTGTAGCACTAGGTTGGTTGAGAAGTTGAACCTAGCATTGATATCCCATCCCAAACCTTACAAACTTCACTAGCTTAATGAAGATGGGGATATCAAGGTTGGGCATCAAGTTGAAATCAAGTTTTCCATTGGCAAATTTAAAGACAAAGTTTTGTGTGATGTGATACCAATGGAAGCTTGCCATATTCTCTTGGGAAGGCTATGGCAATTTGATCACAAAACCATTCACAATGGCCATACCAATGAGATCTCTCTCCTCCATCATTCTAAGACTTTTTTCCTTCACCCTCTAACTCCTAGCCAAGTTGCTAGTGATCAAGCTCAAATAAGAGCTAGAATAGAGGAAGAGAGTTTTAAGAATTCTAAAGAGGTTTTAAAGACTAAGGTAGGAGAGTCCAATGTCTCTAATCCTAAGGTCATTTCTTATGAAGTGGTTCTCACTCAAAAATCTCTTTCCATACTCTTCTTGTGGAACAACCTTCCTACCTTCTTTTGTGTCAAGCTATACTCACTTGTTTATCTAACTCTTCACTTAAAAATCTTCCTCCTCCTATTATTGCTCTCCTTCAAGAATTTAAAGATCTTTTTCCAAAAGATGGTCCTCATGGACTTCCTTCTTTTAGAGGGATTGAGTATCAAATTGATTTTGTCCCAAGGACTAGTCTTCCCAACAGACCTGCCTATAGGACAAACCCAATTGAAACAAAGGATATTGAGTCCTTGAGTCCTTGTGTTGTGCTTGTGTTGTTGGTGCCCAAAAAGGATGGTAAATGGCACATGTGTTGTGATTGTAGGGCCATCAACAACATAACCATCAAGTATAGGCACCCAATCCCAAGACTTAATGATATGCTAGATGAATTACATGGAGCCCAAATCTTTTCCAAAATAGACCTCAAGAGTGGTTACCATCAAATCCAAATTCAAAAAGGAGATGAATGGAAAACCGACTTCAAAACCAAATTTGGTCTTTATGAATGGTTAGTCATGCCTTTTGGCTTAACCAATTCTCCAAGTACATTAATGCGTTTAATGAATCATGTCTTGCGTGATTGGATAGGTAGATTTGTTGTTGTTTATTTTGATGATATTTTGTTTTATAGTACTAGTCTTAGTGGTCATATAGATCACCTTAGGGTAGTTCTTTCTCTTCTTAGGACCAACCAATTGTATGCCAACATAGATAAGTGTACTTTTTGTGTAGATAGTGTTGTTTTATTAGGGTTTGTAGTCAATAAAAATGGGGTCCATGTTGACCCTGACAAAATCAAAGCCATCCAAGAATGGCCCATTCCAAAGAGTGTTGGGGACATCCGTAGTTTTTGAAAAACCCCAATTTTGGGATGTCACGGAAGGTTAGAAAATTATCATTGTTAAGCGGAAAAGGATCTTTGTTGAAAATGTACTAATAAAAAAAACTTATATTTGATTTAAATTACATTGTACAAAACAACACTTCGTCAAGAAGATTCAAATGACAATTGCAAACAAAAGAAAATTACATATATTTTAATATCTGATTTAAAACAACTAAATAAATTATAAAATCTCCCGAGTTCACCCAACCTCTCGTCGATCTACTCCATGCCAAAAGCATATGCATTATCATCTACTCTCGTATAACACACATGTTATACGATCATCACACATACAACAAACACACAAACAAACAAATAGGGGTAAGCTAACCATATAGAAGAAATTCATAAATAAAATATGTCAAATAATACTCAACGTCGCATTCAAGTAACACGGAAACATTATGATCAAACTCAATCCTTCATTTAAACACACAAACCTCAAATCCAAAACAAGCATACTAAACCAAATCCAATACTCAAACCAATCCTCTACCACTACTTCACAAAGGCGAAGAGGACCCCTTTCCACTGCTTCACACAGGCGAAAGAGTCTTCACTAGGCTCCTAGGTACGGAAAACCTCACACAACACTTAATTCCACGAAGAGTTCTCAACAAGGTAAAACACTCTCAACATGCAACACATGAGAATTTATATATTTCCAACAAAATACACGTCACCACATCATGCATGGGAATTAATGTTCCATAACATAAACCCATCAACTTATCAAATAATACATTCATACAACGAACCCAACAAGAGATTTTCGAAACAAAAGAAACAACAACCAGCTAAAGTACCAAGCCACCATTTTACTTGTACAACCATGTAACTAGAATATTACATATAACCAAGCAAAGGACATAATATTAACATTGCTACCATGGCTTTATAACTTGCATTCAATAAAATAATCATCACAAAAAATAAGGCATAAAGTACAGTTAAGGTACACTCTAATCTCATCAAAGTCCACCAACATATTAACCTATAAAATAATTAGTAAAGCCAAATGAAAAACACCAACCAAAAATATGCTAATTTAAAGAGAACCAAAAGTTTCCATCAACTTTTGAACATGCAATATGAATTCATAAAAGCCACAAGTGGGTTACACATATCCAAGAAAATAAACAAAAACTATAAAGTCAAAGTGAGCCATGGTTGGCACATCAAAGTTGCAACAATTAAAATATTCACATATGCACTTAGCTTTTACGTAAAGTCTGCAAGCATTAAGAATAGAAACAAAAAGCATGCATATGTGGGCTCCCCTAGTTTTATTCCAAGCACATGTGATGAGAGAGAAATAAGTATGTGGTATGAAATGTTAATGAAACTAAAAGTTGTACCCATCTAAAATAAAACCATGCATTTACGTAAATGCTCTGTGAAGAATGAGAAAGACCAAAATTTAAAGAGTGAAAGAGAATGCACCAACCTCTATTTAAACGTCAGTTTGGTCTACATGAATGAAAGAAACTCAATGCACACCCATGAAACCATGCAAAAGGCTAGGTTACGGGTCCCACCAATGTTAAGGAATGTACTAACATTAAGCTAAAGGTGTGACCCATTCAAATATTAAAGAATGGTACAAAAGCATGTGCTCCAACATTTTTACAAACTTTGTTACGTGAAAAGAGAGAGAGAACCAAAAAGGAAGAAAGAGAAAAGAAATTGTGGTGTGCAAATGAAGAAAGAGAAAAGTAAATGCTAAAGTGGTATGAAAGTGAAGAAGGGTTTCACCTTTTACGTAAATATTTAAGGAACAAGAAACAAGAAGAAACTAACACAAATCTCATGTGGCGAATGCCTCCTATGAAAAACCTAACCATATCCATGAATGAAACAACTCCACAACGCTGCCCACCAAGAGCTAAAATGGTTCATGTACAAGCCCTACGTGAAATACTCTAAAAATTCATTCCAAGAAACCAACAAGAACTTCCTTAACGAACCTGCACCTGCAGTGACACAAGTCTTCCCCTTATTAAGATGCACCGAAACCACATGGTTCATGCGCTCACATCCACAAAGATTCAAGAAAGACCCACTACCCCACACTCATATGGGTTTACGCATCCAATATATCAGGAACCATAGCAAACACAAAGAAAACGAAAAACATTCAATCCTTTTGGTGTTTATATACTTAGAGAAGAACCACAACCACCATGCATCAAACACAGTAGTAACAGAACCCACAATGAATACAATGAAACAACATAAACAAGGAAAACACAAAAGTTCAGCTTCAAACAACACAGAAAACAAAGTTAACTTCCCTTGCACATGCATGATTTTCCCGTTTCATCCATCAAACAAACAACAAGAAAAACAAAAGAAGAAAACAAGGTTGGCTTCCCCTACCTGGACTTGGTTCTTCACTAAGCGTTTCTTCTGCAGCCTCCTCCTTCACTCTCCATTTTTCTCCAACTCTCCTCTCCCTCTCATCTTTTCTCACATTTTAGAAACCCTAAAAATGTTACATCTCTTCTCCAAAAATCTTATCTTTTTATCTATAATTAACATATTTAATCTTTTCTATTAATATTTAAAAATTAAATCTTTTCAATTCAGATTTTAAAAACCTAAAAATAAGATAAAAACTAACCAAAATCTTAATTGGTTTATTGTTTTTATTTTCTAAAGAGTGTGCCACCAAGTTTCTATTTTTGAAAAGCAAAGAACCTTGAGAATTTGCATGACCATTGCACCAACGTCGTGGGCCCACAACTTAAATGAGAAAGAAAAAGAAGCATTTATACGACTACTAGGATTCAAACCCATGCATTCTTCCATAACAACACGCACACCAACCACCAAGCCAAATGCTTTCACATATCATAATACGCACCACTTGATTATATACACATATCCCCAACATTAAATATAATATTAAAATTAAAAATAAATAAAACAATAACTTACATCACTTAAATAATTATTATAAATACAACAATAACTTAAATCACTCAAATAATAATTATTTCATAATTTAATAACCTAATTAAATTAAATAAATCAACAATATATTAATCAAGCCATTAATTTTTTCCCATGTTTTCCCTTTAGTCTAATTTTTCCTGAGTCTTACAGTTTTCATGGGCTTGGTAGCTTTTATAGAAGGTTCGTACCCAACTTCTCTACTCTTGCCTCACCCTTAAATGAACTTGTTAAAAAAGATATACTGATGAAGGATTGACCCCAACCAAGGATGAAGGCACATGCTTAAGAAGACTAAGCATTTTTAGAAAGGAAGTTCACTAATCCTTCATCCCTTTCATTTGTGTTTGTTATTTTTGATTCCCTAAGTTGATTTAGTTGAATCAACTTTAGTTGACTTGTTGACCTTTGACTAGGTTTGACTTGTTGACTATAGTTGACTTGACTTAAGCCAACATGCTAATCTATGTTTATTTGCTTTGTAGGTTAATTAGGAGTAAGAA
>Ga0214545_1002001_pt1 | contig 39021 bp, 26 predicted proteins | sample CNSS4metaG_FD_160064 | JGI IMG/M metagenome (GOLD analysis project Ga0214545, IMG submission 160064) | Root nodule microbial communities from cowpea collected in UCLA plant growth center, Los Angeles, California, USA - CNSS4 | ecosystem: Host-associated > Plants > Roots > Nodule | place: USA...
GGCGCCAAAACTTTTTCGATGTAACCAACTGACACCCTTTCACCTACCTTCTGACAGTTGCAAATTCTAAGCCTTAACACTGTTCACCACACTTAAAGGCTGGGGGACTGGTGTATCACACATAGCCAGTTCTGCTAGCTTATCAACACATATCATCCTTGATCGACAATCCATATCGGACAAGGCTGGGGGACTGGTGTACCGTATCTAGCCAACCTCAACCAAGTAAACAGTGTGCATATCAAAACCGCCTAGTACCTAGGCTAGGCCGAGTTAGCACTTCACATCACCAACATAAGCCATCTAGTCAAGTAGCCGGTCGAGACCGACTACTCCAATAAAGTTAAGCCAACATCGATGCCCCCACATTCAATAGGTCTCAAGGGCCTGGGTTGGGGCCCAGGCCCATTCATAGCCCAAACTAGAGCCCAAGTCAAGACCCAACCCATGAAATGGTCAAACGTCATTAATGTCCTATAAATACACGTGGACCCCATCATTTAAAGGTACGCATTCATTAATCACTGATTTGACTCTCTGAGAGCTTTGACTTACTTGAGCTTTGGAGATTCTTCTGCAGGTAGCCCCTCCTGGGTTCAAGTTGACATATATCGACCAGGAAGAGGCCAACTGAGGAGATAACAGACTATATAGTAAGGTGACATTTGTGCCTAACCTCTTATTTGTTCTCTGCAGGAACACCTCCCATATAATATATAACTATATATTCCTTTTAACAATAGCAACGCATGGAAGTGACTCTATTATATATTTTGGTTGGATTTTAAAAATGGAAAATCATATATACACATCATTTGATTTTTCTACACTTATCCAATATTTAAAAAAAATATAACATATTTATTTTTCTATTTAAGTTTTCCTATATTATTTTACATTTAAAATTAAAAATATAATTTTATTAGTGTTAAGTAGGTGTAAACATGGAAAATGAAATATTTGTATACCATTAACCTTTTAAAAATGTTGACTTGCGAGATTACGTGCTTATTAATTTTAATTTGTCTACTTAAAATCTTAAAAACTATAGTATTATTATGAATTTACGTCCATTCTATTATACCTAAATTTCCATTTTAGTTTTTGTTAAATCTCTTAGTTTTCTGCAAAATATCACCATAATATATAAAAAATAAGATAATTATGACAACTTTCATTAAAATCGTGACAGTTAAAGCGATTTTAATGCCATGAAAGAAGGAAAATCAAATGAATGATAACTTATACTATCACACTATCAATGGGCGTGCGAATCTTTCTGTTTTCAATTTCCTTACTGATAGGAACAACTAAGTGGTATTTGGGATTTTTTTTAGTATTACCAACCAATTATAAAACCCAACCCTTCATATTCATCCTTACTTCTCAGGTTTTTTCCTATCTTAGTCTTGATTCACATAAAAGAAGAATGGTCAAAGACGACAAGGGTTTGGTCATAGGAATCATCGACCTTGACACAACTTACTCGTGTGTTGCAGTGTGGCAGCAACAAAATAATAGAGTGGAGATCATCCATAACCGACCAAGGCAACAACACCACTCCTTCCTGCTTTCACCGACCATCAAAGATTGATAGGAGATGCCGCTAAGAATCAAGCTGCTGCCAATCCGGAAAACACCATCTTCGTTATATTTTTACTTTCAAACTATTACTTATTTTTTATGTTGTATGATTTTCCTGTAAGTTTCTAGCAGAAAAAATAGACTACCAAATCTTTTGTTAACTCTTGTAGATGTTAAGAGGTTGATCGGTAGAAAATATAGTGACCCCTCTTGTTCAAAAAGATAAAAGATAAAATGTAGGTTGTTGCTGGTGTTAATGGCAAACCTATGAAGGCCAAGACAATGAATGATTTGGATTATCATGTTTACAAGATCAGAAAGGCCTTAAAGAAAGAGGGCCTTAAAGAAAGAGGACATAAGCTCAAAGTTAAGCTCAAAAGAAATGGAAGATATCAACTTTACAATTTCTAGAGCCACCGATATGTTTGATGGTTTGATCAAAATTGAAGATATCATTGCTCTTAAACGAATTACGGTCATGGAGAAGGCTGGGTAGTTGTTTCCAGTCGTCTTGTTTTTGCTTTTGCATAGTATTTGGTTTGAAAATGGTTATTGTTGCCAATGCATGTCATTTACATTTGATTTATGCTTGGATTCTTCCATGCACACATATTGGTTTGTTCATGTCTATGTTCTTTTTAAACCTTTTGTTTCAATTTTAATGTGACTAATACAAATTTTGTGACTAATACAAATTTTATGAATTAGCATTATTTATAGTATTTGATATTTTTTTTTGTCATACAAGTGAAATTGTTAGGAATTGTATATGCATATAAGTAAATTATGCTTTGAACCGATATGGTACGGAATCACATGATTTTAAATTTATTAACATTTTGCTAGTTATTGGTGTGAATCAAACACAATTTTAATTATGTTTAATCTCTTTGTGTCATACAAACTCAACTTTCTCGTATACATTAATTTTTTAAAATTTGTCCATTTCTTTAATTTTATGAAAAAATTACACAATGATGGAAAAACTATAATTTGATATTTATTCTTGGGGCTTTGTTTATGAAGTTTTAGGCTTTTCAAACTATTAGGCGCTGCAACAAAAGTTAATGTGTAGGGGCTTTTTCCTGCACTCCCAAACATTTCTCTCAAACATTTCTTCAGTACCCCAACAATAAGAAATTATTACCATTATATCCTTACCTAGCTGGGTTGTTGGGGTTAATATGTGTTTGACCTTTAAGATTCCACCTCCAATATTTTTCTTCCCATTTTGTTGTGCTCTGTGTTCTAGTAATGTTTATTCTCTTAAATGTTGATACAGATGTTGATGCCGTCCTTTTGCCGTCCTTTTATTTCGCCTGTGGTCCATTTTCCAAGTTGTGGTCCTTGAATTTCTCGTTCTCTGCTCCATCCTCCAACGTCTTTTTTTCGTAAAATATATTTTTTCTCTAAAAATGTTCAAAACGGATATCAACATCCACTTCATATTTTTCCTGGTTGTGGTTTTCAATTCATGCACTATGGATGTCGATAACCAGTTTACGTATATGAGTTGCGGATGTTAACTTTCGTTTCAAGTTGTTTAGAGCTTGTTTCAAAGAAGCAATACGGATGTCGGCATCCAGTTTACACGAAGGAGTTGTGGGTGTCAACATTCGTTAGATGTAAATTTTTTTGGTTTTATTTAATTTTGTGATACTGTGACATTTAATAGACCAAGTTAAATTTTGATATACATAAGATAAAGTTTTAATAAAGATTATATTTATTTAATATAATGAATAATGATTTTGTTAAAAAAATTAGAAAAAGTATGAATTAGGAACCGGATGTGCACATCCGTTTTAGTAATGAAAACGGATCTCAATTAAATGTCCACATCCGTAAGACTCAATTGTTCACACAGGCACCTTTCATTTGCAGATTGATTGATTAAGCCTTTCTGAAGGGTTGAGATTGCACATATTGATGAAGTTATTGAACTTCCTGTAATCATGTGAAGTGAAAGTTGTCTGACTTAATTTTAGAAGAGAATGAAAATGGATTTCAATTTTTTATGAAAAGAAAACTAGATGTGTAGGTTAGAAACGAATATGAGATTTGCGAATGTCCACATCCGGAACTCATTGTTATTTTTGTTTTATAATTTATCCTTTGAATTAATTTATATGAGTATATATTATTTTACATATATAATTATTTCTTTATTAATATACTTGTGTATTTTGTATACATATGTAATTATATATGTTTGAATAATTTATTATTTGACTTCTTAACTTTTTTTTATGAAGAGAATACCGGATGTGGACATCCCGTATAAGGTAGACACGAATTTCAAATTTGCGTGTCGGATGTCCACATCCACAAGTTATTATTATTATTTTTTAAAATTATCATTTGAACTATTTTTTTTTATTTCGTTTATTAGATTTAATTTTTCCTCTTCATTATTTGTTAATTAATTGTAGGGGATTATAATTATGGAAGATTATCGATTGAGTTATTTGAGTTTTTTGGATTCTCAAGTTAATTCTAGTTTGATGTCAGATTTTTCTTCCTTTATTCACGATATATGGGAGGATGATTAAAAATAAAAATTTTCTCTTTTATGTTTGGAACTTTGCAATTACTCTAACCAAAAGGTTTTAAAACAATTAAGTTATGGAATTAAATACGTTGGACTTTCATGAATTACTCTAGCCAAAAGAAAGTTTGAGTACATAGTAGGTGGAGCCATCACCACTCACGGCCTAGGTTGAATTTTCATGCAATTTAACAAAAGGGAAACAAATGTCGACATTCGCAATTCATATATGCAAACCGGATGTTGATATCCGTAGTGTTTCAAATCAAAACCTCACTATTTATTATTCAAATACTATTTATTATTTTCCTAAATATCAGCTACCGGACTAAAGTATACATATCTTGTTTTCAAAATTGGTTTTGTAATCAACACAGATAACCAAACATAAAACAATTCCAGGAAGCAAGAAACAACTCACTACGTGCACAAAAAAAAGTTGAAACATATGTCAAAATACTGAACCAGATGTGAACATCTGTAGTGCTCGAAATAAAATAAAAAATGAAAATAGATGTTAACATCCGCACTTCAAACCACTGAACCGGATATCATCCATAGTACTGGAAAATAAATAAAAAGAACATGAAACAAATGTTGACATCTGCAATTCAAATCACTGAATCGGATATCGACATCCGGTGTCCGGTGTGCTGGAAACCAAAAAAAAACTAAACGGATATAAGAGACAACACTACTGCGCGAATACAAGAGGAAGAGAAAAGGGACTACTGCTGCAAAGGGGGTGCAGGTGGGCTCTGTAATAAATAAAAGAGAGAAAAAGTTTACTCTTTCTTCTCTTTCTTTTTTACTCTTTTATTATGAGGGTAAAGCAGGAATTAAGATAGTTTTTGGGGTACTGAAGAAATTGGGAGGTGTAGGAAAAAAAAATGAGTACTCCTTCCCCCACTTCTTAATATGAATATAAGTAAATCACATATCAATAAAAAGCAATTAATTCAATTATTTTAAAGCATGTTTAAAGCAAGTTAAAAATGTACATTGTTAATAAATTTCCAATTTTCTTTCAATTTATGCCTTATATTAATTAGAATAGGAAGTACATCCTTATTATTGATAAATTGGTTTCGTCCAACATTTGATAATTTCTGTGCTAAATTTTAAGTATCAGTTTGGTATTGGAGGAGTAATTTTTTCTCAAATTTAGTTTTTCAAGGACTGAAATTTATTAAAAAAAAATTGTTTTCTTATATCCATGCTATTAATCCCCCAAGTTAATTTGTCTAGAATATTCACTTATTTTAATAAAACGTGTACATTAACGTTTCAGATAACGTATGCATAGGAAAGTCATGTTTTGTCATCTTAATCCTTCAAATAAAATCTAAAAATCATTTTTTTTTATCTTGGGATAATATATTTAAAATTTTTGGATTGTTATTTCATTGTTAAACTATTTTCAAAAACCAGGTTGCGAGGATTCATATGTAAAATCGTAAATCTGGATCGTAACACGAATTAGATTTCACTTTTTATAATATATATTAGCAAATACCTAATTACATGGCAGGACTTTCAGAACTAGGAGTTAATTCCTGTTGTTCTCTTGAGTTGTCTTGAGTAAACAAATCAAATTGATATTCAGTTACCCGATAACCAATGAAGCGGGAATGAATAAGGTTAAATTGGAATCATTATTGCATATTCAATTTTATTTAAATAATAATCATTGGAATTGTATAACTTTTTTTTAATCAAACAATCGCTTTTGTGTATAAAAGGTATTGAATGCACTACAAGTATTTATACAATGTTTAATAAAATGATGATTAATAAGTGAAATACGAAATGATATAAAGTGATGAGATGAGATGATTAGGAGGATTCATTGAAAATCCAATCTTACTATCCATAATGAGATTAGAGGATGACAATTCCAGATTTACCAAATTATTCCTTCACTTATATTCATTCTCCTTATTATGTAAAAACAACATAATAAAAATTAGTAACGCAAATAATAATTTATTATGGTTATATAATAAAAACTTATTAATTCTAAAATTACTATAAAAAAGAAAAAAAATCTCCATATAAATAAATTATGCTCCATCTTATATATTAAATTTATTTTCATTCAAAATATATTGTATTATTCATTTTTTTAAAATAACAATTTTTATATTTTCAATTATTCAATAAAATTTATAAAAATAATTATAAATCATTTATATATAATTTTATATTATGTATAAATATAGGGACATTCTAATAATCTAACATTTCTATCTATTAAATTTTTGTTAATATATCAAGTTAGTCAATTCAATTATAAACCTTCATAAACTTCACTTGCTAATCTATTCTAAAATGAATTCTAAATCCTTTAAAATAAACGATATTAATTTCATCCTCTATTCCTCGTTATCCTTCCTTCCAAAATACAACCTTAATGTGTCATTCTTTCATTCATTAGTCACATAATCTCTCTCTTTTCAAATGTATATATCATTCTTCTCGGTCTAACAATTTATTTCATGAGATTGTTATATAATATGGTTTAATAATATATTGATTTTATTAAAAGATTATAAATATTTGTATTTTAATGCATTGACTAATAAATAAAAAATTATCATAATGGTAAAACAAACAAATTTTTAAAAAATAAATTGTCGTCCTACTTTAGGGACTAGATTTTTGCTCAAATAATGTTGCACTGTTCGTATATATTTGACTCTAATGCATTATAATGTACTATTTTCATTTTTTACAATATAAGTATAGTGTAAAATATTCAAAATTTCATTAAATATAAAATATTAGAATTAATTTATATGTATTATAATAAAATTATGAAATATGTTTTGATAGATAAATGGGATGAATTATTAATGATGAATTAATTTCAGTTTTTGTTAATTACCTCGTTGTTCCACAATCTCAAGGCAACATGTTACCCGAAACTTAATAATAAAGAACAATTGGAAGGTCCTTCAAACAAGAAGGAATTCTTCCTACTTATCATTTCCTGTAGCAACATCCATAACATCTGCATCATTGTCATTGTCGTGTATAACTTGTTTATGGTCTCTTTTATAGATCAACACCATGTGTTTCTATGCTACCTTTTAGCTTGAGACTCACATCTCTAGTTCTAGCCATAACCATGTGTATTACATAATTTTTACATCAATAACAAACATAATATATTGTTATTCCTGCGTCGATAATATTAAGTTATTGTGATATTCAAACTTTATCTTACCACATTCTTAGAGCTTCTCAGATGGGTGCTTTACGATCCTGTTTGTTACGCCTTTGTTACCGGATACTTGGTGGAACATGGGAGAGATACCTGCAGAGGATGTTCCGACATTCAAGTTAGCAAAAGCTCTCAAATTCAAATCTCAGTTTAAGCACTAATGAAATGCATATCTTTAATTGTTGGGGTCCACTCATATTTATAAAAGATTAATCTCATTTTATCTTAGTTCAAACAGTGGGCTGAGCTTTGACTATGTTTATTTTGGTTTAGTTGGGCTTAGGTTGCAGGCCCATTATTCTGATAGAGTAGGCGACATTGGACATTAACACTTCCATATTTGTTTTTCACGACTGTGGTCGGTTAGTGTACATATCGTCTCTATAATTAAGGAAGTCAGATAGTTGACCAACCTTACTTCGATGTAAGCAAGTTGATTTATATAAGTTGTGATTAGCAATAAGACAATTTGTTATCTAGTATACCGCTATGTACCCGGATATGATTTTCATAATCTTCTTTCAGATCTAGTAATTATTTTAAATTAACAACTTTAGAATTAACGACCTTTTGGAATAATGGTATGGTACAATTGCCGACATAACATTCAAGTTTTACACAAATTCAGTTTGTCCATTTCATAATATATTTTTAGATCCGAAAATACCATCCGAATTGGATAATCTAAAATATATTTTTGATAATTTGAAATGTAATTCAAAAACTTAATAATATATTTCAAATTATGTATGGGAAGTTTTATGAATACCAACATCTCCAAACAGCGTGGCAGGGTAACGACACTCCAACACAGTTTCGATCAATGGCCAAGTGGTTCGGTAATGACTCTCCAAAATCAGAAACCAACGATGACCACACGCAGAGTTTATTTATATTTTCTTTAGGGTCTAAATGTCTTTTCATATTCACTATGGGGGTGGGTGAAGAAATCATGGAGCGTAGGAAGAAACTACCTTTAAAGCCTTTTAGTTTCAAGCATCGAAGCCCAACAAAAAAGTTTATGCTAATGCTTAGCATTAATATTTCCTATTTAATTAGTGTTACTAACTCCATCTAATTTCTTTATTTTTTGCGTTTACAATCTTGAAAAATTTCCTTTGTAAAAACAAACTGTAGCCGTACTAACTCCTTTTTTTTTTCTCAATGAATTTGAACTTAAAACATACTTATTTTCATTTTAAAAGTAAAATAGCATAGACATATAATTTAAAATTTTTTAAAAATCACTAAAAAAGAGTGGTATATAAATTAAATTATGGTCTCTAAATTTAAAAAAATAATTACTAAAGTAGTTAAATACTAAATCATAATCTAAATTTTAAATAACTATAATTTTGGTCGTTAATTTTATAAAGTTATTCAATAATAATGTAATATAATTTAAAGATTGAGTATATTTAATAACTAATTTTTGTTTTCTTATATATCATGCTGTTATTTTAGAAGACGTTTCTTTGGATGTATATTTTTAAACTAATGAATGTATATTTTTAAACTAAAAATTAAATGAGGTTTTCTAAACTTATTCCACATTAAGAAGTTTAGCACTACTACCAAACATATTAGGTCTTTAATTTCATGTTGTCAAGAACAAAAAGTATATTTTTATTTCATTCCGATTTTTATCCAACTTTCAGATTCTATTGTTGTCACCACTTCCAATTCTTAAAAGAGTTTCTTTTTCCTAGTTTGTGTTCAATTTGAAGATCCAAAACACTCTTCGAGTACTTTTTTTAGGAACTTTGATTCTAATACTAAAAATTCTTCTCTTTGTCTCAATTCTTGAAATCACATATCAGTTGGGTTCTTCACTCTCCTTTGTTGGTGTGTGTGTGTTTTATTTTGAAATAATTTCATATTTTATTACATAATTTTATGTTTGATGCACTCTGTATTTCAATTTGAAATTTATTTGAATTTAATTTAATGTAAGTAATACTTAAAATATGTTTGAAATATATTAAAATGATTTTTAATTATATTTTTGGGGTGCGAATAAACTTATATAGTCCATGAGTTTTCCCAGATACTGTTTATTAAAATTGAAACTCGTTAAGATGCAAACTATTGAGATAAACTTTTTTTTTTCTTCTTTCAATGCGGATTATTGGGAAGGAACTCAACCATATTAATTATTATACTTCTCTTCTTTTTATGTTGAAAAACAATGATATAGTAAAAATAGGTAAATAATGAAATAATGGATGGTGGTGGAGGGAGTATATATATCAGTGAAAATGTTATCATCCTCGAATCAAATAGATGGAAAAAAAAAGTACATTCTCGAGGAACATGTCCGAACACGTTTTTGATAAAGTGGAGATTATGGAATATCTTTTATTCATTGATTTCATATTACGTTTGAAAAACATTGTTAAAGTGATTTGAGAGCAATAATCGTCAATTATTTATTTTGGACGGTACGGTTGTCTCCAATCTTAGAGGAAAGAGCCTATGGAATCCTATATAAAAGAAAAAGAAATAATCTTTTGGAATGTATTTTCTTATAAGTGTTTTTAAATTGTTTAACATTAGGCTTAATATCGGTCCTCATAACAAATGTTCAATGTTTTTTTCTCAAATCTCGAATTAAATCGCACAAAGATAAAAAAATAATTCAATTTATAATATGTAACGTGAATAGAAATATTTCGTTTATTTATATTAAAGTTAGAATTAAATATGTTTTTAATCTCTTAATTTTAAGTAAAAATTGAAATTAGTTAATCCTTGAAACTTTAATCCAATTTAGTACCCTAATTTTAGAAATGTATGAATTTAATCATTTTAATCAAATTTTGTTAAGTTTATTTGATATTTCAAATGTGTTTCATGATAATATTTGAATTGTTTATACTGTTTGACACGTTTTCACTTCAATATTAACTGAGAAACACGTTTAAAACATGTTTGAAACATCAAATAAACTTAACAAAATTTGGTTTAAGAACTAAATTTACGCATTTTTAAAGTTGAAGGTTTAAATTTCATCAAAATTTTGAATAAGGACTTATTCCAATTTTTACTAAAAGTTAAGAGATCAAAAACGAAATAATTTTATATAATTCTAATGCCAAAGTTACACTTATGAGAATAAAACAAGAATAATTATATAACAAATCAAGAAAACGAGATTTTACATGATAAAAATGCACAACAAATAAAGATGTTATAAAGAAGTAAAAAATAATCAAATGTGTATCCTAAAAACGATTTGATACAATAATGAATGAAATTGCACAAAGGAAAAAATACAATAAAAGAAATGATTACAAGGAATAAAACTTGACTCCTGAGGCATGTAAGATCATTGCCCTAAGGACTTATTTATATTGTGTTGCACAAGTCCTCTAGGATACAACTGGAACTTCCTAATTTTTTTAGGATTTAATAACTAGTAAGAAACATTCAAAGAGTAAAAATAAATAAACCCATACTTATGAAAGAAGAAAAGAAATAGGATTGGGAAGAGAGCTCGATAGAAAAAGAGAAAAAATGAAGTTGAGAAATGAGTCTTTTAGAAGAGGAAATGTCCCTAATGGGCCAAAATCCCATGGCTTGTAGAGGTTATTTGCAACACCTCAACAACGGTCAAAATTTGGTTGCAACGTTCTGCAATAAACGTCCACGAAGTAGTCCACGTTGTGCGAAGAAGATCTCGCCATTGCAAGTGAGTAACCACACTTCCCAACGGATGAGGAAACCAACTTCTACGTGTGAAGCCCGAAACTAGCGTTTTTTTTCCATCGTGTAGGAGTTATGTTGCAGAAGAAAGAAACATTTTGCAATATATAAATACCCTTTATTTTACAACAATCCCTCACATATTCCAAAAAGGGATAAAGGAAGGAAAGAAAGAATAAAATCATGTGTTTCATATAAGATGCAATGCATCAGAGCTAGTATAACAAGCTATATGAAACAATCCTAGGTTGAGAAATTTAAAACACAGTGTAGTTGGTATAACAAGCTATAAGAATCGAAAGACGCTTAACATGTGTTAGCGATTTATCAATCACAATACACCTCCACAATTCTTATTATTGTGTTGCACTTACTAGGCCATGTGTGGTCCCAGTATTCATGAGTGCTCTAGAGATCATGTCAAAATCTCATACAAGCGACCCCACTCGACACTCATATAGGTGATTTCATCAAGTGTATGTTGCAAATCATACAACACTTGTAAGGGATATGAAACTAATAAATTTTTTGTTTAAACTAAAATCCTTACACCATATAGAATTTTAATTACAAAGTTTGACCTCTCAATAATGCAGTCTCTAACACTTCCACACACCATAGGAGTGGACATAATTGATTTAAAATTAATTTAATGCTATTAGAACTAATAAATGACTTGTTTTTACTCATATGAACATTATTCATGGGATCTCCAATCACCAAGGTTGGGTTACCATCACTTGTTTGTTTGCAAGTGGCTTAAGTCACATTCCCCTCGATGTTTATAAAATGATATTTCTTCCTAGGGATTTTATTAGAGCATCTCCTAGATCTCATTCTGACATCACATAATCAATGGAAATAGTTTCACTCTTTAGTAGTTGCTTCACTAGATTATGTCTTAAATATATATGTCTCAAGTGTTTTTAGCTATAAATATTGTGGATTGACAATCACAAACACTAGTGCAAAATGGGCCTTTAACGTCACCATTTTAACGTCAGCCCAATAAACAACCAACAACCAACGTAAAAAATGACCGATGGCAATCTCTTTAAATAAAACGCCAAAAATGAGGTCAGCCCCCCGAACCCCATTGTCAATTGTCGAAATGACGTCGGCTCAAGAATCCCAACGTTATTTGACGTTGGCCCCTTCAGAACCCCGTTGTCAATTGACGTTTGTGATGTCACCTTCGACGTTATTTAACATTTGATAAGTTAAGCCCTGACTTCAAAATGCATTTAACCTAACAACACGAGACCCATTTAAGTGCATTGTTCTTTTGCACTCCTCTTCCCCACCACTACGTGTCGCAACCGGAATCGCGACGGGAAGGCAAATCGGAAAAGAAAACGGGTTTGAAAAGAGATTTGGAGTCGCCACCATAGTTATTCTGGAAAACTATGGAAAACCATAAAGAATAAGACAAGTCTGCGAAAAACCAGATTTTGGATCTGGGAGTCGGTTACGCGTAGGGAAGGTGTTAGCACCCTACAGCGCCCGCCCAAGGGCGGTACCTTTAATTAAAAATGCAAAGTCGATGTGATTTTTAAAATGTTAATTTTCCCCAAAAATAATAAGACAAAAATGCTAAAAAAGAAACAGAAATATTTTTTTAATTTTTTTTGGACCCGACAAGGATTGATCTTGGTCCTACGTATTCTCATTCAAAATGAGAAATCAGGGTTACGTAGTTCTTTAGAAGATATGTTTGTTTGAAAACGTTGATATTTTTATATTTTGAAATTTATATTTTTTTGGTATTTTTGAATTATTTGAAAGTATGTGTCACACGACGCGAGCGGTCGAATAGACACGAAAAGAGAAAGAAAAACTATTTTTGGTATTTTTGGAAAATAAGTGTCACGCGGTGCGAGCGACCGGACAGACACATTGAAGTGAAAGAGAACATTTTTATTTTATTTTTATTTTTTATTTTTTTATTTTTATTTTTTTCTATTTTTTGCAATTTTTCGTAATTTTCAAATATATTTTTTTACAAAATAAAAAAAAGGAGAAGAAAAAAAAATAAAAATATAAAAAAAAAATAATAATAATAAACAAAAAAATAAAAAAAAAGTACAACAAAATAAAATAATAAAAAAAGAAACAATTTAATTAAGAAGGATGAAAGTAGAAAGCCAAATTATGAGAGTGCATGAGTAATTAGGGAGAGGTACATGAAGTAAGTGAGGTGTGCTTATTAAGGGTGGTGGTGCGGCGAGTAAAAAATAAAACAAGTCCAAAATAAGAGTAAAAAGTGTATGCAGGGGTGTGGGATTAGTAATTGTGGAGGTGCGCGAGAAAGTGAATATGCAGCGAGGCCCAATAAGCAAAAAAACAAGGCGGGAGTGCAAGGTCGCCAAAAATGGGGGTGCACGAAGAATAACTGTCCCAAGCCATAGCAAAGTCATGGGTGTGAAGAAACTTAATATTGGGGGGTGCGCGAGAAAAGCCACGCAGACCCAATTTTAATACACAGGAGGGTGAAAGTGTCAAAAATGGGGTGCAAGGAGTGAAGTGGGCTGAGACTTGATCACGTGTGACGAATGTGATTTATCTAAACCCTAGCAGCTCACGAACCAAACGCCAAGCCCTATCTCTATCTCTCTCTCTCCGGCACCAAGACCACGCCAGCGAGTGCCGCTGCCTACCAACACACCGCCCTCACCTCTGCTCCGCCACGCCGCCCCACGACTGGTTGCCGGCGACGATAATCGACGCCGGGGCGTCGTCCTCCCTCTCGGTGGCTCAACCACCTTGCTTTCACTCACGCACCGGAACGTAACTCCGACAGACCAACGCCGACGCAGCGCCTGCAACTTCCACTGTGAACGCCGCCGCTACCGCGACCGAAGCGCGTCGCCCACGGTGCCAACTCCCCCTTCTGCGCGAGGATTCCTTCCCGGTCGAGCTCCGTGCGTTCATTCCGCTGCCAGCCCGTCGCAATCGTTTCGCGTCGCACCACCTCGCCGCCACCGTCGAGGGAAACGCCGGCGCCGCTGGCACGAACAGGGGGTGCGTCCACTCCTCTAATCTGCGAGGTCGAACAGAGGCCCACGGCGATAATGTTGGTGAATGAAACTAGAGCTGCTGTCGTTAAAGCTCCGACTCGCCGGCGGCAGCGCCGTCGGCGATCTTCTCACTTCTCTGTTTCGATGCTTCGATTGGATGTTGGGTGACTGGATTTTGAGACGCGAGTGTTTGGTGTATTGTGCGAGATTGGTTGATTTGTGATGAGAAGTTGGGGTTGCGGCGTGAAGGAGGTGATTGAGAGGTTGTGAATCTGCGGTTGAGTGTGTGGGTTGGGTTGGTTTGTGGTCTCTCTAGTTTTTGTGCAGGTGAAGGATTAAGATGAGGGTGGTTCATGTGGGTTTGAGCGTGAGAAACGATGATGAAGAAATGAAGGTCTCACCTCTAATGAAAACATGAATGGGTCTGTTTGTTTTATTCCTTGCAGGGAAGGATGCAAATGGGTTTAGGTGATGGGTTGAGATGGAAGTTCTAAGGGCTGGATGCAGTGTTGTTTTTTTTTGTTTTGATTTATCAAAGTTGCGTTGTAATAAGTGAAATACAGTTAATGCATTTTTTAGCACTAAAGTAACGACATTGCTCAGGATCATCATCACGAACCAGCAAGAAATCAAGCATGGCAAGCACAACACAAAATCATTCATACACAGTTTCACATTCATCCAAACGTTGCGTACCTCTTGTAGTCTCTTTATCTTTGCATCCTCCGGTGAAATTGCGAAACTGTTTATTCGCTCCTCCGAGTGTTCTTCTCCTTTACTTGTTTTTCCCTTCTCTTTTCATGTGCTAGGAAGTTCTCCCTATCAGTTGATCTGAGGATTCTTATTTCTTGCGAGCTTGCTTCCCTCTGTGATCTTGTGAGAATCCCCCAATTCGTCTTCCCCTTTTGCTTTGTGTGGACCATTGTACTTTAGCCATAGTTGCACTGCTATGTTCAGACTGCCTCCCCTGGTTCCTGCCACAGTGATACACCAATACCCAACCTTTCTTCTTTTTGTGTCCAAAACCCCCCAATAACAAGATAACGTATGAATTTACATGGCAGAGTCAAGTCAAATGACTTTCATTATTATTTTTTTATTTTTATTATTTTTTATTTTTATTTTTTATATATTTTAATTGTTGTTTTTTTTAAGAGCAGAAAAACAAAATAGTGCGAAAGTAAATTAAAATGGAAATTGAAATTAAAATAAGATAAAATAAAAATAAAATAAAATAAAGTAAAGTAAACATAAAAATAAAATAAAATAGGTAAAATAAATAAAATCCAAATTAATGTTGATTTTTTTGTGATGTGTTTTTTTTTTTTTAAATAATTTCTTAGTTAATTGTTTTTATTAACTGGACAAAATTGAGTGTTGACACTACGACGACAACAAACCTTGCATGGTGAGTTTAGAATAGTTCAAACTCAAATGTTTCTTGATTTCTTGCTTCCTCACCATCGTTCTTGCATTTTGAACCGATTATTTTAAGGATTTTCATGTTGTTTTAGCCTCCAACGCTCCCTTTGTAGCAACAACGACGACAAACATTGCAAGCTTCGGCAACGACGAACCTTGCGAGCATCGGCGACGGCGACAAGAAATTAAGGTTAGTTGGGTTTCATTGAACTCAAATGCATGGCTTGTGGACATTTTTGAACGTAAATTTTGCGTTTTGAAGGCTCATTTCGGGCGATGCGAGGCATCTCTCATGGGCATCTATCCGACGGTAGTGACGAGGTTTTCAAGCCACCTCCAACTTCGTTCAAAAAACTAAGACATTTGGATAAGATTAGTTTTTTGTTTCCATATACTTTGATTGCACATTTGTGTCTTGATTGTATTATTTAGTTTCTAATTTTTTTTATTATATTACACAAATATTATAGTAATTTTCCTAAATTTTTTTGATAAAATTTTCTTATAGATTAATAAAATGATTAGTATCAAAATTAGTTAGTGAAATTTTCTAGAAATTAGAACTATTTTATAAATCTTTTGTTTTTCAAGTGTAGGAAAATTATAAATATATAAAAATTTAAAAGAAAAATAGCAGTTTTTGACGTATGTTGTTGTATTGCCAGACGTCAAAAGACGTCGGACTAGGCAACAACAAATGTTAAAAGACGTCGGGTTTGCACTCCAACGTCAACGTCAATTTTGACGTCACCCTATATGACGTCGGATTTTGCATAGACGTTAAAAGCCGAAAATAACATACGTCAAAAGCCTTTTTGTGTTAGTGAGATGAATTGATTTCATTCCTAGGACAATGTTTGCTAAGAAGTTTTTCAACCACTCAGCATCACTACAAACCATTTCAAGAGCAACAATAATATCACATTCACCACTTTAAGATTTAGGGTACACACATATATATCAGCATCATTAGGTGAAAAACCATCACAAAGCAACACATCATTAAGTTTTTCATGTCATTGTTTTGGTGTTTGTTTCAACCCATATAAAGATTTTAAAATTTTGCACACTTTATTCTCTTGACTAGGAAAAACACACCCTTCAAGTTGAGTCATATAAATTTCCTCCTCTAATTCACCATTCAGAAAAGCAATTTTAACATCCTTTTGGTGTACCACTAACTTATGGATAACTACTAAAGCTAACAATACTCAAATAGACTAAATCCCAGTCATAAAGGCAAAAGTATCACATTTACTACTTTGTTTATGATGCATATTAATTAATCCTAATTGTTGTAATTTCATAACATACGAGGAATTTACATGTCTTAATCTAGCATTTCACACATCATACATGTCAACAATATAAGCATAAGAACTTGATTCATTGGTAATTTCAGAAATATTGAGTACAAAGAGAGCTTGATCACAATATTTGTAACATACCTACTGGAAATTTCTTATTTGAAATAAATAATTAAGAAAATAACATCAAACATCAAACTTTTATTATTTCCTAAAGATGGGGATTCAAAAATTATTCAAAACGTCTAAGATCAATTGAAGCTATAATAATAGTCTTATTATAATTTCCAAAATCCAATAAATTAACAAAAAATATAAATAAATTCCTAGCTCGAATCCCAAGCTAGCCCCCCTCTCCGTCTCAAGTTTTAGCAGCATCACTTGTATCATCAACTTCTCCCATATAAAGAATTACACGATCATCGCCAAGCACAAAAAAAAGGGTGAGCTCAATAATATAAGAAAACACATAATTAAATAATATAAATACACCCAGTTATATTATCATAGTTAGACCTTGGCCAAGTTCTTAAACCCCAAGGCTTTTCAACCTTCAATTCACATAACAAGGTTAGCCACAGACTTAGGATTCATGATGCTCACACGAACCTGCCCACTCGTGGTTTTTCCTCTACAAACCTCCCCGCTCGTAGTCCTACTATACGGACTTGCCCGCCCGTAGTCCAACACACGTGATCCACCAACTACGTACCTCCCACACTCAGCATCTCTCAAATGTGAGCACGGAACATACGAACCTACCTCGTTCGTATCCCCACATGAGAGTAACTGGGTATGAACCTCCCCGCTCATACCATCACGTGGTAACCACCATCCATGAACCTACCCGCTCATGGCACAATATCTCCTGATCCACGTCCGCATCAATGTGTACAAACAATACACACAAACTACACTAAACTCGCTTGCGCTAGAAGCCTTAGCTTAAGCGACAAGGCCTGACTCGCTTAGGCTAAGCCTTCTTGCCTGAGCGAGCGTGCTATAGTGGGCTACTTGCGTAGTCACGCTCAGGCGAGCCCATCTCGCTTGGGTGAGATCATCCTTCGCTCAAAATCAAGTTCTCTCGCCTAGGTGGCGAGTTCGCAGAAACATACTCACCAGGTCACGATTTCTCGCTCAGGCGAGTACCTCTCGCGTGAGCGAGGTGCTTTGTCACCTAATCCATGGGCTTCTCGCCTAAGCGAGACCCTCGAGCAAAACCTCACAATTTCTCATTTTCTCGCTTAGGCGAGATGCTCTCTCCTGAGCGAGCGGGTCGAACAAAACCCAGTTTTGAGTCATTGTTATTTTCGCCTAGGCGAGCCTTACTCATTTGAGCGAAAATAGCAGAAATCCTTCCTGCTCGTGAACGCAAAAATCCAAGACACAAAGCCAAAACGCAGTTTAACATTACCAATTAATCCACATCAAATAACAAGGTTAATTCGCATGATTTAACCCCACTTAAACCCCCAAAACCAGAGATGACACCATATCTCACATTATTATCCAGAAATCCCCATCTTATTCATAATAATGCATAAAAGGCTTCTCAAACCGTGGCAGAAACAATAATCCTCTGATCATATCACAAAGGCATGAAAATTTCATACATAGATTGGACTTAGTCATGCATTCTAGAGTACACGAAAATTCACAATTAAATAAACAGGCTAAAGAACTCCCATAATCTAGAAATCCTTGCTCAAAAGAAGAGAAGGTTGATAGTTCTTTCTCAACAAGGTTTGAGCACACAACCATGGAATCACAAAGTCAATGTGTAAGACCCGTAAAAATTAATTAATTAAATAATTAATAAATTAATAAATGCAGGTAAAAAAAGCCTTTATGACATTAATTATTGCTTGATGTGACGTGGAAAAGTACTAGCTTAAATGGTTGAGAGTACTTTAACTGTGTGAGTGGACTTGGGTTCGAGTCCCATGTATGCTTGTTGTGTGTTATTTGATTTTTTATTATTTTGTTAATAAAATTGCGAATGGTGAGTAATATCATAATTATAGGATTATAATGATTATCACTAAATTTGAATTGGCATAATGGTTGTGCTTTGGCCTTATGAGTGGAAGGTCACGGACATAATGGCCTTATTTTTGCTAAATATTAGTTGTGAAGAAAACCTAGCAGAAGGGCAACCATTAGGGGCTGAAAAACCACCAACTAATGGTCTTGAATAGCAATTAAGCCTACAATAAAACCAATTTCGTTTTTTTTTTCATTAACCCACCTTAAGGCACTTATAAAAGGAAAATTTTAAGTGGGAATAGTGTTTCTGCAGTTTGGTTAGCTTACCTATAGAGAGGAGCACGAAATTGAGAGTGAGAGTGAGTCTTTGGGTGTGCAAGGGTTGAATTGGGAGAAAGGTTGAGGCAAATAATTGGTGAACCAAGGAACCCCGATTTTCTTCCTAATTCCAATCAAGCATTCAGGTTAGGGGAGTTGTCCCGTGTATGTGTAAATTCTATGATTTATGTATGATTATGTGGCATGGTATAATTGATGGAATTATGTGTTGAATGAATTTTGGTAAAATGTGCAATGTGCGGAAGAATTGGTTGGTTTGGTAGTGTGCAATAAGCCTTTTTAGTGTCTTATACAAATATAAGGGTTTTGGTACTGCATTAGGTATTTATGGCCAAACCTTTAGTTTTGGTGAATCAAAAGGGAATTATACCATGTTCATATGATGTGCTTGTGAATATAACTTGTTTGGTACTGTTGGTGCTGTTAGTGAACTTTGTTTGGCTGTTTTCATGTGTGATCAAAGGAGAACCTCGACAATTTTCGCCCAAGCAAGTCCATCTCGCCTAAGTGAGAGCTGCAGAGTCTTGTGTTTGGGTGTGGGTTCATGTTTCTCGCCTAGGCGACCCGGGGTCAGGTTTGAGCGACTTGTCTCTCGGTCAGGAGAGAGACACTCGCCTAAGCGAGGACGCAATGTGACCTGTATATTCTAAGCGCGAAACTTTGTCCAGGCGAGGAGTTGTGTATGTTTGAGCGAACCAGGACCTCGCTCAGGTGAGAAGGTCTTGCCTAAGCAGAGATATCATGATCAGGTTTGAGGTGTTCCTTGCATTGTAGCTCAGGCGAGACTGAACTGTGTGTTTGGGCGAGAGATGACTTCGCCTAGGCGAACAGACCTCGCCTAAGCGAGTTATCGGGGTGAGGCCACTCTTTCACACCGCTCAGGCGAGGTGAATTAGCTTGGGCGAGACAAATGCACTCGCTTGAGCGAACAAACATGGCTTAAGCGAGAATGGCGCAGAGCCATGTGTTTGTGCAGTGTTTGTGCAGTGTTTGGACTGTTTGCTTGTTATTTCCTAAGGGATAGGAATTATATGCTTGTGTTTGTGGTGTTTAGGCTTGAAGGACTAAGTCCAATAGGGGTCTAGGATGTGCTTGATGATTGGACGCATGATGGGCATGGAACTGGTTGAGTTCCCGTCGGCTGCTAATGGGCAAGGAGTCCTTAGTGTGGTGATTACATTTGTCGGACGCACGATGGGCAAGGAACTGTTATGTTCCCGTCGGCTACTATTGGGCGAGGAGTCCATAGTATGGTGATTGCGTGTGTGCCATGGTCTGAGCGAGTGAGGCTTGGATGTTTTACTACAAACGAGGAGTCAGTAGGGTAGGACTATGAGCATGATAGGCTCATAGGGTTGGACCACGAATGGGTTAGTTTCGTGGGAGCACAGTGAAGTCCCAAGACCTAGTTCATGTATATGACTCATGAAGGACTATGAGATCATGGATGGGTAATTTGAAAATAATGAAATATTTAGTCATGTTAATTTTGGGATGGGTGGCATATTTATTTCATGTATATTTTTATATATTGTGCATATCTCACCCTTTCTGTGTGTGTGTGGCGATGATCGGATAAATTGTTATCCGGGAGTAGATGATTTGACAGGTTGGCCAGGAGATGCTTAGAGGCGGAGTGTAGGGGCTACTTGGGTTTTTGAAAGGATTTTTATATTTAGACTTTTGATGTAAAATTTATTACGTTGAATTTTGATGGATTTTGTAATACTGTAATTGCGAGCATATGAATTATGTTATAGTAAAGTTTTTAATTTCCCGTGTTTTGGGAAATGGTATTATATTAAATGAGGTTTTATTTTCATTTCCTATTATATTTATTAAAAAAATTAGTAATATTCCTTAGGGATGTTACAATTGGTTCAGAGCAAAAGTTTTGAAAATATTTTAAAAATATTTTGGGGCTTTTGGGGAGTGAGCTTACCGTTTGATTGTGTGTGTGATTTAGTTGTATGTTGGTAAGAGATGAGTGGCTTTGTTTAACTAAGTGAATTGGTTTTAACAATTGTAATATGGTGTATCCAGGCAATGGCTGCTAACATGAGGAGAAGGAGTAGTGGTGTTGATGACATCGCGGAGGCTATTCACCGAATGGTGGATGCGATGCAGACACCGGTAGCAGCGCAACCTAGAACGGCGATTGCACCAGTTAGGGTGCCGATTGTGGAGGACTTCTTACGCCACAAGCCAGCGGAGTTTACGGACAAAGCCTCTCCCGATGAAGCAGATGCATGGCTCCGCAAATGTGAGAAGATCTTCAAGGTGATGAACTGCGAAGATGAGCAGAAGCTATTGTTTGCTACCTATCTGCTGAATGAGAATGTTGAATATTGGTGGGCAAGCATGCAACAACAGATGGGGACTAGGGAAGAGCCGGTGACTTGGGTCAACTTCAAGACTCGTTTTCTGGAGAAATACTTTCCATATACAACTAGACAGGACAAGGAGGTTGAATTCCTTGCATTGCAGCAAGGGGACATGAAGTGCAGGAGCATGTCAACAAGTTTGAGCATCTGGCGAGGTACTACTTGCAGGACATCCCCGAGGAGTGGAGGTGTATGAACTTTAAGCGAGGACTCAAACATGAGCTGAAGAAGGTGGTAACACCTCTGAGAGAGAGAAGGTTCCCAGTCTTGGTGGAACAGGCCAAGAGTCTGAACAATTGGAGAAAGGCCCTAGTCCAATTGTCCGTCATCAGAGGAATGTCGCAGAGGCGAGACAGATGAAAAAGCCTTACAACCAACCACAGATATCTTAGGGTCCCACTTGCTACCAGTGTGGCGGACCCCATTTGAAAAGGAATGCCACAGCTGACAGGTGGAGTAAGAGGGTCAGGTGACCGTCTCAAGTTTTTCATATGTGACAAACCTGGACACTTTGCAAATAATTGCCCAGAAAAGAAGAGTTTGAGTGTGAAGAAACCAGCAGCATCACCAGCAGAAAGGGCTAGAGCGGTCGGCAGGGTCTTTGCCTTGACCTCCACAGAGGCTACTCGATCAGGTAACCTTATCCTTGAGCCTTGCTTATTGTTGGGTTATTCAATGTTGGTGTTGTTCAATTCTGAAGCAACACATTCTTTCATTGCTAATGCGTGTGTGGGGAGATTGAATTTGGTGAAACGCGATTTGGGGTGTGAGTTGCTTGTTTCAACTCCCTCCTCGGGTCAAGTAGCTACTAGTTCAGTCTGCGTTGGGTGTTCAATGGAAGTGGTAGGTCACGGATTCAAGGTGAACTTGGTGTGCTTGCCTTTGGAGGGACTGGATGTAATCTTGGGGATGGACTGGCTGTCTAACAATCACATTATAATTGATTATGGACGGCGCAATTTGGTATTCCTAGAACATGAGGGATTGGAGTTAATCTCAGCCCAGAGAGCGATAAATGAAGTGGAAGCTGGAGCCACCTGTTTTATGATAGTGGCTCACACAGAGAAGAATAACACCGCTGAGAAGATCAGTGAGATTCCAGTAGTGGAGGAGTATGCGGATGTGTTTCCAAATGAAATACTAGAGTTACCACCGAGCAAGGATGTAGATTTCACCATTGATCTTATACCTGGAGTTGGCCCAGTATCCATGGCTTCCTATAGAATGGCACCAGCGAAGTTGGCTGAGTTGAAGAAGCAAATAGAAGACTTGCTTGAGAAGAAGTTCATCCGGCCGCATCACCTTGGGGAGCATCGGTACTCTTAGTAAAGAAAAAGGACGACAGTTCGAGGTTGTGTGTTGATTACCGTCAGTTGAATAAGCTGACCATAAAGAATAAGTATCCACTATCGAGGATAGACGATTTGCTGGATCAGCTGAGGGGAGCCGCAATGTTCTCTAAGATTGACTTGAGGTTTGGATATCATCAGATCTTAGTCAAACCGGAGGATGTGCAGAAGACAACGTTCAGGTCACGCTACGGGCATTACGAGTATGTAGTGATGTCGTTCGGGGTGACAAATGCTCCTGCTATTTTCATGGACTACATGAACAGGATATTCCGACCGTACCTGGATCAATTTGTTGTCGTGTTTATTGATGACATACTGATATACTCTAAGAGTTAGGATGACCACACAGAGCATATGAGAGTGGTGCTGGGAATTCTCAGAGAGCATAAACTGTATGGAAAGTTGTCGAAGTGTGAGTTTTGGATGGATGAGGTACAGTTTTTGGGCCATGTAATCTCAGCCCAAGGAATAGCGGTAGACCCAGCAAAGATTGAGACAATGGTAAAGTGGGAGAGACCACAGATAATAACCGAGGTGAGAAGTTTCTTAGGTCTGACAGGTTATTACAGGCATTTTGTGGAAGGGTTCTCCAAGATGGTAAGTCCATTGACTCAACTCACCAGGAAGGACCAGTCTTTTTCTTGGACAGATGAGTGTGAAGTCTGTTTTGAGGACATGAAGAGGAGATTGACCACTGCACCTATACTAGTTATTCCTGACACAACCAAGACGTTTGAGGTGTACTGTGATGCTTCATACCAGGGCTTAGGTTGTGTGTTAATGCATGAGAAACGGCCTATTGCTTAAGCCTCTCGTCAGTTGAAGGTACACGAGAAGAACTATCCTACACATGATTTGAAATTGGTTGCGGTAGTTTTTGCTCTCAAAACATGGAGGCACTATTTGTATGGGGCACAGTTTCAAGTATTCAGCGATCACAAGAGTTTAAAATACTTGTTTGATCAGAAGGAGTTGAATATGAGACAGAGGCGCTTGATGGAATATCTGAAGGATTACGACTTTGAGCTGTTATACCACCCTGGTAAGGCTAATGTCGTAGCAGACGCTCTGAGTAGGAAGAGAGCTCATGTGTCAGCCATGATGATTAAGGAGTTGAAGCTGATCGAGAAGCTACGAGATATGAATCTGGGATTGGATATGGAGGCAGGTCATATACGGTGCAGCATGTTGAGGATCACTAATGAGTTCCTGGATGAGGTTTGGGTGGAACAAGGTAAGGATCAAGAACTGTAGCAGATTATTAGTGAGTTGGGCACAGAGAAGAGAAAGGACTTCAGGATGGGCAGAGATGGTATCCTGCATTTCAGAGAGAGGGTGTGTGTACCCAGCAGTCGGGTATTGAGGAAGATGCTCTTGGATGAAGGGTATAAAAGTCGTTTTAGCATACATCCAGGTATGACTAAGATGTACAAAGACTTGAAGGCGACCTTTTGGTGGACTGGCATGAAAACCGATGTGGCAGATTATGTAGCATCCTGTTTAGTGTGCCAAAAAGCAAAGATCGAGCATTAGAGGCCAGGTGGTACGTTGGAGCCTCTTGACATACCATAGTGGAAATGGGACAACATTTCCATGGACTTTGTTACACACCTGCCAAGGTCGGTGAGGGGCATGATTCTATTTAGGTAATAGTGGATATATTAACAAAGTGCGCTCATTTCCTGCCAATCAATCAAAAGATGTCCATGGATAAACTAGTAGAGTTGTATGTCAGGGAGATAGTCAGGTTACATGGTGTGCCTACTAGTATTATCTCAGATAGAGATCCGAGGTTCACATCGAGATTTTGGCAGTCACTGCAGAACACCTTGGGCACTCAGCTTAGAATGAGCTCGGCATATCATCCTCAGATTGATGGCCAGTCTAAGAGAACCATACAGTCTCTAGAGGACTTACTGAGAACATGTGTCATGGATCACCTCGGGACGTGGAGTGATGTGCTACCGCTGGTGGAGTTCACTTATAATAACAGCTACCATTCCAGTATTAGAATGGCACCTTACGAGGCCTTGTATGGCAGGAGATGTCGGACACCTTTATATTGGCAATAGGATGGAGAGTCTGTGGTACTTGGTCCAGAATTCTTACAACAGACTATTGAGAAAGTAAGGGTAATACAGAATCAGATGCGTGCAACTCAGAGTCGGCAGAAATCCTAAGTAGATAAGAGGAGGTGACCACTTGAGTTTAAGGCTGGTGACCATGTGTTCCTCAAGGTTACACCTACAACAGGTATTGGAAGAGCATTGAAGTCGAGGAAGTTGACTCCTCAATTCATCGGGCCGTATCAGATTACGAGGCGAATTGGACCAATGGCGTATGAGATTACATTGCCACCTCACTTGGCAAACCTGCACAATGTCTTTCACGTATCACAGCTGAGGAGGTACGTGGTGGATCCTACTCATGTGTTGGAGCAGGATGATGTCTAGGTGCGTGAGAATCTGACGTTGGGAGTTGGATCAGTAAGAATTCTAGATTCTCAAGCCAAACAACTCAAAGGGAAGAAGCTTCGGACTGTGAAGGTTCTCTGGGACGAGACAACCCAGGAGATGACTTGGGAGATGGAGGATCTTATAAGGAAGTCTTATCCTCACCTTTTTGCTGGTAAGTTATTTTCGAGGACGAAAACTTTTAAAGGTGGGGGAAATGTAAGACCCGTGAAAATTAATTAATTAAATAATTAATTAATAAATGCGGGTAGAAAGAGCTTTTATGACATTAATTATTGTTTGATGTGATGTGGAAAAGTACTAGCTCAAATGGTTGAGAGTACTTTGACTGTGTGAGAGGACTTAGGTTTGAGTCTCATGTATGCCTTTGTGTGTTATTTGATTTATTATTATTTTGTTAATATAATTGTGAGTGGTGAGTGATATCATAATTATAGGATTATAATGGTTATCACTAAATCTGAATTGGCATAATGGTTGTGCTTTGGCCTTATGAGTGGAAGGTCACGGGTTCAAACCTTGATGGATATAAAGTAGGCCTTTTTTTTGCTAAATATTAGTTGTGGTTTGAATGTGAAGAGGCAAAGAAAACTTAGCAGAAAGGCAACCATTAGGGGCTGAAAAACCATTTATTTGGGTGTGCAATAAGCCTTTTCAGTGTCTTATACAAATATGACATGTGCTTGTGAATATAACTTGTTTGGTACTGTGAGTGAACTTTGTTTGGCTGCTTTCGTGTGTGATCAGAGGAGAACATCTGCAATTTTCGCCCAAGCGAGAGTTGCAGGGTGTGTTTGGGTGTGGGTACGCATTTCTCGCCTAGGCGAGATATCGTGATCAGGTTTGAGGTGTTGCTTGCATTGTAGCTTAGGTAAGCAAGTTATCGGGGTGTGGGCCTGGAGATGCTTAGAGGCGGAGTACAGGGGCTACTTGGGTTTTTGAAAGACGTAGGACTCGAACCCAAGTCCTTTCACACAACTAAGTACTCTCAACCACTTAAGCTAGTATTTTTCCACGTCACAAAAATTAGCATTAAATGTCATAAATGCTTCTACTACCCGCATTTATTAAATAATTATTTATTTAATTATTTAAATTTCTCGGGTCTTACAATATCCGTTCCCCACAAAACATTATTTTTTGTCATTACGAAGCATTTCCCTTCTTCTTAAAGGTAAGATTAGATCCATTGGGACGAGAATTTCGAAAATTATTTTTCCTTTTTGTGATGAGGTTTGTTCTCGTACCTTTTTGAAACAAGTTTATTTTAGATAATGTTTTGTCCCTTGCAATAACACACCCTTCCTATTGGTATATTCAATGATGATGTGTGTTATAAGTTTTGGAAGCGACATTTGCTTGTGTTTGTGTTTTAGCTGTTGTTTGTAGTCAATCCATAATGGTGGCAGTTTCTCGATTAGAAGTTCTGAAACAAACTCATCCAATAGAATTATGTTCTCTTCTTTGATATCTTCAAGCAACTTGTGGTACTCGTTGATTTGGATCTTTATGTCCTTATCTCCAATAATCTCTTGACAGTAGTAGTTTCCTATGATGATTCTTTGTTTCATGACATCATTGACAATATATTTGAGAATTGAAGAATCCCAAATGTCTTTCGCGTCCTATACGAGCAGTACAAATCGAACTATTCATTATACAAGGGACTAAGTAAGGTGTGTCGATATACCTTGTTTTAATGCATCCAATTTTCAACTTGTTTTGAAGCGATACTGAAGTCAAGTTTTAAAGATGTAATAGCAGCAACAACTCCATACATATTTAATAGGGTAGACACACGTTCTAAAAATGGTTTCACAAAGATCGTCTGAGTTCTAGAAACAATGTTTTGATTCTCCAAATTTGGGTTGGTGTTGCCCTAAAAAATTAATAAAATTAGTTGCATCTATTATAGTCACATATGCGTGTTCTTTTTTGTTAAAAATAGTTACAACTAATATCTTCAACCAAAAGGGAGGGGTGGTTGAAGTGTTCTTTTTAATAGTTTTCAAAAACTTATTTAATCAATTAACAATATATATATATATATATATATATATATATATATATATATATATGTATGCTCAATTAAGGTACCTTAATAGTCACTAAGATACAAAAATTTCAAAGAAAGAATACACAACATAAAAGTTTTTATACTAGTTCGACTCGACATGAATCTACATCCAATTATCTAACAAAATTAGCTAGATTTTCACTAATAATATAAAGAGTTAGAATTACAAAATTCATCTACATAACCTACACTCTAGATACCAAAAACTTGAAAAACCTTCAATATTTACAAACAAGAGTAAAATTACACACAATTATTCTAACCTATCACCAACAAGGTGAAAAGAATACAAAGAAAGAATTACAAAGAAAATACATGGAAGAAGTCATCTGATTTGTGAAGGTATTACAATTTCACCTAATGTCAAATAAGAGAGTTTTCAATATACTTTATTATGATTTTTTTTTGGATGAATAAAGAATTTTGCAATTATTAATCTCTCTAAAAACTCTCTCTCACGTTCTCATGAGTTTGTAACGTGAAAATAGCTTATTCAAAATGAGAAAGGAATCATCTTTCTAAAGAAAAAAAAAGGAAGATTGTTCATGTCGATAGATTATGTAAGTTACGTAATCGATTACACATAGACAAAACCAATATTTTAATTTTTACTGGATTAATCGATTATCTCAAGAATTAATCAATTAATGCGGAAAAAAAATATAGGTTCAAGTCTGCATTAACATTAATTTTAATTATATTATTAATACAATCGATTGAAAAAATAATTTTCAAAATTGTTCCTTTTAAATTTGATTAATCTAATGTCAAAACTAACTCTAATCGATTAAGATGATTAAATTAATTTTATGAAGATCTCTAGCTTAAATTTACAATCAATCTAGACATACATATACACATATCCTATTAAGATCTACTTATTATAAACCATTGATTGCATATGACCATAATAAAAAGAACTTAATTTTTTAATACTGTTTCAAATATAAATTAACATAAATTCAAATACCTTGAAAATAAATGTCGAAGATGGGTTGCTACGTGTATAGAATATATATATATATATATATATATATATATATATATATATATATATATATATATTAAAATATAAAAATATTAAGAAAATAATTGGAATATAAAAAATAGTGAAAACAAATTATATGTTGTACATTATCTTGTAAATAATATAAGAATGATAAAATAAACACGGTAAATGATGAAAAATATGGGTGCGACGAGGGATTATGTTTATAATCGAAAGTGTTATAATGCTCCAATAAACTAAATGCCAAAAAACCGTTATTGTTATATGCTTGCAAGATAATAATATAGGGGAGGATAAATTCACATGTTGACAAAAATTATTAAAGTGATTTTGTAGGTCCTTAACTTTTCAAAAAGAAAAAGTTTATTCACATGATTTTGACAAAGCCATTAGAACATTTTTCTTTTTCTTTAATCAGGATATGATTTGTCTCCTACTGCTTAGAGAAGAAGAGAATGATAGTGTAAACTTGTAAACAAAATATTTATTAATTCAATTGAAAAGTAATTAATGATATATATATATATATATATATATATATATATTTGAAAATATTTTCGAAATCATTTTATATTTTACTTTGGAAATATTAATAAAATATAAAGATATTTAGTGTTCTGAAAACTTGAAAGATATTTATCATGTTTTATTTAAAAGGTAAAAGGTTAATAAATTTTGAAAATAATTAGAATTACTTATATAGTTTATGTGCTTGCATTAAAAATTTTTAATAATAAGAGTACTTTCAATTATATATATATATATATATATATATATATATATATATATTATTTTTCCTTACCACAACGTTTTAGTAGAGTCCATTTAGTCTGAAATTAGTTCTATTTATATTATTATATATTATTATTATTGACTTGAGAATTTATACAAATATATATTCAACGACTTGCATTTAAATAATCAAAGTAACTAGACTTTAACCCATTCGTTGACGATAAAGTCACTATAACATTTTATATTTTTTTTTTCACCAACTATAGAAAAGTTTAAAACTTTTAAATATAAAATGTTTTAATTCAATGTTTTTAAATTTTAAAATATAAATAACTTTTGACTCGTTATTAGTAAATAGAAAGTGTAAAATATTTTAAGCTTAAGGTGTTCCTCACTATTAAAAGAATCATGACGAAATGTTTTTAAATATGAGAGATCAAATTAAATTTTAGACAGAAGAAAGGAAAAAAGTTCAACAAAGTAAATAGTAATAAAAAAATTAATAATTATAAAAAGATGTTAATGATTTTATGAAATTCTCATTATTTCATTAAACTAATTGAAAAATTCAAATTTAAGAACACACGCAATAAAAGAGAAGATATAGAATAGATGGTTGTTATACCTTTCCACCTTTCACATTTATGCTCCCAATCCACATCCATTTTTATTCAATAATTTAATTTTTTATTAAATAACTTGATTCAATATAGTGTTATTACATGTAGTTGATAAATAAAAATAAAGGAAAATTTGTGTTGTAAAAGTAGATATCCTAAGAAAAATATGCAAAAGAATAAAAATTAAACAGAATAAAGAAAAGAAAAAGTATACAAAAGTAAGAAGCGTCAAAATCTTCACTACCCTGATATGGTGCACCTTTACACGTTTCTGTAGGGTTTGAAATGACGTTTAATAATTTCAAAGCCTTTTTTTTTTTTCTAAAGTTAATTTGGCAACAATTGGAGTTAATTTAAAAAAAAATGAAACATAACTTATTTTGTAAAAATCAATTATTTAAGTATAAGAAAAACTATAATTATATCATGTTTTTTTATATATTAAAAATACATGTTTAATATCAACTCTTTCATTCTCATTTCTTATATATCGTCTTGCAATCACTACAACAAGAAAGATTGAACAAAAATAATCAAAACTATTCCAAAGATTAAAATATTTAAGATTAATTTTTTAAACTTAAATATGTTCTAGGTCTGACTTTTGTACCGGAAGCATGTTTAATTTTTTTTAATCACGTTTATAATATCTGTTTTTGTATATCCAATTTTATTATGAAAACAATAATGATAAACATCACTTATTAAATCATATTTAAATAATTAACATAATCAAAATATAAATTTTGAAAATAATTTTTCAGTTATTACATTAAAAAAATACTTAAATAGTAACTAGGGAAAAAAATAATTAATCAAAATAATAATCAATTTAGATATTAATTTATAAATTAAAAATGATTATATATATAATAACTTTTATTATGAAAATATTATTAGATTGTGAATTAATTAATAAATTGATCATTAATATTACTTAAAAAAATTTTGACGATTTAAAAAATTAATTTCTAAATTGATCATTAATTAGAAATCAATTTAAAAATTAATTTATTTATTAAAATTTTGATAGATAAGATTATAGACTAATAAACATTTCATAAATTAACTAATTTTTTTATTTATAATAATAAAGATAATTTAAGATACCAAATATTTTTAATTTATAAATCAGATTAATTATTTATCAGATTAATTATTTTTCTTGTATAAAAATTGATTGTTATTTAAACGTATTTTTTAGGGTTAGTTGTCTTTTAATTTTTAAAATATGTAAAATTCTTATTTGTGATATGCATAATTCTCTTATTATATATCTTATTTGGACAATGATATTTTTACTATTAAATTTTAATAATTTTTTCTTAAATAATATATCATTTTTTAAATAATTTTGAAATATTGAGAATGAAAAATATAAAACTATTTAAAAAATATTAACTAAGATTATAAGAGAAACTTGTCCCATATTTAATAATGAAAAAATCATTTTCCATCTTATTTATGTTGTGGCATGATTCTCTTCTTTGATTCTCTCACTTGAAGGAAAATACTCAACTATTTATGTGCGTGGAGAGGGAGTGAGTGAACTTACATATTTTGTGAGTGATAAAAAATGAGTGAAATGCAGACACCGGAGAACGGAGAGTTGAACAGAATGGAAGAAACGAAACTGTTCTGTGAGGAAACGAAAGAAGCTCAAAAGGCAGCCATGGAAAAACGGTGGAAAGATTTCAAGAAAAAGATGATGGAAAACCGGGGAATCATTCTCACGAAGTTTGACCTGTTAGGGAACACCGCGATCCACGTTGCAACTCGCTCCAACCCTGAACTGGTGAGAGAGATGATAGAAATGGTGCCTGAAGCAGAAAGGTGGCACGCTTTGTGCAAGCCAAATGGTGAGGGAAACACCGTCTTGCACGAGATCGTGTTTTCCAAAAAGGCGATGGAAATGGCTGAGGTTGTGTTCAGATTTGAAGAACAGTTGGTGCCACGAGAAATGGAGGAGAAGAAGCCATTGGTGGAGCTCAGAAACAACAGAGGAGAAACCCCTCTGTTCGTCGCTGCCATGCATGGAAAGCTCAAGATTCTCAGATATATGGCTAACCGTGTGGGCACTGTGGACAATCTTCGAAATCATTTTCGTCGATCTGACAAATATAACGCTCTTCATGCCAGTGTCATTGGCCAACATTTTCGTACGTCTTTCATTTCTCTCTATACTTGCTTGTCTGCGTGTGTTTGAAACAAATTTCTGTTGCGTTTTTGTTTCTAATTCTTTTAACTGAAACACTGTATAATTTGTTGGTTGGGTTGGGAATTGAAACGTGGGTTTCTGATCAGATCGAGGAAAAATAAGAAAGTTAAGTAAATAAAAAAGTATACAATGATGAAATTGCATAAATTTATTGTTTTAAGATTTTGGATTAATGTTACGGGTGTTTATATTTCTCTTTGCATAAAGACCCAATAGTATTATTAAAGCTTAGTTTATGTATTGACCGGCTTAGACATGTTGGAAAGTTTTTTTTTTTACAATGAGTTAAGAAGAAAAGTGAAAAATTGTATTTGTAGATTTTGTCAGAAAAAAATTTATACAAAGGTCTGTAGTTTTTGTCAAAAATGATTTCATTGAGCATTTGTGTGGACGTAGGTCGTGAGTCACCTTTTCTTATATGCTTTTATTTAAATCTCTGTTTCTATTTATGCGAAAAAATATTGTTTTTGTATTGGCAGATGTTGCAATTTGGCTGCAAAGAAAAGATGAAACACTTGCTCTGGAAAGGGATGAGAAGCAATTAACAAGTCTTCAATTACTTTCGAAAATGCCACAGGTTTTTCGAAGCCATATTCACCTGGGACTTGTGAAGAGCATCATACATATATGTACTTTCCCAATCTCTGTTTTTAACCTTTATAATAATTGATATAACGCTTCACATTCAAATTGTAAATGAGTTTTGCTCTTTTTTCTCAGAACAATTGCAATATTTATCATAACTGTTTCACCATTGATACATATAAGTAATGTTGTTTGGTTATGATCTGTGTTTCAGTGCTTCCTGATGAATATGACAATGATGAACAGTTTCAGTTGTTTAAACAAAAGAAGGATGAAGAAAATGGTAAAGAGGATGAGCCTAAAGTCTGCAAATCTGGTACTCCAGTAAATTCAATTACGTTTTTCTAAAATATTGTGAGTGATATGTGTTTATATATAACATTAGAATATATATTTACAAATTTCAGCCATTTCAAACATAAACTACAGCTTTTGGAAAAGCTTGGCTGCAGGTATTTCTTACGAACTTTGTCTTCATTCCATTATCTTGAATGAATCATTATTACATTAAGTTTTTCAACACAGTACTTTACTGCAAACAAGCAATATTCTAGCTAAATAAATTTCTTCAATTTCAGTAAAAGTTAAACATTTAAAAAAAAAAAAAAAAACCTGATTAGCATGGCTATAAAATGATAATGAGAATAGTAATTTGTAAGACTTGCTATAATCTGTGACTTATTTAAAAGGAACAATTTTCTTTTAAAAGGAATTCGATTGGGGATTCAGAGCTAGAGCCGCGAAGTGTCCCGAGCATGTATTTATTTTACCAGAAATTGAGTAAAAAGGAGCAAATATTAAAATGATGTGTTCGGTCGGAGCAATTTAAGAAAGTAATTTATTTATTTGAAAAATTTGAATTTTTTTTAAGTAAAATGACTTGTTTTGATAGAGAAACTAAAAGGAAATTGAAATTGTGAAATTTTAAGGTATTTTAAATTACTAAAATAGTAGAATTTGAAATTCACTCAAAAAAGAAGAAAATTGAAATTCCACAATTTGTGGAATTCCTCATTGTTCAAGATTAAAGGTTTCAATTTGACCCAGATGACTTAGACGGGTCGGTTTGGTCCGACGACATACATGGGTCGAGCTGGCCTAACAATCCAGACAGGTTGGGTAGACCCGACGATACAGATGGGTTGAGCGGGTCAACGATCAAGGCAGATCGAGCATGCCCGACTACCAAAACGAGCCTGACAACCCAGATGGATCAAGCGGACAAGATGACCCAAACAAACCCAACGACCCAGACGGGTCAGACCGAGAAGACATAATCTTAAATTCGTCCAAATTTGGTCGAGTTGACTTCAACTAAAATTTTGAAAAATTTGGTCAGGTCAGCACCAACTGAAATTTGGTTGAATGTGATCGAGTTGGCTCTAACCTAAATTTGGCCAAATTGGACTGCGTTTACACTGGCCAAAATTTGGCTGAATTTGATCGAGTTGACTCGATCGAAATTTGATCGAATTTAAATATTTTAAGTTCACAATAATATTTGTTCAATTTAATTTCAAAATTTATATATTAAAATAAATTTTATTAAAATGAAATTTTATCTCATAAGAGAAATTCAATTATTTTATCTAAACAAGAAATTGAAATGGAAGGTATTCCAATTACTCTATCCAAATAGATTATTTAGATAATGAAGGAAATTCAATTAAAAAATTTCAAATGCAATGCATTTCAATTTCTTAGAATTGTTAAAATGTTTCATCCAAACACAAGATTAAGGAATCTGGAATGATATACAACAGAAATATAGTACAGTAAAAAAGGAAATTCTTTCAATTGTTTTGTGTGTTTCAAAATTCCAAAATATTTAATAAACAAATCCTTTTTACTCTAGAATTGATTGTAAATCAGCAAAGGAATTTTGGAAAAAAGATGTTAAAAGTTTAGTTTCTAAATAGATTTTTACTCGTTGGAAAAGTTTGTTATCGTGCTTTGAGTTTACCATTGAATTTATAATAGGAAAAAATAATTTTATTCCTGATTTCTTAACTAGAGAATTTTTAAAGGGACATGAGCCAGAAAAAAACCTTCCATTTAAGGGCTTAACCTCTCGACAATACCAGGAAATTGAAATATCTAGTAATTGAATTACTTGTAATTGAATTATCTTCATTTCTTAAATAATTAGTTTGGATAAGTAATTGAAATATTTAACTAACTTAGCTCAACCTTCAATTCGGTACGACTTGTCTTGACTTTTGGTTCAAGTTGACCTTTGGCTCGGTTCGACCTTTGGCCTGACTCAACCTTCAGTAGCATCGATCTTCAGTCGCCTCGACCTTAAACCCAACTTGACTGACCCGACTCTACTCGATCTTTGGTCCACCTCGACCTACGGCGTGGCACGGCCCGGCATGACCTTTGGTCTAGCTCGACCTTCGATCTGATTCGACTTGACTTGATCTTCGGCCTGACCCGGTTCGACCTTCAACCTGACTCGGACCGACCTAGCTCGATCGTCGACCCAGCTTGACCTTCGTCCCTACCTAGCTTAGCTCGGCCTTCAAACCGACTGGGGTCGGTCTAGCTCAACCTTTGATCTGGTCTGGTCCAACTCGAACTTTGGCCCGACTTGACCCATCTTGACCTTTAGTTTGGTCTGACCCGACTTGTCCTTCGACCCGAACAGACTCATCTTAGCCTTCTGCCAGATCCGACTCAACTTTTTGGTCTTGTAGACATTTTTTGTCCTAACCAATGAGCAATTTCACAACTTAGGAAATTTCAGTTTCTTTATTTTTTGAGTGAATTTGAAATTTTACTATTTTAGTTATTTGAAATACTTTCTTAAAATTTCTCAATTTCAGTTTCAATTTCCTTTTAATTTCCTCATCAAAACAAGTCATTTTCCTTGAAAGAATTTCAATTTCTCTAAATAAATAAATTACCCTCTTGAATTGCCTCATCCAAACACACATCATAAAATGTTGCATTGTTTTCCTCAATTTATTTGACAATTTATGAGACGTATCTTTGTTTTAATCTTTAGAAATTGATTTTAAATTTAACTCAACTTTATAAATCGACTTTTATAAGAAGTTTGCCTTCATTCCTATATTATAATTTGGCTTTATCTCTCATCGATATAGGATTTCAATTACATTCTTTCACACTGAGGCATATACATGTTGAGCAAAAAATTTAGATATTTGTTTGATAGCATATGGAACAATAGATCTAACAAACAACAAACTATTAGGATAAACTTTAACATGACTTTGATACCATGTTGAAAGTGAAATTTGTGTCCACTTATATACCATACATATATTTATTTGATCTTTATTTATGATGAATCCAAGATTTTGAACACTTTATTGTGTGGTTAGATTTCCTATGGATTGTCATGTTGGTAGGAATAAAATAGTAGCTAACAACTAAAAAAAGTCCATTGGAGCGTAGTCTTGCTGTCTAGCAAAAGGATATATGGAGCTAAAGAAAATTTTGATATTTTCTACATTTATTCATTCACCAATAACATCAACAATTAAACATTTAATGTTGATATTTTGCTGATAAAAAAATGTAATATTAATATTTTGAATACTTGAAATTGCAACTAACGTGTTGACTTTACTAAGAATCCTTTACCAACTAGTTAAATTATATATTCCACCAATTCTTTCATTATGATAAATCTTTTTATTGATCTTTCATTTCAGAGTTTGAAGGCATTGACCATATGTGGAAGGAAAAGAAAAAACATAAGTTGGCTGAACAACTAGCCAGCACTTTAGTAAAATATGACTTATCATGGCAAGTATCAAGCAATGAGTATAATAGGACATTATTGATTACAATGCCACGTGATCCTTTAAATGTGGCGAAAAGGAGAAGAGTAAGTGTACAAAAAAGGGAAGAGAGACGCAAGAACATTGAAGAAAGACCAGAACGCATAGCATTGTTCATAGCAGCTAAGACTGGAATTGTAGAAATTGTTAAAAAGTTTCTTGAAGTGTATCCTGCATCTATATATCATGTCACTAAGAATAAGCAGAACATATTGACAATGTAAGAATGGATCAAAAGTAGTAATGTTTTATTGCAATTTTCTTTCAGTATTGTCATACTTATTTTGTTTAGTTTGTTCACAGGGCTGTTAAGTATCGACAGAAGAAAATCCTTAAAATAATAGAAAGAACAGGTACGATGGAATCATTGGTTGGTCAAATCACAGATAAAGAAAGAACTGTCTTGCATGAAGTTGCAAGAATGGATTACTACAAAGCAGAACACTTAGCTGGAGTGGCATTCCATTTGCAAGATGAGTTGCGTTGGTATGATGTAAGTACTTAATTAAACCTTTACAATATTGACATGTATATATTTGGACACTATTAATTTAAAATTTTACTGTGACTAGAAAGTAACTATTATGTTTGCAGACTGTGAGAAGATTCACACCTAAACATTACAACATGCACTCTGACATAGATGGACACACACCAGAAGACATGTTAGAAATTGAGCATGATGGAATGCTTAAGGAGGCACAAAAATGGTTGAAGGAAACAGCTCAATCATGTTCCACCGTCGCTATTTTGGTTGCGACAGTTGTATTTGCTGCGGCATACACCATTCCAGGTGGAACTGAAAATGGAACTCCTGTGTTCCTTCATTCAAGTGAGTTTCTCTTTTTCACAATCATGGATGTTGTGGCTCTTGCTACATCACTTGCTTCAGTGGTGGTGTTTCTTTCCATTCTCACTTCCCCGTGTGATTTATGGGATTTTCATAAGTCTCTACCAAGAAAACTCAATTTGGGATTTGCTTTGTTGTTCTTGTCGTTGATGACAACAATGCTTGCATTCAGTGCAACCATGTTGCTCACTATTCGTTTGGAATGGAAGAATTGGACTTCCACATTGATATACAGTGCTGCTTTCTTTCCTGTCACCATTTTTGCAATCATTCAGTTTCCTGTTTATGTGATGGTTCGAAGCATCACCAAGCATCTTTGGAAGCAAGTTAAGAAGGTCTTTCCAACAAGATTGATTGAACATTGCATGAGTCATTGTTGATGTTATTAGTATTGGATACACAACAACACATCGTAAGAGTTTTTAACTTTTGTTTGGAGTTTGATTATATATTTGGATTAATGATGTATGATTTTTAAATTGTGTGATTCGGTATATAGAATTTAATAGAATACTTTATTTTTCTGAGAATTTAAAATGTTTTATGATAACATATGTTGGAATAACGAATTTTAGAATAAATTAAATTTTAAAAATTTATGAGATTAATATAATTAATTAAAATTAGATGATTTTAAATTTATTTAAAAGGAAATAATTTTTATTTTATTTTCTCAAATTTGAGTGTCTTTTTTTTTTCTATTCTCACCTTAACTCAATTTTCGTATTCATGAATACACTGATTATCGAATAAAAAAACACATTTATTAAGAGTTTTTAACTTTTGGTTGGACTTTAATTATACATTTAGATTGAATACTTGATTACGTATGATCTTTAAAAGTTATGAGAATCTGTGCAAGTGACAGTAAATACGATTTTCAAAAAGCGAGTTATGTTTTACACTTAATTAATTTTCAATTCGGGATTTCGAGTTGGGAAATATATAAATTTATGAACAACTAATGATATTGTTCAGTAAGAAAATATAGTACATGTGAAGGTTAAAATTAACTAAAATACAATTTTTAAAAGGAGTTAAATAGAACAAGATACTTTTTTTATTTGCACAAACACTAAATCATCTAATAACAAATCATTTATACAAGTCAAGAAATATGATTTTTCTAGTAACTCGCTTTAACTTTATAATTACACTTACCTCTTCCTTAATAAATTCTTAAATCAAAATACATATTATTAAGAACATTAGTCACTTTCTGATTATTCCTTCTAATCTTTTTGTGACTGAAAACTTCAAACATTTTTTGTTTTACTTTTAACTGCATATATACATACGTACATACATTCATACATATATATATATATATATATATTTAATTAGTCGGATGGTATTCACTTTAGTTTAGATGTGTCATTTTGGTACCAGCTTTTAAAAATGTGTCAATTGAATTCTAACTTTTGAAAAAGTGTCTCAATAAGATCTCTTTAAGACAAAAATTATTAAAGTCGTTAACTTAATTAATAACTTTTACCACTAAATTTTAATATAAATATCAATATTTAATTTTGTAAGTAATTTTAAATATCAATACTGTTAACGGTGTTAATATTATTATTTTTTTTGCTGAAAAGGACTTAATTGGGATATTTTTCAAAAGTTGGAATTCAATTTACATATTTTTAAAAACAGATACCAAAGTGACACATTTAAACAAAAGTAGATATCATCCGACTAATTAAACATATATATATATATATATATATATATATATATATATATATATATATATATATATAAAATATAAATA
>Ga0214545_1002008_pt1 | contig 38957 bp, 27 predicted proteins | sample CNSS4metaG_FD_160064 | JGI IMG/M metagenome (GOLD analysis project Ga0214545, IMG submission 160064) | Root nodule microbial communities from cowpea collected in UCLA plant growth center, Los Angeles, California, USA - CNSS4 | ecosystem: Host-associated > Plants > Roots > Nodule | place: USA...
AGAGAAGACGATCGGAGATTCGGCTAGAAAGAGAAAGGAAAACGTGAAAATAACGACAGCCACACAAACCTATTTATAGGGGGGACCATGGGACACGTGGCAATCCCAGAACCCTACGATCACATTCAGATCGACGGTCCATACGTCGCGACGCTTCAAATCATAACTGCTAGGCACGATCTACGATGCAAGATAACCGTTGGGACGCACGGACGGTCAATCGGCACAACGGCTCTAGTAAACCTCTTTGCTTCTTCTCCATCGCTCGAGGCTGGGGGGGCTTGTGTACTATATGTCCCTCGGTCAAGCGGCCAAATCTAATTCTTAGGCCCATCGGCCAATGTTGAAAAACTATACATCGAACGGTCAAACGGCCTAAGAATAAGTTGTTAGACCATCGGTCGAATGGGCTCAATCAACCAGCCGGGCGATCTTTAAACTATAAGACTCTCGGTTAAACGGTTAAACAAGTAAGTCATGAACAAATCATGTTCATGCCCACCGGCCCATCGGTTGCACCTGGTCGAGCGACACGAACCCTCGATGGCATACCGGTCGATTGAACAAGTACGTGTAATACCTAACTATAACACAATCAATGAACCAACCCTCGGTCGATCAATCTCTTTAGACTTCTGAAGTCCCTCGAATGTGTCAGTCGGTCGGCTAGACGTTCATGAAAGGTTTTATTTATCGAAAACAGCATAACTAACCCGGCCAAGCGGCCATCGATCGCATTATCAGACAGCCAATCAATCGAGTTAATTAACGTTAAACAAGTCTATAATCCTGATTAAAAGATCATTGGGTCGTGATTAAGGAACCCTAATCACAGGCCCACACAGAAAACTATAACAGGGCCCAAAGGTAGGTTGGTAAGGATCTTAATTTCGCATTTATTGCAACAGACATTTTGATACACCGATCGGTCCTTTCTAACTTAAGCATCAGAGTACTTTAGACAGGTACCCCGATCGTCAGGAGTGGATTTCGCTGAAGTTACAGGAGTGGAAGAAGGCAGTGCAGGTCGAAGAGGTTCTTAGCAGGCACTTGGCCCCTACTCCGAAACACTATTATCCCATATACTCTTCACTATTTACTAAAATGTATCTTAAAATCATAAAATTATGTAATCTTACTGTAACGAACATCGAGTCATAATTTTATATTTTTTCTTAATAAATGTTAACCCACAATAAAAATATATATATTAGTGCCGAATTGACAATTTTTTAACAATGTTTTAAATTTTTTAAAAATGTTAGAACTATATATTTTTCAAATACATTTTTTTATTACTCAAGAAAATTCATTAAAAATCACATAATAGGCCAAAATGTAGATGCAATATCACTGTATAATACTGGAGAGTCAAATTTGAAGTTTTCTCTCGTCATTGCGTAATAAAAAAATATATTAAATGGTAATCCTAATTTCTTAGATGAAATTCTACGACAAACGAATCTAGTATTACATTGCATATTCCCACGTAGTTTTGCAGTTTTTAATAAACTTCACAAAATATGAGATGTAACGGTAAGCGCTCGTGTTAATGAATGTAACAGAGTGTGTGCAAGAAAGAATGTGTAAAATCTTGTTCTGAAAAAATGGGTAATTTTTGGAGAGACTCTTCGCTTCTCTTTCTCTGTTCCTTAAAAGCAACCCAATTCAGTTTCTTCTGTTTCAACTCACAAACAAATAAATCCAAAACATGTTTCTCATTTGACCTTGTCATTCTCACGCTCCCTTCAGTTCCACGGTTACGTGTTAGCAACGTTTCTTTCTTTAGTTCGTTTTTCTACGTTTTCTTCAGTTCCTTCAGTTTCAATGTAATGCCAATGGAACAGTGCAGTTTCCCAGACATTATACTTTTTAACGAATCTTTCTTCTTTTACTTGGTTCTTTAGTTTTATACCAACGGAACAGTGTGGTTTTCGTAGCCTTATTGTTTTGTCTGGCTCAAAGTTTCACTCTTTTTACTACTAATTTGAAGAAACACGAACAGTTTTATTTACTTGTTCTCACTTTCTCTATCTGATGCTGTGATAGTGCCATGCAAAACTTCAAGAACTTGTTGGTGCAGAGTTCTCACTCGTTACTGGGCTCTCAAGACATGGTATTTTCATGTACCCTCCTGAAGTTGATCATCCATTACTCATTCTATATCATACCCATTCAAGCTTTTCTTAACATCCGATGATTTATTTGTTCTTCTGCCATTAACCTTGGATTTTTGAACACTTTTGGTTTGGTAGTTAGAATATTGATTAATCTTTTAGCACTCGTTCCTTTGTTATTGGTTGAAAAATTTTGTAGGATTCAGAAGGTAGTAGCTCTTCCAATCGCCATATTGATTGGAACACTGATGATGAGATTGAGGTGTTTGGAGTACCTTCCTCTGATTCGATCAATTATAGTGAACCAAGTGATGACAGCCATGAACAAAGTGTGACGGTAAATCCTGCATCCAATTGCCTCAATAAATTTTCCAAGTTTCAGGCTTTCATCGCTCTGAAGTTCTAAACATCATGTGCTATATAGAAGAACCAAAGGGCTTTTATGGTTTAATCTTATGTATGATGGTTTGTGTATAACCCTTTTTGTTTTTTTTTTTAATAGGGGACACCCTTTGTTTGAAAAGAATGTTCCATGGGGAGTAAGAATGATTTGACACTTAGTGAGAGAAAAAGGAAAAATCTTTGTATAATGGGTCATATAATATGATAGTAGTGATATAAAGAAACATTTGGAGTATAAAAGTTTCCCACTAATCATTACTCAATTATCAAGGAGGAAATAGAGAGGAAAAAAATGTTTTTTTTTTCTTTCTTTAAACTCATCTTTTCTGTCCTTTTTGCTTCTGTTCTCTTCAGAATCAAGCAAAAGAAATGCATTGTTGTTTATGTTTGAGAAAGTTTGAATCTTGCATTTCTTTTTCTAACGTTGAAGTGTTCTGTGTTTTGTTTAGGAGAGTTCTGCTAGTGGCTCGAGTGCTAAACATGCCAATATGATTCATCATTTTGTGGGCATGGGATTTTCCAGAGAGACAGTAATCAAAGCTATTAATGAAAATGGTTGTTTTTCTTGTTTAATGTATCAATGAATATTTCTACTTTACAACCACTAGTACGGTACTAATGTTCTTCGATGATAAGCTTTGGTTTCGTCCATGGCAGAAGGAGATAACGATGAAGATATTATGGAAACTCTGCTTTCACTTACTGCTGTGAGTATAATAGTACTCGCTGACCATCAAATTGTTTTATCACACTACACACAGTACTCGTCATAAGAAGCGTATTAGAAAGTACAATGATCAAAGAAAAGATGCTTTCAGGCGAATGATTAGTGTTAGTTATCTGAATTTTAGGAAGCATTTTACTCACATTGTGTATATAGATTCCATTTAACTGTTTCCTTTTTCGCAGGAAAAACCCTCAACAGGAGAGAACGATGAGATATTGTCCATACTTGTCGATATGGGATTCACTTTTGAGGAGGCTTGCACAGCTATAGACAAATGCGGTGTGTTTAGTGTATAACTGTTACTCTTATATATGTTATCAAAACTTTTTAAGTTTCTTTTTTTGTTTATCTTTCGTCTCTCCACTATCAGCAGCATTAAAAGGTCTAAGATGGTCAATTAAATAATGAAAAATGAGCCAACTTTTTGTTCTTAATACATTCAGCTTCGATTGTTCTGTTTGCATTGTTACGCATTTCCTTATTAATAGAGGTGATTGATGCATGTTGAATATCTTGACTTTTAACTACTATGCCATGAACAAATACTCTACAGGGTAAGAAAAGCTATGAAAAAAAACTGAGGAAATGGCTTCGATGATGAGCATATAAACTATATGTTGTAATAATAATTTGCATTGTAAGTTTTGTAGAATTTTGTCTGGTGTTGGTTCTTAAATTTTTTTATTTCTCACTAACATTTGGCAGGTCCTAAAGCTGAGATCGGTGATCTAGCAGATTTCATTAGTGCTTCTCAGTTAGAAGAGGAAATTGACTCGCTTCAAGATCTGCCTAGAAATAAACGTGTTGCAACTGCTGATACACAAACAGAGGTTTGGTTTATAATCCTATCACATTGGTTCTGCTTGTAATCAAAATATCAGTGAAGCAAGTAGTTTTATCAGATTATGTTATATCTTCTTCTCTTCTGATTCAGCAAAGTGATTACCTTCATACAAGTAAGAAAGTAAAACTCCATGACAAGAAAGGCAAATACAGAATCAGCTGGTCAAAAGAGAAGGTAACATCAGCAGTTGATATGGGAATGATACATCATCCACCAGGTCCAATGACAGGGTTTGGTGTACCCAATGAAGCCAGTAAAGTAATTTCAAGAGAGCTCCCAAGTGAAGTAACAGGTAAACCATACTTCTATTTTGAGAACGTGGCACTTGCTCCTAAAGGAGTTTGGAATAATATATCACGTTTTCTCTATGAGATTGAGCCAGAATTTGTTGATTCCAAGTACTTTTGTGCTGCAATGAGGAAAAGAGGATATATCCATAATCTTCCCATCCACAACCGCTTCTCTCTGCTTCCTATCCCACCACTGACTATACGAGAGGCTTTTCCTTCGACTCAAAAGTGGTGGCCTTCCTGGGACAAAAGAACAAAGCTCAATTGTCTTCTAACTGGCATAGGTCCTGGCACAGTTACAGATAGAATAAGGAAAACCCTTGAACAGTTTGATGATGAACCTCCACAAAATGTCCAAGAAAATGTACTTCAAGATATTAAAAAGTGGAACTTGGTGTGGGTTGGGAAAAACAAATTGGCCCCTCTTGAACCTGATGAATATGAAATGTTGCTGGGATTCCCAAAGGATCACACCAGAGGCGGTGGAGTCACCCGGACAGAGAGATACCGGGCACTTGGCAATGCGTTTCAGGTTGTCATGCTATTGAGTTTTGCACTGCATGTACTTTAAGTGTTTGTTGTATCATTAGAAGAGTTTACAGAGATGATATTATAACTAAATGAAAACAAAAATCAAACTTTTTTTCTGTTATAGGACAACTCGGTTAAATGATGATTTTAAAAGGTTGAGAACAGATTAGGCTGCATTTTATATTTTCTGGTAGGGTGTAATGGCTTGATTCGGACTTGATTATCTGCCATAAGAACTTGTTAAAATGTGCTAAAAGGAGCATATTTTGGCAAATTATGACAAGGGACTAATTGAAATAAGTTAAAAAGAAGTTACAAGAGTAATGGGTTATAAATAAGCTCAAACAAGCTTTCCATAAGCTCCTCAAAGACCCTCTTAGTTTCTTTGAAAAAGCTCTAACTGCAAGTGAATGGAATTGATTTCAGGTTGATACAGTTGCCTACCATCTTTCAGTGTTGAAGGATCGTTTTCCAAATGGCATTAATGTGCTGTCTCTCTTTTCTGGCATTGGAGGTGCTGAGGTTGCTCTGCATCGACTTGGAATAATGCTTAAAAATGTGGTATCTGTGGAAATAGCTGAAGTGAACAGAAACATTATTCACTGTTGGTGGGAGCAGACCAATCAAAAGGGAAACCTAATTGAGGTCGAAGATGTACAGAAAGTCTCTTCAAATCAGCTGAGGCAGTGGATAACCAAGTTTGGTGGATTTGACCTCATTATTGGTGGGAGCCCCTGCAACAACTTTTCTGGCAGTAACAGAGTTAGTAGACATGGGCTAGAGGGAGAACACTCCTCACTCTTTTACGAATACTACAGGATTCTTGAGGCAGTAATGGAAATGCAGAAAAGTGACCCTGAGTGAAACAACAAAATGCAATGGTGGATTTTGTTATTTCTCACTATTGTATGTAAATCAAAATTTTAAGGTGTGTAACTGAAAATGAAGTACACAGTATGAGGAAAATCCAATAGACTCCCAAAAAAAATGCAATTTTGTCGTTCTCTTTGCTCGTTATACTTAAGTTCTTGTCTCACCAGGTTTTACTTACAACAATGTCGTCACTGAGATTATTTTTAGGAAAGAAAAAGGAAAGGAAAGGCTTAAACCGAGAGTTTCGTATATGCTAACTGATGTGCACAGAATGATATTATTTTATTAAAAAATATAGTTTGAGCCATGGAAGATGTTCCTAACGTGTTCGTGGGACTAACATTGGGAACAAAGTCAAACAAAGAACAAGTTTCAGTAGGATAGATCCAAATTCATAATTTCAATATCATTTCGAGAAATAAATTGTAAACCTAATTCAATTCTAAAAGACTGACTTATAAAATAAAATTTATATATATATATATATATATATATATATAATAAAATTGTCTTATGATCATTGTAGAATTTCCATCCGTTTCAATCACACAAGAAGTCGACGGGGAGCAATATAAGTTGGTGGTAATATGGTCAACAGTCACACAAATAGGTTGAAGACAGTTGATCCAAATAATTGCGAAACAAAGCTAGCTAATCCTATTTTATGAATACGGAATAAAAATAGGTACTTAAGATACAAATTCCATTTCATAATTTTATAGGCATCATTAAATTCCCAAAAACTATCTGTTCTTAACCATAGTAATATAAGCACGCCATATAGTAATCATTAATCAAGTCATGTTCCCTGAGAAAGATGACAAATAATCCTTAGGCATAGTCGATTTTTATTATAGAGACAAATTACTTGGAGTTGAACATTAAGAACTTTAGGTAGATAAATCACACAAAGAAAACAGTGACTTATATATCCCGTTCTTGTTTTAATACTTACACATTGTAAGTTAAGACAGATACACCTCAACACTTGCAGTTTTTATCAATTGGCAAACGGGACAAACATTGATAAATCCATCACAATCCTTACACAAGCACAGGTGCCTACAAGGCATCAACAACATGGAAACTGCCTTTGCCTTGCAAGCTCTGCAAGTCAGATTCTCTGTATCCTGGTAGCTCTTGTGGGTAGAGTTTATAGGCGCACCCTGTATGTTTAGGAAGTTATTAGGATCTATATACGAGGCATCATCATCAACTTCACTATCTCCAAACCCTTCCTTCCCTTGTTCAGCACCTTGTGAAATTGCCTGCTGTAGGTTGTTCCTTAATGCATTCACAACTGACTCATTATACTTTGCTCTGTAATGCCAGCTCTGTGCTTCAATAGCCACCTGCTTTATTCTTTCTGCCAGCTCCCTGTTTTTCCGGTTCATGTTTTCTATCTCCACATCTTTTTCCTTTAGCTTTGCGCTGATACCTTTCTCAATGGAGGAGAGGAGAGCAGTCATGTGTTTTTGCTTCATGTCTCTCACCCCCTTTGACAACTGTTCCTTCTGTGGAAAAGTAATTGGAATAGCATTTCAGAAGACTGCGAACCAAGAATTACAAAACTGATAATTCCATCATTGAAGTATAGCGTCTAGTTCATATATCTTTGTGCAATAGAAAAAATAATCATTCAAAAACTTTTTTATCACACTATTTTCATCACCCTTACTCTAATATTTAAGCATTTCGGATGAAGTGTTCAAAAAGTAATGGTTCTTCAAAAGAGCAACTCCTAATCAACTAGACTATGACTGGACAAACATGCCTGCAAATGCTACTCAAAAAGATTTAGTGGTGAAATTGTAAAAAAAAAAAAAAAAAACACACTAGGAGAAAATTGATAAAGGAAAATGTAAAAACGTCTACTCATAAATGTCCTTATTTCCCCTCTTTTCCCTATTGAATTAAGCCACAGGCCGGCCTTTCATACCCTTCTGATCAACCGTAAATCATTTGTATCGACCACAAACATCACATAAAATGAAAAGCAAATAGGTATCTTCATGTATTACCTGAAGTTTGATATAATGATCCAACTCTTCTTGCTGCCTATCAAGCTCAGTTCTGATATTGTCACCAAGAGACAGTATGATAGACGGTGTGGCAGTCATGCTGCCGCTAGCAGAAGTAACAGATGAGTTATGCTCATCATCGTCATATGAAAGCCTCAATCCTGTTGACACAGGGTTGGGATTTTGAATACTTGCTAATCGATCAACATCCTTTTGATTGACATTGTAATTTAAGGAAATCTGAAGTCTTTGTCTTGACATATCTTCCATTTCCTTGCTGCGTTTATTAGGCTGAATCATGGGGCTGACATGCTCATTTCCGATATAATTAACTGGGTCAACACTACATCCAGCTTGTACTGCAAAAGATATTGCCTGACTATCATTCAGTGATAAGGTAAAAACTATGGACAAAATACTAAACATATGAAAGGACATACAAAATAATTTAAATGGTAGTTTAAGGAACTGCATTAAATGATAAATTGAAACAAATATATAATAATTTCTAAATTTACAAAAGGAAGGGAATTTCAGTGCTAGCAATGACAGTATACTAAATCAGCAGCTTGTTGGTCAAACACAGTACAGGATACAAGTAAAGAAAAGGTACCCCTAGTTCCCAGAAAAATAAGTTTCATGCCAACAACCATTACCATTCCTGTGCTTCAAAACCAAAACATTAGAGCAAGAATGCGGGATAAGTAGTTACTCAAATTGTCAGCATTGATTATGTCCGACAAAATTAGGTGTGACATGCAAGCAATCGAAACACACAAAACCTATATACAAGCAAAAACCAATACAAGTTCATAACCCATTCTATCACAGTAAAACAAAGGAAAGGATATGATATAAACATGCCCAATAATAACAGCAACAAGAGGATTGAATTGTTGAAGTACAAGAAGGAAAGTAGCAGCTGAGTAAAACTCCTAAACCAGAAAATATACCCATAAAAAACGTTAAGGTCATTAAAACGGAGCTACCCTGTTTAACAACCACATTCAAATGATTCAGTGAAAAAGTTTAGTTACATGAGAAAAGTAAAGAGAACTTACAGTTTCCAAACAACTGTAGCTGATTTGATGCATTAGTTTGATGCCGAAATTGAGTCTCATCCAAGAAAACAGGAAGCAAGCGATTTCCATTGTTGCCTCCAAACATTATCCCTGGATATGTGCTTGCCTACCTCGAGTATGTAGCCTTGAAAGAATATTAATGAAGCCACCGATGATTATCTAGAAGAAAAGGGTAAAGGAAAAAGTCAGCATCAACTTTGGATAAAAGTTAACATCAAATATAACAGCACCGAAAACCACATTAGTGCAATACTTTGTGCTATTTGGCTTGTAAGGGTAGGAGAGTTGATGGTCTAATGAAGCATAGTTATAAGTCGGTTTTTGATATGATGATACTTGGTGAATATCTTCTGTCTCCTACTTGTCAAGTAATTTAGAGAAAAAGAACAAAATCAATATACAGATGTATCTACATTTTCAAACCAAAACATGAAAATAGACAAATTTCATCTCAAGTTTTAGTTGCAGATATCTATAAACTAGTGTTTGGGTAGAAACAAAAGTTAATGGTTCAGCATTTAGTGCAAATGTGGCAAAATAAAATATTTGAAGATGATAAAATAAATATTGACTTTCAGCTATATCTAGGTGAAATCCTTTTGCAAATACAAAGGGAAAAATTAGGTAGAACACAAGGAATTCATAAAATTAATCATATAGTTCTCAAGATTAAAATCTAAAGCTTTTTCTGGTGTTTCTTCTGCTTAGAAGCAGAAACTTTGCCAAACACAGTTTCAAAGTAGCTCAATAAATTTAGCTTGTTTAATAATGTAAAGACCAAACCATCAACTAAAAGAAAAAGGAAAGGCTAAACACTCCCCTAGTGAAATATTTTAGGAGCAATATCAAGGTGATATATATCTTCACTTTCATACATTCAGTATACATACTTTCGCAAGAATGCAAACATTCCATGGAAGCAAATGTTGAGTTTCAAACAATAACAAGTTTTGGAGTTCAACAAAAATCGTATATTGAGTTTCAACAATAGCCTTGTCCCACACTAAGCGAGGCTGGATACATGGATCAAAAAATATCATGGGGGCTTAGTTAAAAACCAAACTATCAAGTATGTTATTCACCATGAAATTCCTTTTAATTTGTCCAATGTCCTTTTTGATCTCTCTTTACTGCTTCTCATGGGGCTAAAATTCATGTCATCTACTCTCCTCACCATGCCTCGAGTGGACTTCTTTGCATACCGAATTTCTATCTTCTTTTACTCAATAAGTTATGCTAATATCTCTTCGTATACAATCATTCCTTATCTTGTCCTTCCTTCAGTGGCCACACATCCATCTTCACTCCACCTATGGTCTCATAAGCTAGACCCAAGCTCGAATAAAGGAGAACAATTATGTTAAGCTCTCAACAGGAAGCTTAAAACTTGTTGAAACCCCAATCATGGATCACTCAAGGAAGACACATTCACTATCAATCATAAATAAAAAACAGTTCAACAGTAGGTGTGTGGCCTCCAACAACAATATCTCTGAACTGTGGCCTAATATTCACTTAAACAATCGCATAAAGCACCTAAGCAAGCCATTCTTATGCAGATTCATATTTGAGAAAGTTTTGTGATAAGAATAAATGCCCAGCAATTGTTATATAACCAACTTATAATAATAAGAAAAGAAGTTATAGAAGAACTACAATGGCCTAATGAATTCCCCAGAAAAAAAATTAATGAATGGATTTTGCCTAGAGTAGTTTGGAAACCGGCAAAGAAAATACATATCCCCAAGGCATATATGTCCTTCCCATTTTTTTCTGTACAATGGAAAAAAAAAATGCCCTTGGTTCCGTTTCAACAAAGGAACCATGGACTTGTCAAATAAATCTGATGGGTGTTCATTAGAATTTGATTGCATCAAATGAATTGGCAAGACAAAAGAGTAATCAAAACTGAATATCTAGTCAGCAGATAAGCGAAACAAACAAGATGAACATCATATTTATTGAGTGGTTTATAAATTTATAAACATGAAAGCACAAAACATTTCACTCAGATCAATAATAACTAAAAAAATCAATGGAAAACTGATTAAATGCCGACATACATAACAGAACACGACAACAAAAAATGATTATCTTCGGTTCAGAGCCTCTTTGTGTTGGTCACAAGAGGGAAAGTGGAAAGCTGTAATGCAATCCACCATCAACAGAGCAAATCAGGCACTATAATCTCGAAAGTCAAAAGCTTTGAGGCATCAAAAGATGGAAGATCAATTCAAACAAAAACCCAGTACATACCTTGAGATGGGAACGTTTTATAAGCAAAAAAACACAAAGATCAGGCTGATACAGACACAGAAATAACGATGGAACAAAAGGGTGACTGAGAGGAAAAAGAAGAAGAAGGTAAGAGATCTGAAATGAAAGATTAAGGAAAGTGGATGGATGAATGATGAGAGTTATGAATAGAATATAGGAAGGAGTGGGTGTTGCATAAGAAATGGAGACAACTATTATTAATTTGTGGGATTTTTTATGGTCTGAAGAAATATTAAAATATTTATATTCAATAGAGTATACATAACATTTTTATGATGTATTTACGAAAAAATATTAATAAATCTTAACTTTATTACTTCTTACGTTTTTTACTATTTATTTGGAATTAAAGAATTTATTATCAAAAGACATTAAAAGATTTTTTATGTTGGTACTTTAAACTGATTTACAATGTTTATATTCAATAAAGTGTGTTTAACATTTTTATGGCATATTCATGAACCTACAATTAAAAATATTTAATTTATCCTTATGTTTTTTACTATTTCATTTTGAAGATGAAAGAGATCTTTAATTTACTACTTATGTTTTTTACTATTTATCTAGTTAAAAGTAACACTCCATGGATTGATGTTTTATATTGAATTTTTTGTTTTGAAACAGTTTAACTTCCGTTTTTTTCTTTAATTTCTTCCTCAATTTTTTATTTATAAATGTTTGACCTTTTCCGTATTTTTCTTGAAAACGTAAAATTAGAAGTAAAGGACTTTGAAATTCATACGAAAAGGTTAACATTAACATTTTCTTCAAGTTTGTTTTTATCATCGATAAAAAATTAATTTGTTCGACGTTAATGTTTGGGGTACAGGGATCTATTACCTATTTAAAACACTTATCACCTATCTAAAATACTAAATTTGTCTTAACTCTCTTTTCGTTGCAGCTTCTTTCATTCGGTCTCCTTTCTTTCTCTCTCGTTCAGTTGTCCAAACGATTGAAGTACTTATCCAAAAGGTTCAAATGCTTAAGTCAATTCAAGTCAGTTTGGGTGAAAGCAATTAATATTGTAATAAATGCGAAGAAAAGAACTTTACCAACTTACCAACTTACCTTGGGCCTCTATTGATAGGTTTTGGTATGGACATGTGATTAGGGATTTCTTAATTACGGCCCAATTGTTTTTTAAACTTAATTATGGATTTGTTTTACCTTAATTTCAGACATGTTAGAGTTTACCTTTCGATCCGCCCGACTGATGCTTCTGCGTACCCACAGCCCGACCGACCACGTTGTTGTACTCGCATAGTTGGGTGAGGGTGACCGGTCGCGGTCAGCGCTATTGGTGTTTGCGTAACGGGCGGCCTTCGGCCGCTTGTTCCCGGGGTCATTCGGTTGTGAGCTCCCTGCAATCACTCCAGAGAGATTGCAACATCAACAAGTCATTAGATAGTCCACTTGTAGCGGGCGGCCTTTAACCGTTTATCCTTGGGTCACCTGACTGAGGGTTGTTGATAGGCCATACGGTACAATTAACATAACAAAAAGTAGTTGCTTCTAAGAATTGTCTTAAGAACTTTTGAATCACCTAATCCGTTAACCCTTGAATGCTTGTTAGAGCATTATAGAAACAATACAAAGCACTTTATTTATTGTTCATGTATGCATTTGATTTGGTTATACCAGTTCATCTCTGAAATCTAACAGAGAAATGCAATACCATACACATCATACAAAAGACTATTACAATATATAGAAAAGATGTAAAGAATAATTCTGATGTATTGTTTCAAAGAATATGGTACCATATATATACATACAAGAGTGCTATAATTCTTCATCTATTAAAGGAATGAATGCACAGATTTGCACAGATTTGCTCACAAATATAATAATGCTTAAATTATAGCTAATACAATATTTGACATATCTTAACACCCCCACTCAAGTTGGTGCATGAATATCACACATTCCCAACTTGAATAGAGACTCATTAAACACTTTGCTTGACACTCCTTTAGTGAGAACATCAGCCAACTGCAATTTTGATCTTACAAAAGGAAAGGAAATTATTCCAGCTTCAAGTTTCTCTTTGATGAAATGTCTATCAATCTCCACATGCTTTGTTGTTCTATCATGTTGCACCGGATTATGAGCAATTGCTATAGCCGACGTATTATCACAGTACAAACTCATAGTTTCATTTTATTTAAAGTCCAAATCTGATAGCACATTTTTAATCCACAAAAGTTCAAATACACCTAGTGCCATGCCTCTGAATTCTGCTTCAGCACTAGATCTTGCTACTACAGGCTGCTTTTTACTCCTCCAAGTTACAAGATTCCCTCCTACAAAAGTAAAGTATCCAAAGGTAGATCTTCTATCATCTTTTGAACCTGTCTAATTTGCATCAGTATACCCTTCTACTTTTAAGTATCCATTATTTGAGAACAAAATTCTTTTTTCAGGAGTGGACTTTAAATATCTCAAAATCCTCTCAACAACATCCATGTGAAGCTTTCGTGGGTCATGCATAAATTGGCTAACAACATTCATTGCATAGGTAATATCTGGACGTGTATGAGACAAATAAATTAATTTTCCTACCAGCCTTTGGTATCTCCCTTTGTCTATGTTTGCTGAATTTGAGCATTGAAAGAGTTTATGATTCTGTTAAATTGGTGTATCAACCGGTTTACTCTCAAGCAATCCAGTTTTTTATAGTAAATCAATAGTATATTTTCTTTGGCATAGAAAAATCCCATGTTTTGATCTAGCTACTTCAATACCCAACAAATATTTAAGGTTTCCAAGTTGTTTCCTCTCAAAATCAGATGCAAGGTATCGTTGTAAAGTGAAAATCTCATCTTGGTTATTTCCTGTAACAATCATGTCATCTACATATATAATCAAAGCTGTAATTCTTCCTTTACCTCTCTTCAAAAATAAGGTGTAATCAGAGTTACTAGCTCTATAGCCAAAAGCCTTCATAGACTTGGTAAACCTTCCAAACAATGCTCTTGTGGATTGTTTTAATCCATATAGAGCCTTCTTTAATTTGTAAACCTTCATTCCAATTGAATCTGTCATACTTGGTGGAGAATTCATATAAATTTCTTCTGAAATTGTTGCATGTAGGAAAGGATTTTTCACAACAAATTGTAGAAGAGGCCAATCTTGATTTGTTGCTAGTGACAGAAGTATTCTCACAGTATTGAGCTTGGCTACTGGTGCGAACATTTCTTGGTAATCTACACCATAAGATTGAGTGTAACCTTTAGCCACAAGTTGTGCTTTATACCTCTCAATTTCTTTAGAAAGAGGAAGAGGAGATTCCCCTTCCCCTTCTCATTGGCCGACGAAGGAGGCGAGGAGTCGTCGGAGTCGGTGAGGAGTGAGGCGGATACCATTTTTGCGTCAGTCACGAACAATGTTTTTGCGTCAGCCACAAAAAATTTAGAGACGAGGAGGCAGAGTAGAATGATACCGATAACAAACGTCGTCGAAGCCGTGGGGAAAGGAATACCGAGAGATAAGAGACGTTCAAGCATAGTTCGAAGAGTGTCGGTCGCCGAAATGGAGAAAGGAACGGCACAAACGGCGATGGAGGAAGGAACAACACGACCGATAGTGGAGAAAGAAACGACACAATCGGAGGTGAAGAAAGGAACGGTACTGGTAGTGGAGGAGAAAGAAACGGCACGACCAGCGGTGACCGGCCTCAAGGTAGGAACACGATCGGCGGTGGTGGAGAAAGGAACTGCACAACCGACGGTGGAGAAAGGACCGACGGTGGAAAAAGGAACGACATGACCAGTGGAAGAGTGGATTCCCCTTCTCTTTCTCATTGTTCTTCGACGACGAAGGAGGAAAGTCTATTAAGAAACCTGATTGTCATTAACAGAGGAGAAATTATCAAGCGGAAGTGATGAACGTTGGTGCACATGAATGCACATGGATGCACATGGATGCACAATCCTAAGCACATTAGTATTATCAGATATAGAATCAGAAGGTACCTCTGAAAATGGAGAAATTGAAACGTGACACTCCATTTAACGCTGTTACAACACCACTAACGGAAAAGACTTGATTGCATCAAACTTTTCAAAATAGGGACCAAATTGAGATAAAAAAAATAAAGGGACCAAATTGATATTTTGCTACGAAAATGGAGACCAAACACATAATTTAACCTAAAAGTTATAATACATCACTGATCAAAATGACACAAAGAACAAATAATAAATATAATAATAAAATTTTAACTTAGATTTTGTATCTTTTGAACTCCAATATATGTTGGATAGTGAAAAAAAAAATTCATGGCAATTACATTAAATTTTCATATTATAGTAAATAAAAGTTATTTACATAATTAATGTGAAAAAATTACAATATGATTGATAATGAGTTAGAAAATAAAAAATAATTAGATAGAATATATCGAAATATTATTTTACATGATAAAAATAAACAATAAAAAAATGTTAAAAGTTTACAAATGTGTCTCTAAGAAATAATTTGAGAGACTATTGAAAAAAATCGCACAAAGGAAATCAAATATATAATCAAGGGTATAATAAGATAAAAAATACCTTAGAGATCTAAGAAAACTTTTCAAATATCAACATACATACTCAATGGTTGAAAAATAACGAAAATTATTTTAAGGAAACAAAAGTGTTCTTAAACTTAAAAAAAAAATCAATAATAATAATAATAATAAGTAAAGATTTTTTTTTATATTACATTAATTGAGAGTATTAAACATATTCTCATGCGAAAGGAAAATATATAATAAATAAAAATATAAAAAAATTATAGAAATATTTAAATGTGAGGCATAACAATTTTTTAATTGACATACATCATTTTAACATAATTACATAAATGTTACGATAAGATAAAAAATATATTGAAGATGCGAATGAATTTCATACGATATAAGGTTCATTACAGAAATGATACGACATAAGGTTCATTACAGAAATGATACGACATACGCACAAGTATTGTTATACTATACATCATATATCATACAAAAAAATACTCACTCACGGTTAGTAACGGTAAAACTGACTTTAACTGTCCACTTCCACCTCTTCAGAAAGAGGAGGAGTGGATTTTCTTTCGGCTTTTCATTGTCCTTCGCCGAGGAAGGAGGAGAGTCAGAGTCGTCGCCGATGAGGTATGGAGATTTCGCGTGAGCCGCGAAAGATTTAGAGAATAGGAGACACATTATTATTATTCTGAGAATAGACGCCACCGGAGCGTTGGTGATTGGAAGTCCAACAGATGGTATAGGTTCCATCAACGTTCGAAGAACACCTGCCTTCGACGCGGAGATATTCGTTGAAGCGGAGTAAGGAGCATTTGAGGAAACAACCGCACCGCCGAATAATGGAACGCGACCACCAGAAAACGAAAGTGTACGACGACTACCACCGCATAATAGTACAGGACGACGGTCCGCGGCGGAGTAACTACCAGAAGGAACTCGAAGAGACAGAACTGGCCTGAAAGGAGAAACTAAAAGTAAGGATGCCATTTTTTAACTCCATAATTCATTTTTACCCATATATATACATAAATATATATAAATAAGGTTAAAATACATTTTTGTCCCCATTTTCGTCAAGTTTTTTCAAATAAGTCCTAATTTTGATTTTGTGTTCAAATAGGTCCCAATTTTCGTCAATTTTGTTCAATTGGGTCCTTTTTTGCTAACACCGTTTAAATCATTAACGACCATAAATAGTGACTGCCACGTGTCACTTCGTGGTTTTTTTTGAATTTTTTTTGAATATATTTTTTAAATGTACACGTGTCAACCTAGGAGCGTGCCATGTGTCACTTCGTGGTTTTTTTGAATTTTTTATTTTATTTTTTTTGAATTTTGTTTAATTTTTTTTAAATGTCCACGTGTCAACCCAGTAGTGTGTCACGTGTCAAAGTCAATATTATATATTCAATTTGGTCCCTATATTTGTTATTTTTGTTCAATTAGGTCCCAATTTTTGTTAACATTAACCAATCTGGTCCCTATTGAAGATGTGACCAAATTTAATTTTTATATCAAAGTTATAATGATGTGCATTTTAATATATTATATAAAAATATTTAATAAAAAATGTGAATTTTAATATAAAAATTAAATTTGGTTTTAATTTGGAGAGGGACCAAATTGGTTAATGTTAACAAAAATTGAGACCTAATTGAACAAAAATAACAAATATAGGGACCAAATTGAATTTAGAACATTGACTTTGACACATGGCACGCTACTGGGTTGACACGTGGACATTTAAAAAAAATTAAACAAAATTTTAAAAGAATTTAAAAAAAAATTCAAAAAAACCACAAAGTGACACGTGGCACACTCCTGGGTTGACACGTGTACATTTAAAAAAATTTATTTTTTTTAAAAACATTTTAAAAAATTTTAAAAAAATTTTAAAAAAATAAAAAAAATTCAAAGAAACCACGAAGTGACACGTGACAATCATGACCGTTAATGATTTAAACGGTGTTAGCAAAAAATGACCCAATTGAACAAAATTGATGAAAATTGGGACCTATTTGAACACAAAACAAAAATTAGGACTTATTTGAAAAAACTTGACGAAAATTGGGACTAAAAATATATTTTAACCTATACATTACAACGTCAATCGAATTAAATTTTTTTTTAATTGTTTATTTGTTAATAAAGTTTTATTTATTAAGTGTTAAATATTTTTATATAATTATTTTTATAGAATAATAATTATATTATTATTACATTTATCTAAATAAAAATTAATATCACTATTAATACCAATGCAAACATTGACGATAATATTAATTTAAATAATAATACTAATACTAATTATTATATTATTAATACTAATAATAATATAATAAAATAACGGGCCCTGAAGGAGAACGTATAGCAAAAGTAGGTAACTCTCTTTCTTACTCTCTTTCTTTGTTTCTGGTATGAAGTTGAAGAATAGAAATTCCGATCCCATTGGACTCTGTTTCTATTCTCCTGGAAGTGATTCATCGAACACTGCTTCAGCACAACCAAGTAGTTCCGATGACCGGTAACGAGTTTCGCTTCTTCTTGTCCTGCGACATCAATCTTCCCGTCACTTTCCGCATTGAGCGTCTCGAAGGCAGTTTCCCCTTTTCCAAATTCCCCAATTCAGGTTTCTTTCCCACTCTTTTCTAATTCCTCATGTCACTATTCAATTCACCGATTATCTGGTCAGAGTTTGAGCTCTTGTGCAATCTCAAATCTTCATCGATTGTGCACTTCACAGTTTCGTCTTATTTGCTTATTGCAGAAAACAATGCCCCCGCGGAGAATAGAACCTCGGAGATATATGTGGAGTGTGCGTTGTTCATTGATGGTGCGCCGTTTGGCCTTCCCACCAGAACAAGGTTTTTTTTTTTTTAATTAAGCTATTTTGATTCCTGTATATATACTTCACACGTGATGCAACTAGGGTAACACTTTCAATAATCTTTAATCAAAGGGAGAGAGTGTGTTAGAGAGCTAGTGTTATTGGGTGTGTTCCCAGCACTCTTCTAAAAGTTTTGATTGCGTAACCTTGCTACTATGTACTGGAGGAATTGATTTTATAGGATGAGATTTGTTTTTGCTGTTTTACCTCTTCTATAACTCTTTTTGTTTTCATCTGCACGTTCCTATACCCTGGTAGGTCAGGTGTTGTGTTAAAAGGAACGATTTGAATTCAATTGGGTGGGATTTTTTAACCAATTTTTGGAATGTTTACCCAATCAGCAATGTGTTAACAGTGATAATATTACTAAAATTTTAAGGTATTTGAGAATTTTAATATTTTTAAATCATCTGGTGAAGGTTGGAGTCCGCTGGACCACCATTTTGTTGGAATGAGCTCATCACGTTAACAACTAAATATCGAGACTTAACTGCTCAGTCACAACTCACCTTCACTGTAAGTTGCAAATTTAGCTTAAAAGCTTATTTATGCTTCTTTCAAGTAGTGATAGCACAAAACTTGTTTTATTCCCAATTGTGAATTGTTGCAAGAACTAAATTCTGGTTATGTCTGAATTTTATCAGCTTCCATTATACCAAAATTTTCTTTATAATTTGTGAAGTGTGAGCTTCATTATTTTGGTAATGTTGTTGTATGAATAATAGGTTTGGGATCTTTCACATGGTGAAGGATTGATTGGAGGCGCAACAATTCTTCTCTTCAATAACAAAAAGCAGCTCAAAACTGGGAAGCAAAAACTTAGGCTTTGGGCAGGAAAAGAGGCAGATGGGACATCTCCTACTACTACACCTGGAAAGGTAGTGAATGTTTCAAACAAGCATAAGTTTCATTTTCCTTTTTTGTTTAATTTGTTGAAACCTTTCGGTCTTATAAAACATACTTTTGTTTGTTCTCATTAGGTCCCTAAGCTCGAACGTGGAGAATTGGAACGACTGGAAAAGCTTGTGAACAAGTATGAACGAGGTCAAATTCAACGAGTAGACTGGCTGGATCGCCTCACATTTAAAGCTATGGAGAGAATCAAGGAACGTGAAAGCTTGAAAAATGGAAGTTCTCATTACCTGGTTGTAGACTTCTGTAGTTTTGAGCATCGAGTTGTTTTTCAGGTATTCTTTCTTCTTAGTTGTGCCATTGCCTGAAGGTATGTGTCTCACAAAATTGCCGGTGGGATACTTGGTCAAAGAATATATATATATATATATATATATATATATATATATATATATATATATATATATATATATATATATATATATATATATTCGGTAAAATGTCAACATGGTCTACTGGTCCTCCCTCCTCTTATTTGAAATACTCCTGCACAAAAATGGTTTTGTATTTATGATCCCCTTGTCTAGTGTAGCAACGGCGCATGTAATCCCTAGAGTGCAGTATTGGGTTTGCACGCATCTTATATTATAAAGAATGTTAGCACTCCATGCATAGGTCACCTAATTTATCGAGGTATCCTACCATGCATACTGTTGTAAAGTTATCAGTTTACCAAGGAACCCCTCAAGTTATTAATGCAGTTGTTTTTCTTCAAGAATATTATAAACGCTGATACATATATCTTGCATATGCGTTAACTCTTATCTGTTACAAAATGTAGGAATCCGGTTCAAATTTTTTGTTGCCATCTCCTATAGCTTCAACTAATGATATTGTCATTGTCTGGGATCAAGAAGTTGGAAAGATAAATCCATCTGAGCACAAACAGTTAAAGCTGGCTAGGAGTTTGACTCGTGGTGTCATAGACAGGGATCTGAAGCCAAGCTCAAATGAGAGGAAGTAAGCTTAAAATTTTGTTGAAATATAATTTCCCTGTTATATCAATCAGATTAATGTTGGAAATGATTCAGCTTCTCAGTATTTGAAATGGTTAATTGTTCATTGAGACACACACACATATGTTGACTCATTATTTCTTCACACACCCTGTCTCTCTCTTTCAGAGCTTATACAATAACTAACTTTTCTCTTACAAGACATCCTATTAACATAATAAACAACAGATAAATTTTAAGTTATAGCCCATTGGCGCAATTCAAACCATAGTAACTGCTAATTTGCAATCTTGATGATCCATCTAACATAATAAAACATACATAAAATTAAATAGAATGAAACATATATAGAGTTTCACATTAGTACATTATTGCAACATCTATCAGTTTACAAAGAACATTATGCAAACATCAAATTATTAATCAGTCAATCATGAATAAAACAGACAATACAAAGGCAAAAGGAATGAGTTAGTCCTAATATTTGCCATGAAAGTATCAAAGGCCAAAGAAGAAATTCAAACCATTACAAGGGACTGACAGGTTTAAAATAGATGCACAACAGTGGCAGTCAACTTGTGACAAAAGGATAGAAATTTACCTAAATGCAATAGCAAATGGATAGGAGAAGAATTGGAGTTGAAGTTTCTTGGTTGATGCTCTAGCAGGCTGGCAATGGGAGGCGACATCAAGAAGAATGATAGGAGAAGTGAATTACATAAGCAAAAAGCAATTAGGTCAATTTATTCAAACTAATTAAAATGTTTAGATTGTTAATTTCCCTCTTTTCCAAATCCCCCCAATATTGGAGGAAAGCCAAAATTAGATTAGAAGGGATTTTGCTCCCTCCATTTCCCTTTCCTTCTCTTAAAATTAACCAAATAAAAAGGTTTAAAAAATCCTGCCTCCCCTCCATTTCCTTCCACCCAAACAATATGATAAAGAAAGAGGATATGTTCATCGCAGATTTGATGCAACGCTTCAAATACACATGAACATTTTGCTGTATAATAATGTTAGTGTCAATGACCATAGTACTTGTATTACCACATTTTAGTGGTGGGTGGTTCTAAACTGAATGATTTCAGATTTAAGTGGGATTTATTTAATAATTTAACTTCAGTAAAACAATTATATCTGATTTGTCTAAGTAAATTTGCAATTGAAAACTAAAATGTATTTATGTTAAAGAATTGAAATAATGTATTTCTTTCCAGGACCATGTGGTTGTTCCATTTTGAAGGGATCTAGACCATATTTCTGTGCAATAAGTTATAATTTAATTATTAGGATTCCCTTCTTATTTATCTAATTGTCTTAGCTGTAAATTCTGGATTTTTTTTTTTTGTGTCAAGTGTTAGTAGTATCACTTCTGACAAACCTTTTTCATTTCTCTAATGGGTTCTGTAATGAATAGCGTTTTCTTCCCTCTGTAATATTGTACTTTATCATCTTTATCATATAGGTCATTGTTTAACATTTTTATTTGATCCTTTATGTCAAGATCAATTCAGAGAATACTAAAATATCCACCAACAAGGACTCTGAGTGGAGATGAGAGGCAGCTCTTGTGGAAATTCCGCTTCTCTTTGATGTCTGAAAAGAGGGCTCTTACAAAGTTCCTGCGTTGTGTTGAATGGAGTGATGTTCAGGTCAGCCTTTACCATCATGAAAATTAGTAACAGATATCATGGTAAATGATTGCTGATCAAAAAAAGAAAAAAATCATGATAGATGGTCTTTGTTATGTTGTAGGAGTTGTACTTAATGTATATTAGGTTTTCTCAAGTAGTTAATAGTACATTCTGCACTCATTCTCCACATGTAGCAGCTCGGATCATACCTCACACGTAGTGTATTGGCTATGTTTTTTTAATGAATTAGAAAGATCAGTGCATCTTTCCTTTAGAAAACTCTGTTTTCAAAAGGGTATTAGTGTGACCATTTGCTCTAATGATCAAATGTGGGGTAAAATACCACATAAATCAAGAAAAACTCTAATAAGGATCTAGATTTAAATGGCCTTGCTGTAGTGGCTCTTGATGTAACACAATGACTTTGTTTTTGGTTTTTTTTTTTCTCTTGAATTTGTCAGTATCTTATCTTCCTATCTCTATTGTTTTTTTCTTTTTTTCCCTTGAATTTTTATTGCTAAATAAGTGGTATAATTTTTCATTTAATGATGCTGTTTTTATTCAGGAAGCAAAACAAGCTTTAGAATTGATGGGCAAGTGGGAAATGATTGATGTTTCTGATGCACTGGAACTTTTGTCTCCTGTTTTTGAAAGTGAAGAGGTACTTTTCAAGAGTGATCTTAGGCAAAATTGTAACCAATGGTTGTACATCTTGTGTTTATATTAATTAGGTTTGCAGTGCGATGTTGTACTAGTACGGAGAAAAATCTAAGCATTAATATGAATGTAATGCCCTCAACACATTAATAACGGGATACACTTAACTGTCGATATACTTAACTGTCGGTATCAACAGACATAATGAAAAAGAAATTTTACCTGATAGCAAAGAGTATTACAACTAGGGATGAGGGGGGAGAATAATGTATCTTCCATACCTGAAAACTGGAATCACAAAAAGTAAAGGAATGTATTAAATCAGCCTGATCTCTGTGTACCTTAGTGTAATCTCCTTGATACAACCATGAATTGAACAACACCAAAGAAAGGCCATAAACATAATTCCAATACCAAGTGTAGGAGCAAACATGACATTCCACTCCCTGCCTTACTGTTGTTATAGATGTAATGACTTAATAGTGCAACTTCGTTTTCAATCAAAACGCAGAAATTTGTACATCTTTGAATAACCAAATGAGGCCATTTCTCAACTACTTCATTGCAGGTTCGTGCTTATGCTGTTAGTGTTCTTGAAAGAGCTGACGACGAAGAGCTTCAATGTTACTTGCTTCAATTGGTTCAGGCTCTTCGGTTTGAGCGTTCTGACAAATCTCGTCTTTCTCATTTCCTTGTCCAACGTGGTAGGTGCATGAGAATTTAAATGCTATTTAAGGTGCTGATTCTAGTTATATTCAATTATTTTCTGAAAGAAACCTGAATTTTGTCAGCATTGTGCAATATTGAATTGGCAAGCTTTCTTCGCTGGTATGTGGCTGTTGAACTTTATGATCCTGCATATGCCAAACGATTTTACTGCACTTATGAGATTCTGGAGGAAAATATGATGAAGGTTTGAACTCAGTTTTCTTAATATGTACCATTTTCTTTTACAAAGTTTTGCTTCTGTGACACTTGTTATCATGATGAATCATTTTTCCTCTTGTCTACATTAGGAATATATACTTTTAAAGATTACATGTTGCACATTGCTTTATCGTTGCAAATTTGGAATAGCTAATCCATTTTTGCTTCATCTGAACTCTGTATTATTGAAGATCCCATATTGACTAGAGATATTGTCAAATTATAATATATAAGTAGGTGAAAATCACATCTTGTAAGTCATTATGTAGGATTGAGTTAAGTCTAAACCTACTTTTTATTATGCTGTGTGCTTATCTTAATGAAGTATGTTGGATGCCCGAGATGTTAAGTCCTTGGTATGAGGGGGTGTGTCTTACAAGCTGGTTTTGTTGGGTTGTGTTAGGCTAAACTCACTTTCTAATACCTACATCAGAAAATATTTTTATATTTCACCACATTTGAAATTTGTCTCAATCTATGAATAATAGATTTTTTAAATATGTCATCATGATTTCATTTGTGTGGCTTAATTTTGGAGTAATTCATTCTCGAGCATGACAATTATTGTCATTTGTCTTAGATGGCAGCTGGTGTGAATGGAGAGGAAGATGGGTTTAAACAGTGGCAGAGTTTGGTACGCCAGACTGAATTGACTGCTCAGTTGTGTTCGATCACTAGAGATGTAAGGAATGTTCGTGGTAATACACAAAAGAAGATTGAAAAGCTTAGACAACTACTTTCTGGTCTTCTCAGTGAACTTACCTATTTTGATGAGGTAGGTTCTAACATGAAGCTGTATGATCATTTATTGTTTTCATCTTTTACTTTCTTACATTAATAAATCATGAATGTTGAACAATCTATTAATTTCCACTATTTATTTTATTTCCTATAGTTGTATATAGTGAATTTGTTAAAGTTGTTAAAATGTATGTTTATTGTTGCTATGTTTCACTTGTAGCCAATACGATCACCTTTGTCACCTGGTGTCCTCATCATTGGCATTGTACCTTCAGAGTCATCAATATTTAAAAGTGCACTGCATCCTCTGCGCCTTACTTTTAGAACGACAAATGGTGGAACTAGTAAAATTATATTCAAAAAGGGAGATGATATTCGCCAGGACCAGTTGGTATTTCTACTTATCCTTTTTCTGTCTCCCTGTTATGCATGAAAATATACATGTTTTCCCTGTGCTCATTAGCATACATGATAGATATTTGTGTAAATGTTGGTTTTATGTAGGTTGTTCAAATGGTATCACTAATGGACCGATTACTTAAGCTAGAAAATCTTGATTTGCATCTAACACCATACAAGGTGCTGGCAACTGGACAAGATGAAGGCATGTTGGAATTTATTCCTTCTCGTTCATTGGCCCTGGTATGGGGATTTATACATTTCAAAAGCTGTTTCTTATATTACCATGTAATCACTGCTTCTTTTCTAAACTGAAGATTTCTTGCATTGAAATATAGTAAGGATTTGATACATTAAGTGTAACACTTGGTAGTAAGTTGCAGCGTATTTACCTTTTTTTAACTAACAAAGATGTTGGAGATCTCACATTAACTAGTGACATGCCTAAAATAAAATGTATAAGCGGAATGTCAATTTCATCTTATAAGTCAGTTATATAGTGTTGAGTTATGTTCAAATTCAAGTTATAAGAAAAAGGCTTGTTAATTTAATGCTTTTGGTCTAAGTTTTTTGAATCTTGTTTTGTCTTTACTTTCATATCTGCTTCTACACTGAATTATTTCATATTATCAATTGAAGGATTTGAAAATGATTCATTGACTTAGACATTATGACATTGCAGAAAATATTAAAAATAGCTGGAACTTTTTGTAGCTGTGTTTTAGCATGGTTACTTGATTTATGTATAAATTTATATGTTTTAGTTTGTACTATTTCCGTGAAAGATTTTATTTTATACTGTTCTAAAAAAAAAAGATCACGTTGGGAATAGGAATTCAAGTACCTGTCAGGTTGCTAATTACTAATTGATATTGGATATTGAAATTTATTAATTACATATATGCTTAGCTCTTTAGTTTTTGATATTCAATAAATGATCCTGTTTGTTTTAGGATGCACAATCTTGCAATTGCTATACTAATATATAATCTTTTGGTGACTAGATTTTATCTGAGCATCGTAGCATCATAAGCTATTTGCAGAAATTTCATCCTGATGACCATGGACCTTTTGGAATCACAGCCACCTGCCTTGAAACTTTTATAAAAAGCTGTGCTGGCTACTCTGTTATCACATATATACTTGGTATCGGAGACAGGTGATCCCTAATTTTATTCATCACACACCATTTTCCATCCAACTAGTTAAGCATTGGTATGTTGTTTTGATACTTCTAATTTTGTTATTGTGATGTGCTGGTGAGATCACGTATGCAACCTCCCCATGGCCGCCACCCCAAATAGAATGGGGAATTGGTTGTTAGAGTTGGGTGGGTGTGGGTGTGAATGTGAACCAACGATAGTTGTTCTTTTGGGTGTTTCATGTTCTATTAGCTATCAGAAATTTCACAACTAGGATTTGGAAAGGTTGGACGTGTTATTATGACATTATCTGCATCTCTTGGTTCTATGACTTTAGCATATTCAAGAGGTCCTTGTCTTTTGCCCTTACACCAGCTAGGTTGCTTTGGCTTTGTTAGAAACATAATAAATATCTAGGGATGTATATGAGAATAAAATCTCCTATAATTATTTTTATTTATTGTAATCAACTTTATAAGATGAACTCACACCATTCAATCGTTTTTAGAATCTTTTCTATTTATTTTTCTCTTTCAATTGGCTTTTTGACAATCTGAACAAACGCCCACACTCATTCTATCAATCAAAGAAGATAGAGTCTAAAATGGAGAAAGAGGTTGAAAATAAATGAACCAGGCTCTAGATTGTTTCCCCATTTTCAAGTGAAGAAGGATAAGATAGATTACATCACATTATTCTAAATTTTAAGGTTGTTGCATTGTTCACTGAATTTATATTTTGTCCCTATTTTGACTGAACTTTAATTTTTTGGGCAGGCATTTGGACAATCTCCTCCTTAGAAATGATGGAGGTCTTTTCCATGTTGATTTTGGTTTTATTCTTGGGCGAGATCCTAAGCCATTTCCACCACCAATGAAGCTTTGCAAGGAAATGGTTGAGGCTATGGGTGGAGCTGAAAGGTACAGTTCCCGTTGATGATTCACTTTAGATTCAAGGTAGTTGTGATTTGTAGCTTGAATTTTGAGATAGTGATTCATTTCTCTGTCTCCCATGCAGCCAATATTATACAAGGTTCAAGTCCTATTGTTGTGAAGCATACAACATTCTTCGGAAATCCAGTAACCTAATTCTAAATCTATTTTACTTAATGGCGGGTTCCAATATTCCTGACATAGCCTCTGATCCTGAAAAGGGGATTCTTAAGGTGAGATCCCTTATGTTTTAATAATTAGGTAAATAATATGTTAACTTACTCTTATTCCATGACATTATGGATGTACAGCTTCAGGAGAAGTTTCGGTTGGACTTGGACGACGAAGCTAGTATACATTTCTTCCAGGATCTTATCAATGAGAGTGTGAGTGCATTGTTCCCTCAGATGGTTGAGACTATCCATCGTTGGGCTCAATATTGGCGGTAACCCCAGTATTTATTGGGAGTTATTTCACCGTGTAATTAATTAATCAGGTAGTTTTTATTACTATTAGTATACAACTGCTTGTTTTTTATGTATGTCTTTAAACTCTCAATTTAAATCATAATCATGCCAAAGCACCTTCCTTTAGCTCTTAAATTGCAACACTGACATGATTATCAGTAACTGATTGGAACATCATAGTAGCTGCAATGCAATTTTCATCCGCATTTGGTGAATCCGAAGAATTTTCAATTCTTCAAGGTTGGTTCTGTCAAACAGAAAGATCTCCTCTACTGAAAAAACATGTGCACGCTACACAAATTGAACTAAAGTTACTTAGGTCTCTTTCTCACATTGTATCTCCTGTTTCCAGAACCTGATGCTCTTTAAGGCTTCTAAGCAGCTGATATAATATATGCTTTGGAATTCCACAATGGCCTGACTGCAGATGTATATATGCACTTGTAATTTCTAAACCAATTATCCTGAAGGTAGTGATTTTGTTGGCAACAATGTAAATAAAATTAGTTCTTTTTCATTCTTCTGGTTACGGTTGTATCAAGACAGCTTTGAGTTATAAAATGCTTATCATGCCAAACTAATGTTCATTTAGGTCAAATTAATTGTGTCATTTGTAAAGAAACCCTCTTAGGCAGTCTTCATCTATTGTTCGATGTACATGTAATGTAAATAACTTCATTAGTTTAAATCGATCTAACCAATCCGATACTCAAAACCAAACCAATATTGGTTCGAATATGTATTTATCATATCCAAATCCAATTAACCCTAATAAACCAATGACATTTTTACTTATTATTAATTATTATATGTGAAGTTGCATAGTATAATTATATAAATTTTTATATGATTAGTTTATTTAAGTCAATTAAAAAAAACTGTTTAATCTTTCAGTGATAGAAAATGTTTTGGAAAGCCTTGGTATGGTCCACTCGATGAGTATCCCTGGAATTTACCTTCCAAATTGTAAAGAGAAGGTCTTACTCCCTACCGTTGAATGCATGTGGTCAACTGTGTAATCGAGGAAGCCAACATTGACTGACTTTCATGGTTCAGATTCGAAAGAAGAAAGAGTTTGGGATGAAAGTCCGAGCTTTGCTATCAATATTTCGTAGTTTTTTGGTTAAATTTATACTTCTTTTTTTTTTTTTAATTTTTTATTAAAAAAATTTGTACATGTATTATACAAATGTAATTTACCTTTTTTGGCTTTACATTTTGTTTTTCAATTTTATATTTTTATAAGTACCCGCTTTTAAATTAATATCCTAATTGTTTTTTAAATTTAGTTCTTTTTTATGACCAATTTTCTTAAAACTTATTTTTTTAAATTAAAATAACTATTTATATTAAAAAGTTAATTATAAAATAATAACAATTATTTTTTATTAAAAGTTATTTATATTTACTTTTACAATTATAATTTTATTATTATAAAAGAAAAATGAACACATGTTTTCACTAATTTAATTAATCTAAACTGAATCAATTTGTTTCTAATCGGTTTGGTTTGAATGTTGATTTTGTTTATTTTTAAAAAAATTGAAATCCACCTAAATCGATGAAAGTTGATTGGTTTGTAAATTTTCTATTAATCTGGTCAAAATCGACATGTGAATATAGTTATTGTGATTTAAAAAGTGGTAAACTATAAAAAAATGCAACTACATGTTAAAAAGCGCAATTTTATCTAGTACATGTATATTTTGAATTCTTTGATGAATCATAAACTTGAACTTTATGGAATTTAAGAGTACATATGTATGGGGTTAAAGCCACATTTATCTACATAATTAATGTTTGCAAACTGTATACATCCTTCCTTGACCATTTATCTTAAGAAACAAACCACCTATCATATGTATCCAAAAAAATCTCTCATCATACAATTCCATACTTTTTTGGCTTTTGAACCAATATATAAGAGTGAGTAAGCGTATTTACTGATTTTATTACAATTATTACTAAAAATATAAAAAAAAATATTTTATCCTCTAATTCTATATATTTATCTTTCCTTCAGCATATTATTTTCATTGACTTAAAATTTTAAATTTGTCGTTACCACTAATATAAGACTTCACTTGTGTTTATATGAGAGAAAAGATAATCTTACACATGTAATTTTGAATTTTCAAGTTTACAAACATTTGTAACAAAAAATGTATTTCAAAGAGGTACATGAAGATGGAAAAAAGCTTGAAAGTTTTGGATATTTACCTATTACAAAATAGGTAATTTGGAAAGGTATTCTAGATTGTTCCTAGTTATAAATAAGAAAAGATATATTTGTTTTATATTCATTCTTATTATAATACATTCTAAAACATTATTATCTAAATGTAGTTTTGAATTTGAATAATGTGGAATTAAGATTGAATATATTTTACATTTTGGTAATCTCCTATACATACATTGCATTGTACATTTATTCTATGATTCACATTTTATTGTATTTTTGTAATGTTAATAAAATGTTTTAGATTTTACCAAATTATTTATCATGTCAGTAAATATGATATAAAGTGTTAATTATTATTACTTTGCAAACTAAATTTACATTTATCTATATTTTTTTCTTATATTGCTTATAACTATTATTTCTTTCGTAATTTAACCACACACATTTTTTATTCCTTATTAGATATTTGTTGTATTCAACTTTGAGATCGTAATAAAAAAATTAAACTTAGGGAAGATCTCTCTAACTCCTCATAATAAGTCATTTTGTGTAACAATTTCAACAGTAGTTATATAATTTTTCTTTAAAGTATGAAAGCAATTACAAGCAAAATATATTTTATCTCATCCACGGGAAATATATTACTACAATCCCCTTTTATTTTTTCAATCCTTGACTCAATCATGATTGACATAATGTTCAACTCCATCAACATTATTCATACACAAAAAATATATATATATACTCATTTTACATGATAAGTTACTCCCCAATTCTTTATACTACATATTACAACTACAACACTCCTAGTTCTTTTGTAAAATAGATAATCCATAACTTAGTGTTCTGAAGGGGTATTTTTATGATGAAAACATAAATGACAATTTTTAGAATATGTAATTCAAAATTAATCACTAATTACATAATACATGTTCTATAAGAGTTTCTTTTCATAGTTCTAGAATTCTTAAGCTAACTTTTTGGATTGGGTGTTCAAGATTTATAACAATGGTGTATGTTTGTTAGAACATTCAATAATGAATAAGCATTTTGAAGAACACATTGCGTGTAACACGGGCAAACGTTATGTTTATGTAGCAAACTGTTAAACCACTTTTTCTTTATTGTTTATCTTATTTAAATTTATCTTATCATTGTATAACCATTCAATTAGATATTTGGTTAAACTCGTAAAAATAACTTATGACTTCTATATTTTTCTTAAAACAAAAATGATGACTTCTTCGTAGTTTCTTTTCAATTTACCTTAACATATTTAATTGTGAGAAAGAGCATGAAAGTTCATAAAAATAAGTATAAATTTATATGTAATGAGTTTTAGTTAAATAAGTCCTTAATTATATGTTATAAAATCCTTTTTAAATTTTTTAAGATATACAATTTGACAATTATAGTGAAATACTGTTTCTTAGACTATTGAAAGAAAAAAAAAATCCGTAAAATAAATTTAATTTTATTTAAAGTGAAATTTCCCTCCAAAAAGTTTTTTTTTTCCCTTTATTGTTTTACTTTTTTTCTTGGATAGAAGGGTTTAAGACTGGTTTTGGTTTGAGCACACATAGTAGAGAAGAGAACTCACAGAAGAAGATGATTATCCCCGTTCGTTGTTTCACCTGCGGAAAGGTCTCTTTTCATCCCAAATGCTGAATTTTTTTGTAATCAAAATGTTTTTACCTTGACTTTAGGGTTTAGTGTGTTTGTTTATTAATGCTCAATTTGTACCGTTTTCTCCTATTTAGGTCATTGGAAACAAATGGGATTCCTATTTGGACCTTTTGCAGGCAGATTACAGTGAAGGGTCGGTACCCTAATTCCTCTCACTTTTTATCAATTTTTTATGTGTTTACTTATCTGATTATAGGATTTTATCTACATGAATAGCCTTTTATTTTGAAGGATTATACTTCTTTGAAATTTGTTCTGTATCTGGTTTCTGTTGAAGGGATAGAGGTGTGCTAAGACCTTGTGCTTACTTGTGAAGTTGTTGTTCGACTTGTTAGTGTCTCAAAATCCGTGTTTGTGTGTGTATGTTTTCTATCTTGTATTTTGAATTTCATTGTGGCTGGAATATTTGGGGTAAGATTTTTTATATTGAAGCATGATTCGTCTCTGGGTGGAAATCGTAGGTAAGAAGTATGAACATAAATAATCTGTATTGTTGGTATTGTACCTTAAATTTTCACTTTGTGTAGTAAATATTGTGGATGAGCTTGGTGCTGTGTAAAAAAATGTATTTTTCATCTTGTGTTTATGCAAATAGATTGTAGGCTTGTAGGGTAAATAAATTTGTCTTCCTGTCATGTACATGTTTTGTATTTGTAGGTTCTGATTCTTTTGCCGTAGCTTTAATTGCTGGGTATTTAAACGGCAGAATTGATACTCATTTCATTTCCTTTTCTATCTTTTTTCCATTTCAACATGCATTTATATTCATGTAACATGTCTAGCTTAGCTGCAAATAATCTTGTTGAGACTTCTTAATGAGCTGATAGCTCATGTTCCATCTTCTCGTACCCCTTCCCCCCAAAAAAAATCAGAGAAACGTTATATCTATATGTACAACAATATTTTAGTGTATCTTTCTCTCTCCTGTACTTCATTTATTAGATGTCACAATGATGGAGAGAGATATACACAAAAAATAACATCGTATGTGATACACATCTCAAAAAGAAAAGAAACTGTTAAGAAATTTAAGTGATAAGCACAGATGTAGACCCAGCTCTTATTGCCCTATTTTCAAGATAAGAAAAGGTCATACATTAAGAATGTAATTAGAATTTGGCATAACTTATCAAAAAGTATTACTATATTTTATAATATTTCTCTTCCTGAACTGCATCCTTTGAGGTATATAGGGTTCCATATTGTAGATTTTGGGATACTCGATTCCCTAATAGAATTTTAGTCTCTACAAAGATCAGTTTTGATGTTTCAATAGTGATGTATTGCAGAGATGCACTGGATGCTTTGGGACTGGTTCGATATTGTTGTAGGCGCATGCTTATGACCCATGTTGATCTCATTGAGAAGTTACTAAATTACAACTGTAATTCCTGTTCCCTCGATTAATCTTTTTGGTGTTTTAATTTTCTTATATCATTTACTTTGTATTGATCATACATTTGTTTGTAGCTCTGGACAAATCTGATCCCAGTTAAGAAGACTTGAGGAATAACGAATGAGCAAGATGTTTCACTTGAATTCCATTCTCTCTGGGCATGTATCAATTTTTTTTTTCCTTTTTTGAATTGTTTTGCTACAAGCTGCTCATGGTTGTGTTCTTGTTCAGGGTTATCTGTTCTATATGATAGGGTATGTTAAGTACTTTTAGTCATTGTAAGGAAAAACTGTATTTTGATGTTAATAGTTCATACAATGATATGTAAAATTTAGAAGACTCACTTGTTTTTCTTAAATATCTGATAATTGGATTCCAATGCATGTCCTAAATTTATGTTTATAAATATTGCTACACAGACTTACTCTGCATAATGAGTTTATGTAAAAACTAACCTTGAAAATTTCACCCCAAATGATAACAGAGAGTATCAGAACGGCCCTTATCAACACAAGCACTAACACCAATTATGTTTAAATTGATAGTTTCTAATTTGTGAGACCGTTTTTATTGTAGATTTTCAACAAAGATTTTAAGCATAAAATCTATTATGTACAAGAGTTTTCACTAGAGATAAGATTTTCGTTATAGAGAATGAGTTTTTCTACAAGAATTTTCAATATCTCTATAATGATTAAAAAAAAGTATTATATTTTAAATTCTCTTTATTTAAAAAAATTATGTTGGATCTACAAAAAGTTACTTAAAATTTTAAACCGATGTTTCTTATTATTAAAACAAAAATTTGAATGAGATTTTATATCTAATTATATTAATTATAAAGTTTCGTGTTTTCCTTATTCTTATTAGTTCGTTATAATTAATATTTTTTATCAATAATTAAAGGAGATTTCGATTTTTTTTATATATTATTGAATTTTAATTTTTGTTTTTATTACTTTTTAAAAGAAATTGTGATGTATTTTTTATTTTGATGCTGTCATGTAAACACTTTAGGTAACACTTAAGCAGTGAAGTAATTTAGATCATTTTTCTAGACCAAAAAAAAAATGAGAAGCAAAATATTAAGAAAATTATTGGGGAGAAAAATATTTTTTTAAAGTTGTTAGACATCAAAATTAGATTTAAATCTAATTAATTTTAGAAATTGGTAACATGTATGATAATATATGGATTTTTATCTAGTTTAGAATAGATAAACTATTATTGTTTGGTTAAGCATTTGTTTCTAGTCAGAATAATATTTTTTAAAAATCCAATTTTCATTTGCAGTAGCAAAAAACAAAAATACATTTGTGGTCAAGAAGACTAATTAATGGAGCTGTCAGATAAAACTATCAATTTAATCACTTCCCAAAGTCTCAAATTGTGAACTCTTAATCCTACTTAATTCATTTTCATTACCAAGAAAGAACATCTTTTCTTCATTTGGGAAAATGATTTAGAGGCAACCTTAATGTTAAGACACAAAACAGGTCTCTTGTCATGTCACAAAAACTGAACTTTCTTCACTCAAATGCTGTCCTTTCAAACATGGAGTTCCTTTGGACCTTTCTTCCACGGAAACCTTCGCCATCTTCTTCATTCACCTGAAAGTTTCACACAATGGTGAAGTATTAAGTAGGCTCAAAGATGCATCTGCATTACTCTAGAATAGTTAACACACATAAAAAACAGTGTCAGCAATTGAATAACTCCTTTGTGACTTTGTGTTAAAGTTACTGTGTTGTCTTATTTAGAATAACTCCATTTAGCTAAAATTTTAATGCATTCTGCATACTTTTAGAATACCATGTTAATCAAAATCTTATACTGATCATAATTTACAGAGAATCTACAAAAAATTCTAGTAAACAGTTCAATGTATCAGTGTCACACAAATTGGCAACCACCATGAGGATAAGTCTTTGTGGTATTGAATGAATGGAGCCTACTTCTACTGTTCCTGTGATATGAAAGAAAAGGACATGCAATTTCTAAACACAGATGCAGTGTCCTACCAAAGAATCTCTTCTTAATAACTACTTTTAATAAGCTAAAACAATCTGTTTCAGATATGAGAGAAGCATTTGTTTTTAATGAAGAAATTGGTGAGTTTTTCAAAACTGTTATGGTTTTACCTCAGCATCAGGAGGGTCCACTTGGGAGTCAAGATCCACAACTTGATCTGTCTGGCTACAGCTTTCTTGATCATCTCCTTTGCACTGAGTTGGGGGAAAATTGGCCCACTGAAAATGACAAATATTTTCAAGATAAAGCTTAAGAAAATCACCAACTTTTTTATAAGACTACCAAATTTGCAAAAGTTGAACCAAAAAGCAGCTTAAGAAATTAGACCTTACATTTTTTGCAGCAGTACTAAATGCTTCTTTGTGAGCCATGTCAGGGTTTTCAGCCTTTAGCCTTTTAATCTCTTCTCTGCATTAAACTAGCACTCTCATTAGAATTCAAACTTTGAACTATGAGTGCTGTAATACAACTTTGTTCATTGAATCATTACTTGATGAAGCAGTTATAAGCTGATGGCGTTCGCTGTCTCTTTTCTGGAGCTGCACACAATCCATGGATAAGAAAGAAAAAAAGAAGCAATTTTCAGTGAAGTATGAGTACAAAAAACCTTGCTTTAAACTCAATAACCCATATCTTACGTACGTTTATTCACAATATTACTCATTGGAATGAGATCCTCTTCCTCACAATCAGAATAGGTCATGAGGGATGCACTGTGGCTGTTCAAAGTCTTGTTACCATCGTGTTGTTCTGGACTACTTTCTTTTGGCTGCAGAAGAGTAAAGACAGCGATCACAAATGCTTTTTCAGAAAGAAAATCAAACAAAATGATGCAAATAATTAAAAAGATGAGTATGTGGGTCATTGGATTCACTCCAACAACACACAAAGGAAACAGACATAGAATTGGAAGGGTAAGCTATCACCTCAAGATGACTAAGAGATGCTAAAAGGTGGAAAGGGACAAAAGAAGCTTTCATCATGTTAACAGAAAGAAGGCTTGTGCAGTGACCACATCTTACTGTCACCACCATTGACAAACTGCTGCATGGAACACTCACCTGCATCTCAAGTTCAATTCAAAACAAAAACAAAAAAATGATATCAACAAATGAAGTTAGAAAATTTCACAGGTGTTTCCACCACATCCAATAGTCACATGAACTTGAGAGGTGAAGTTGAAATGACAAAAGAGTGCATTACCATTAATATAGTGGTGCAGAATCCGCATTGTACGTAACATATCTGTTCAGGAAGATCAAAAAGATGGTTCAGTGATGACATTTGTGAGTGTATAAGAGAGAGGAAGAGAAAGAAGAGATAGAAAAAGATGAAGGTTTAGGTCTTTTGGGACAAGGAAGCATTTATAGTTGAAGATGGAGAGTCATAATGAATGATGATCTTACTTTAATGATTTGTGGAATGGGGTACTTAAGGTGGTTTTCATTGCCGGAAAGCACTCCAACATTGACGTTAAGGATGTGGAGAGTTTAATATTTTGAAGCCTTGTGTAGGGTGTAAAATTACAGGCACACCCTTGAGAAGAGGGTTTATGATAATTTTATTTCCTGTTTGCATGAACATTATTTCTCACTGACAAACTTCTCCATAGGGTTGCAGTGGCCCAAAGTTCTATGGAACTTTGCAGAATGACTAATGTAACTTGTTTGTTTCATGTGTTGTTTTCTCTTTTATTGACACTCCTACCTCTCTCTGTCCTAGATGAAAATGAAAGTGCAGAAAAAACTTGCATTGTGGAAGGGAGAGGAAGTTTCCACAAAGACACGTAGAGAAGGTAATGAGTCATCTTAGGATTTGTCTTTCCTGAATGACAGCAAAAGAAATAGACCAATGAAAAAGGATCCTCCCCTCTTTCTGTGCTCTCTTTGACATCTGTCTTTCCCATCTATTTTTGTTTCACTTTGAGCCAAGATTCTGCATTAACCACATTCATTTCATTCAAACTTTTCCTGCTCTTTCTTTAACTCCCTTCCATGTGACTGCACATGAGTTGGTCTTAGTTTCCCAGAACCAACACTCAATACTCATTCAGCAAAATCAAAAACTACCACAAACAAGCTTTTAGTTTGTCATGTGATAATAAATTAAAGATTCCACATGATATAACTGGATCCAAACTTCACCTTATAAGTTGTGTTTGTAAGGTTGTGTTAGATTTAAAGTCCACTATTTAACATGATATCAGATTCATGTTTTAGAGTCTATCCTAACGAAATATGTTGTTTGTTGAACCTATTGTGCCACATGCTATCAGATTACTTATACTACTTATTAACATCTAGCTTCATGCTCAAGATGCATATGTCTCGGCGTGAATGGGTGTGTTGGAGATCCTATATTGATAAGGCAATTTCATAATACATAAGTGGATACTAACTTCACCCTACAAACCGGTCTCACAAGGTTGAATTAGATTTAGAGTTTACTTCTTAACAAGCAACGTAGATGATGATGTGGTTGCAATTGTCATAAATGAAAATGTTGGTAGAAATCTCCAGCAACTATTTTTAATAACCTTTACAAGTATACTATGCTCCTCAAAATATCAATGCGCTTTGAAAGTGGGAGTTGGAAAGCTAGTATGAAGATAATATTGACAAAGAGATTTTGGTAAATATGAGATTGACAAAGAATTGGTTCAACATGTCTGAAAGTGGATTAGATTTTGTTCCATGGACGTCAAGAGTGGAAGTTTTAAATTTTAATATGAAAATTGGCCTTACAATGTTATTGCAGACAACTAACTTTGGAAATCCTATTCCTATAGGCCTAGTCTTAGAAAATGGGGTGATAATGACTATATCTTTCCACTAACAACCAATTGTTTGAAAATCTTTTACATGTTGTGATCAATAGCCATGTCCTACATACAAAATGAACGGAAGCTGTTTGGTAGGTAGGAATCAAGTACCGAAGAATGAAGATATACTTCTCCAATATCTGCATTATTTTTAAGTCATTTTTATAACCTGTGAAGATGTTTTTGTCTCCTTGCAATTATACTCTCATTTTTTAGCCACTCTCTATAGTTTATATTTTGCCCTTTTGTGCTTTGAAGATTGTCTCAACCCTTGAGAGATGACCCTGTTTGTTTCATCTTACTCTACTCTAAAGCTCATTAGTAACTCACCAAAATGAGTTTGGCCAACCCCTTTCATGTAACCAGAAAGAATCCAAAAAATGAAATGATCTCAGTACAAAAGTCGAATTTGGATTCTCTACTGAGTTTATCTGTATATCTTTTCTGTCGTGCTTTCAAAATATACTAATGGACATTAATTTTGATGGACATTAATTTTGATGTTTTAAAATTAATATATCAATATTATTATATTTTGAATGCTGAGCAGAGAACAGTAAAAAAAATCCATCAGAGAATCTAGACTCGTATAAATCTCATGAAGAAGTAATATTGATATTTCATTTGACAAGCAAAAGCATAAGCAAGTGATTGTGCAGCAAGAACAAGAAGCTTCTTTGTCCATGACATCATCTATCTGAAGATGGCAACTTCTGCTGGCACTGTGAATGAGAAAAAAAGTGAAAAATTTTTTTAATATGTAAAGCTGTCATTGCATTTTGATGCACTTAAGGAAAAAAAGGGTTGGAGCCCTTGACACACGGAAACTTTTGGTTTGTAAATGAAGGTGAGAAAAGAAGTTAAGCATAAAGCTAGAGAGCATTTTGATGGGAAAAATTACCACAAAGCAAGAGAGTAAATTGAGCTTTTCAGCACACACATGATCAGAAGCCGAAAAGGGTATCTCATAATTGTGAGATGTAGTTGTTCAACATCAAGAAAGGGACTAAGTGTATTTGAAGCCTTGAAATTTGAACTAAAACGGGTGAGTCAAATATCAGATCATTAAGCCTTATATGAGGTGTCACTGTTGTCAATTGAAGTTGGATCAAATCTTCCACCTACCCTTTTCATTCACAAAGATAACATTTATTTAGTTACATGTTTCTTTGTTTACAAGAATGAAATTAATGTTCCCTCATTTTTTTTTTTTTGTTTTGTCTGGTTTATGTTCATCATTTTGCCTTTAAGTTTGGGTGTGCTTTAGATTATACATAGGAAATGCTGTAAGTGTAAACTAATACTAACCTATTCATGGCAAAAGATTGTCACAATTATTCTCTTGCCCTAAAAAAAATATGATAGAGTTATTTTAGAGAGTGAAGACAAAGGCAGAAGCATTGCAGACTGAGGGTAGTGAAGTGGCATTGGCCTCTCTTGGGTGGAAATGCTCTCTCCCTCCGTCAAGGTTTTTTTTTTTTTTTTTTAATTTTTTCTTTTT
>Ga0214545_1002009_pt1 | contig 38946 bp, 13 predicted proteins | sample CNSS4metaG_FD_160064 | JGI IMG/M metagenome (GOLD analysis project Ga0214545, IMG submission 160064) | Root nodule microbial communities from cowpea collected in UCLA plant growth center, Los Angeles, California, USA - CNSS4 | ecosystem: Host-associated > Plants > Roots > Nodule | place: USA...
TATATATATATATAAGGATATTTTTGTAAATTAAAATTTAATGAGTACGGGTATTCACGAGTACGGATACTATGATACCCGTTAACATGCAAGTATCAATACCCGCAGGTAGTAGGTATCCATTTTCAATATTCATTTTGTAGCCGTTGTGAATTTTATCTGCAGATATCCGTGAATTCGGATTTTTTTGACATCCCTATAAACAATAATACACTTCTATCCCATACTCAAATACTATAAAATAATAATAATAATAATAATAATAATAATAATAATAATAATAATAATAATAATAATAATAATAATAATAATAATAACGTATATGCCCATTGAAATGATTAACTAATAACAATTAATTATGCCATTTTTGGTAAAAAAAATCTAAAAGGAACTTTTCCGTAGAATTAAAATAGGAATGGATAGAATCATTAGAAACTGTATCTCAGTTAATTGGTCTCAGTTAATTGGAAAATATATTTCTAAAGGCGCCACTAGAAAAAATAGTTTACATTTATTTTTATTTAAATTCATTATTCCTTTTCCTTATATTAAGTTTAGAAAAAAAAATTTATTGCTTATTAAAATTTTAAAAAGTAAAAATTATAACGATGATGAGTAGCACAATGTATTTTTCTTATTACTTGTAATGCAATAGAAAGTTGATAGAGCATATTCAAGAAACTAGGACAGAGAATATATGTGATATTTCACATATTAGTGATCTTTTACACATTTATAGCTTTCTCAACTCGAAATTGTGCTCAATAAATGTCTGCGGAGATTTATCATCAAAGATAGGTACAGAGAAACTTACAGCAACAAGGTGAACTCAAACTTTCTATTTGAAAATTTGAAACTGTACTCCAACCTTTTAAAGTTTTGTATAACTTAAGTCATTCCATTTCCAAATGGTGTTATATAAAGGAGATGAAATGAAAAAAAAAAAAAAACTTGTGATTTTATTTAAACCACACTACATGTAGGATATAATGTACAAGGTAAACACGCTTATAGATTAATCGAACTTATCTATGAAATATTTGAGTTCCACTACTTGTTTAATTAAATAAACAAAATTTAGGATAAAACTCAATTCTTTAAATATATCATAGAAAAGTGAAATCGTATAAATCTCACTAGTTGTTCGAAAGCACCTGTATAGTTTGGAATTTTTGAATTTAACATATAAAAGGTTGAGCACATTATTAGATACTAAATTAACAAAGTTACAAAATAATATAAGAAACTTTTTCTTAAAAACAACAAAAAGTTACGAATGAACTAAATAAGTTTAATTTAATTTCTTAGCAAAGACTAGCTCAATCTTTGTGATTCTTTTAGACAAATGAATCAATCTTGAAAACGTTTTTTCTTTTCTCAAACTAAATCAGAAGTCAAAATTTGAACTAACTCGATTGATTTCAGATATGTAAACGCATGTGTGGAAGGTGAAGGGGAAGGGTGGTATTGAGTGTGACATGAGTTCAGTTAAGGGTGTCAACAACATGCTAGTTAAGGTCTGGGACCAGCCAATAAATAGGGAAGGTCCCGTCTAACGAGGTCAACCATATACCTTGAAGTGTTCTTGGAAAAATATTTAAGTTTGACCCTGCCAATGTATTTTATTCAATGTATTGAGAGGTTCTTCATACATTAGCTGTGAGCCATATATACAATGTATTTTACCAGGCATCGTGATCAAAACAACACTTCAACTGTTACACTGTAAACTGAAAGCAAGAGAAGTTAGCTTTAAACTTAGAAAGGAGATACAGTAAAAGATTATATGGTTATACACTTGATATAGTTTAGAACAGGAAACGATTATTTTAAGATTCTGACGTGTTTTCTATTCAGCAGTTTAAACTTTGACTATAATTTCAAATGCATACCATTTCACATCTTTCATTTATTGCTGCCATATACACTGAGAGTAGTTAAGGTGAAATTAATTAAAATAGTAGTGTTACATGAAAAATAAGCTTATCTCTTGAAACCAATTTACTCTAAAATCACAGTTTATGATTACCTTAATAAATCAAACAGGACCAATTCAGACAAGCTATTAGACAATAGGTGCAAGTGGTTCAGTCCACCCTAATGAAGAAAGGGTGACCTCATTAAACTTATTGGGTTTTCTGGTTCACACTTTACATAGGTAGGGTATGTTCAGAACGCAGATACCCATTAGCAATGGTTCCCCATGTGAAATCTAAGCCAAAAAACTAACTACTTAGTATGAGTATGAACTTCATGTGAACGCTTGAAAGCAGCAAAGAAACCTGTTTGGGGACATGAACAGCAGCACTCAACCAAACTCGCATATCTTGTCATTCAAACAGGTAGAGGTTTGAGAATAGATCCTGAATATCTCAGTTTTCTATTATTCCGTTTATTTCATGAACTGTGTGAGTAGACCAGTTGACTGGATCATAAATCAAACCTGGCATCATCTCACCCCTGACTAAGATTGAAATTTAATATTTCATTAGAAACCGTCCAGATCTACGTCTCTTTTGAGGAAAGATAAGATGACACTGACATCACTAGAGAGCAATTGATAGCGATGTCTTGTCCCGTTTTATTCCGCGTTGTTTAGTCGATGGATTTCATTCACAATTGAAGCTTTCTGTGGGACCTTTATGATCATCTATCTGATGCAGAATTTGGACTCAAACTCGGCTTACTCAGAGACAACTAAAATTAGCATCAGCAATAGAAACTTAAACAAGTAAAACCGCATTACAGAGTAAAATATATCCATATGATCACACCAAACAAAACTTTCCCATCAACCTAATATATGGGCATTTTACAAGAGACCAAGACAACAGCCAACATAAATATAGTTCCTCTTAGTGTCTACTGTGGTGAAACCGAACTGGAGACAGAAAACTGCAATTTATCTAAATTATAAATTGGCTAGAGATAAAAATCAAACTCTAAAGAAAATGTATAAGTGCTACATTTTAGATCTAGGTGTGAATAAATTATCCATTTTACTCTTGAGCAGTTGGAGCAGCAGCCTGTTGAATTCTCCGTTGATGCACATCCCAATTATACACGCGAGCAATTGTAACCTGATCAAATACATATATATCAAAAACTAGAATTAATAATTTTCAAGAATCCTGTAAAAGATTGGATGATAGATATACTGATAAACATTCTCAACATTTGTGCAATATACAAAAAGCAGTTCAAATGTCTCAAATGCGTGATATAAAGATAAGATGTGCATGGAAGATGCAAAAATGAGAGTCTAGATAATGCTGAGTGGGCATCTTTGTACGCTTGTTTTTTAAGAAAACTAAGTAATGAATAGAAATGAATCACTGTTTTTCATTGTTTGTTTGTGAGTGTACTTTTCCATATTCAATATGAAGGTCCAAATTAAATCATTTTCACTCGCTTGTTTTTCCATTCCAAATCAAAGTTTCTCATTTTCTTTGCCGAAAACTGATCAGTGAAATAAAACTTTTTATCTCAATTTTCACTTCCTTTTTTATGTTCTACCTCCCACATTCTGTCCCTCCGGCTGAGAACTTCCCTTAAAGGCATTAACTGGCCTTTCGCCATGCTGCTATGAAAGTTCAATGTTCTTATGTTTATTTGCTTTAAATGGGAAGATGTGGAAAATGCATAGGCGTATGGAACCCTTAGTTAGCAAGCTGACCTGAGTGATTGTCACCTGGTCCCTCAAGAACTGAAGATCAGCAATCAGAACTTCTAAACTAGCTCTAGCATTATCCAGGTTCTTCTGTAGAAGACCTGTAGCCTGAAAAAGAAATATATACTTTATTTATATAAGGGGGAAAAGAAACAAAGAACAAAAATAACACCTAAAAACTAACAAACAAGTACCTCTTCTAATGAATATTCAAGCATAACATTTGCTCCCAGCCACAAGCACACCGAATCAGTTTCTTCTATGCGTGCTCGTGAATATATGCCTTCTGATACTTCAAAATCAGTAATAAGTTCCTGTATTTAAATTCAAATACAAACCTTAAGTTTGTAACATAACTGATGCTTTTCACTTGCAGTAAAAACTTTAAACAGTTTACTAGAAATATGCTCAATATTAAATTTTTAATGACATCCAAATATGATGAGAAATTGATTGACAATAATAACTTAGGACTCTATAGCAACAACTGAGCCTAAAATCTGGGTGCAGGGAGGTGACTAGGACCGGAGGGATAGTGATATCCTAAACTGCATCCCAAAATCACATCAGAGTGGACTAGTCACAGAGACCAAGTTATACAGAGTTTAGATGAACATGTGTAAGAGATTGTTCAATGATGGACCAAACAAGAATTTATTAATAATTTTTTATTATTCTGAGCTCTTTACTGTTTTGCACCTATGTGCAGACATGATGAGTGGTAGATATATGTGTTCAGGAGACAATTTCACAAATACAAATGAAAACCTAGCATATAATGCACAAAAGCTTCTAGTTGTACACAAATATCAGTCCAACATTATCCTTTCATAGGGTTCATTATATATTTTTTTCTTTTATTCCTTTGTTTCCTCTACTGTAGTCTTCCTAACCCAAAAATTACACAACTAAGCACAAATTTAGCACATCCTTATTGAACACAAATTTTACATATCCTTGTTTCAGACCTGCCGGATTTTACTTATCTGAAAGTATATATACATTCTTATTTCAGACCTGCCAAATTATGCAAAATGTGAAGGCATTAAACTAAATGTAAAAACATTAATACTCTTGCATGCGTGTCTAGTCTAGGACTAGAACTGCTTCTCTATGTCAGGAAAAAGATTGATCACAGTATCAATCTTTTAAGATATGAGGGATTAACAAAAAAGCAGAGTCCAATAGCTTGAGACGTGGAATCAACTATAGGGGATGATGACGATACGCATATCCCAACAGACAGAAAGAACTTTATCATATAGTATAAACCTTACATAAAAACTACAACCAAAAAATAAAAAGTAAATAAAAAGCACACGTTTAACTCCACATAACTAGAAAATTGATATAAGCAACATCAATGAAGCCCAGCAATGAAACATGTGGATATTAACCGGCAACTTTTCATGGAAAGAAGGAACTACACACTAGCTGCCAACAAGAAAAAAAATAAAAGGATATATCTAAACAAAGGTCACGACCACAAAACTAGTGCTATGCTTAAATACTATTGAGGAATCAGGAAGTCTTGAGGATGCAGCAACATTAGAAAAACGATGGCATATTTTTTCTGGAAAACTATATGTATTGACAGAATAATAATAATAATATACATACAATTTCAGTGTTCAGCTGTCTGATAAAAGCTAACAACCATTAATATCTTGACACTTCTGTAAAATAATAACTACGAGTATATTTTACCTAAATAATATTTACAATTATTACTTGTTTAGATATAGTTTGTTATAGAAAATCAGGCTCAAGACGAACCTCACCAGTACCCTTCTTAGCTTGCAATGTAGCAACAACATCTAAGCACTTTTCAATATCTGGTATCTTTGCCTGACAACCACCACAAAAAAGACGTGTCACTGCAATAGGCTGGTTAGATTACCAAAGAAAAAAAGATTGGATATACTCACTTCAGAGTAACTTTAGATGAATCATTTTATGTTTACATATTTTTGCCAAAATAGAACAAAAAGGGAACATTTTCTTGTTTTAGTTGAAATTTGAAAACTAGCAATTGGTAATAAATCAACAAGATTGTTTTAAGTCCATCCTATACTACTTCAAATATGAAGCCTAGACAGTTAGGAATGGCCAAAATTAAAAATATAAGACAACTATAGTTTGGAGTTTAAACCTATCAACCTACATAGCATCAATGCAACTCAACTAGGCCATGAGGCGTGAACCCAACTGTTTGTTCTGGTTAAATCCCATATATGTTTCAAAAACTATAGAATTAGAACCATGACACAAGTCCCGAGATGAGTAATATTAATCATGTGTTACAGAAAATATAGCTTGCTTGATCCCGTCCAACAGACACCTAAACAGGCATAAAACTGTCACATTCACACTTCATCTTTGACAAGTTAAAGTTTTAATTGGTGCTACTAATTCTAACTTAAAATACAATATGTGTTTCTTCATGTCATGTTTCTAGCCCTCAAACAAAACAATAATAAAATAAAAGTATAAGTATGCCTTATTGTGGCTTATCTAGGAATATCATAAAGTATAATCTATTATTAGATATATAGGGAAATTAAACCTGAAGATCCCTTTGTTGAGCAAGAAGCTTCATTTCTACTACCTTGTATTGCTGAAGTCTGCAAGGAAAACATGATGGATCCTAATTCATACAAACATTAATAAGATCGCATTTACATGGAAACAAGAAATAAATTCACAAATAAGCCTCTCTTTCCGTGTCCAAATGAACTTTTCGTTTTGAAAGCATCTTTCGGAGCAAGAGAAACTTAATTTTTCTTAGTATAATAACACATTCGCAGAATTTGGTAGACAATTTAGAATGGAGACCAGTGTTACAAATGGTGGATGGCCAAATTTCTGCCAGATAAACATGCAATTACAGCCTATGGAGCTGCCATTGCAGGCCTTCATTCACAAATTTACTATGGGAATTTGCCAAAAAACCCATTGTCATTTAGCTATGATGGGGGCATTTAGTTCCTTTTCCATGTTTGGTACATTTAAAAATATAACAAAACTGGGTACAGGGTTAAAAATTGGTGCAATTTTGGTATAACTAAAAAATTAGAAACCAAGGATAATAGTTTAGATCAGTACCATACATACCATTCAGTTTACTAGTCAAACACATCATACTGAAATAATAATGATTGAAGGAGGTTCATGACATAAACTCCATCTAATAACATTTGTTAGGACTTAAGCACAAGAGAATAGTACAACTCAAAACAAAACACGAGACCATAAGGCGGGAGAGTCATGAGACTTAAGTATGACATCAAGTAGCTTATCCTACTTAGTGTGAGACTCTTACACTGTCATCTCCCTGAAGGACCAACATCTGCAACAGCTTTGACACCATCGACAATAATCTAATGGAAGTTAATTTATCTCTGGCGTGTCACTCACCTATTAGTATTCAGTTTGCACCTTCAGGTATCACTTTCAATAAACACATCAATTGGTAGCACTTAAGCACAAAAGGAAAGACCAACCCGAAAAACTAGTTCATTAGATAACTTATCCTACTCAATGTGGATCTCCTAACAAATGGGTTGATTATACAAATTGCACACTTATTGAATCTAAAGAATGACAATTTAAGCATCATGCATTGACATGTTCCAAAGATCTAAAAAGGAATCACGTGGATTGCAACCTTAAAATCACATGAAAAGCTGCAAAGTTAGTTCATTAACCACTATTCAAATCACAGAAACAAAAAATAAAAACAGACTATTATTTCAGGTAGCCTAACAGAGATTGTTTATCCAAAATAACTCCAACGCCATTCAGCATTTCGTCATTTCGAGGTAATAATTCATTTAATGTTGCACAAGTTTTCTCCCCATGTAGCCAACTTGACCAACTGGAGGCTTTCTTGTTGTATGCACAAATTGTACCCATTCCAAAATCCAGACCAAAAGATCCAGCCTAAATCACCTATATTGATCTTCTTCAGCTCACATTCAGCTCAGCTTGTTCTGTCATCCCTATTCCCGACCTTTGCATAAAAAAACTTCATTTCACACTCAATCAATTTTATAAATCCTACCAACTCCACCACTTATAAACTCACATCAATTTCTGTAACTCTATCACATTCTTTTAAAAATCTTATTACTTCGCACGCACCATTGACTATCACTATGTCACAAACCCCACACATTTCTCAACCACAGTCAAATATTAGCACATTTTCGCTAGTCCCATACTCGTTTATAAAGGCAAACTACAAGGCACCGCAAAAATGCAGATTAACCTAGCTGAGAACTAACTGAAACTTGGATATAATTACCATCACACTGATGCAATCACAAAACTCTACGAATGAACAATAGAAGCTGATTTTTACGATCAAGACAACCAGAGAAAAATAACAAGCAGATCCTTAAAATCTAAGGTTTCGAGAATGTCAAAAATGAAAGTGTAAAAGAGGAAAATGAAGATGAAAACCTCTCTTGGAGAAAAGCGAGGGCTGAGCCAACATCGAGGCCCGATTGAGTGAGGTAAGTTTGAACATCCTCCACGAATTGTGCCCCTGGTATACCTCTTCGCTCCGTCAGCGCCGAACCTGAACCCGAACCCGAACCCGATGTTGAAGACGAAGAAGCCATAGTTGACGCTCACACGCCGCAATACACCACACGACGCTTTATTAAATGTCGTTTAAGTTTGGGTCCAATAGTGGACTTCTATGAGGCGAAGACCAAAGCCCATGCTCGAGTTTGGTTCTTTTTCTCTTCCTAAAATTACTCTTCACACCACCTATTTTATACAAGAATCATTCCTTTTTTGGTGAATTTTACTTTAAATTTAAATATTCTCTAAAAAAGAATATAACAATCTCCCACATTTTAAAGAACGTTTGTTTCAAGTACAAAATTGTATTCTCGATACATTCTGAAATATTATGCTTAAAAATATTATTTCTATAGACATGTCTGTCTCATGTCGGTAATTTAAAAAAAATATTTAGTTAAAATAAAAAATTATGAGTACAACACTATATATATATATATATATATAGAGAGAGAGAGAGAGAGAGAGAGAAGAATGAAGCAAGAACAAGTATTTATTGATATGTATCTAAGCCAACAAAGAGTTTATTAATTGCCTATGTTTTGTTTATCAAACATTCAGGATAAAAATATGAACTTTTCAATAGAATTATTATTTTTTACATAAATTTTCCATAGAATTATCGTTTTGATTAAAGAGAAAAGCGGCATTTCCCTCCTTTTTTTCGTATAGTAAATTAAAAAAAAAAAAAAAAAACTACGCGATGTATTTGAGAAGGCCACGTATTTCTATTTCAGATTTACAGATTAATGGGCCTTTTGGGCCATCACAAATTCCTTATCGTACTTAAGCCCTTGAAGCAAATCCAATAAATAAATCTCAATACTAATTGGAACAATCCCAAATCATGAATTCTTGAAAATATAAATTTTTATACTTCTCCATGTTTTTTTTTCCACTACTTTAGATAACTCAATTATCTTCAATCTAATGTAATAAAAAAAAGTCTTTTCGAAGCAACCCCACAACCTATCCAACAATAATACTTTTACTATTTCAATCATTTAATGTAAGAAATTACTGCCAAAAGCAATTAAAAAAATATTATTGGGAACAATTTGAAATGAAAAGTGAGTTGAAGAAGAAAACAATGACACTGTCACGTGGAGAACTTGAATTGCTCTCCAATAATTATTGATTGCTCTCAAGATTGCCCTATGAGGCAATTTTAATGGAAATTCATCTCCCACTTTATGTCAAATCAGTAAACCATAGCTTGTACTTCGATCCCATATAAAATTTAATCTTTTATGTTTTATTATCTTTGCATAATTTTTGTTTTACTGAAGAAAGTAGTTAAAATATTGGTCGATAATTCAGCTTTGAACATGGCTTAAAAATATATTGTAGTTATTATTGAGGAAAATCTACATGAATCTCATTAAATGATATGAATTTCACGAAATTTATATAAAAAAATGTATCATGTTGGATTGGGTCGAGTTTCTAATTTTTATACTAAACACAATTCAACCTAATCCACTCTTGATCAAATTTAATTGGATTGGGTTAAGATGTTGAAAAACTTTGTTAGTTGTTAAATTTTTTAATTTTCAAGTTCAATCTAATTAAAAGTAACGCAATTTGTTATTTTGAATGTTGTCATTGATATTAAATTTATGAGTTTGATTTCTCTCCTAAATTTTTTTGTGTTGTGATAGAAATCAATAGAAAAATACAAATATAATATAGAAATGGAACAACTTTCCTATCATGTGAAATTTACATCGAAAAGAGTAATAACCAGTTTCCCTTATAAATTGTAATCACTTTTTTCGTAAAATATCGCTTCCTTATTATATTTCTATTCCAATACAAAAGATAAAAATCTATTTAATAATGGTCTGTTGAGTATTAAAAACATATTATTTTAGTGCTTTAAAGATAATTTTTAATATATTTTAAAATTTTAAAATTAATGATCATTAGTATATTTTGAAGATACAACATAGATCAACAAATAAAAATTAGCAGAGAATCCAAACACTAAATTTATCATCCAATTTATATATGGGTGAGTTAATTTAAATTTGACCATGTTAACCTAATTATAAATAAAACTTAACTCAATCTTATTGAATTGAATCCTGATATAAGCTACCCCTGAACACTCCTAATAAAAAATGGTTTGAAGAATGATACTACTAGCATTGGTCCTGAAGGTTGGTGGCTCATTGAAAAATATAGTGTAAAGATAAAGGGAGAAAGCAGGTATGGACCAAAGCACAGAAGAATATTTGGGCTTCCCCAACTACTTTATTTTATTTGTGTCACCAATTCTATTATATAAAAATAAAAGTCCTTAACTGATGGAACACTCTGTCATACATTTTCCTTTCTCACTTCATTTGGAAACTCACTCTCATTTATGTATATTTTTCTGCGTCTTCTATCTAATCTCATAGCGTAATTCAAGAAAGGTTATGCACCAATGTGACGTGATGATGTGGTTGAAAAATGATAAGACTTAAAATTAAAGCATAAATTTGTCCATGGCTTACCTAGCACTAGGGAATACTCTGATATCTGGTGTTGGATTTGGTTAACAGTAGTTTAATGGAAATGTTGTCTTGGAGCATGTGTTGAATTCATTGTACAAACGTAGCCTCCAAGACTAGAGACTTTGCTTAACCAAGTAATGGGTAAGTGAAAAGGATCATAGCCAATAATTTCACACTTTATGAGTTGACAATTGCGGCTACTCACCCTGCCACATGCACATCAACTCTATTATCATATTCTCTATCAACGATTCCACCAAAATTTTTATTAATTTGTTCAAGTGATGTGAGGACAAGTGGTTAAACAATAAATCATATGGTTAAAGAAGCGGGTAAATACACAAATAGTTTTAAGTGTTCTCCAACATAATTAACATGCTTGTTTTAGTGTTTCTTTATGCTTATGTTAGCTCTACAAATTTCATTCTTTTTCTTATATTTTATAATTTAAGTATGAGTTTAAGTCTCATTTTTTATAAAGATAGTTGAACAATATACAAGATAGAAGATTCATAAGTTTGTTGTTTTAAGATTTTAGATCGAAAATAGTGTTAATCATTTATGTGGATTAGGCTCAAGTTTCATAAGTGTTGTGTCTTTCAAGTAGAATTTCATGTTAGGAATCCAAATGTGAGTCTAAGTCCCACATTGATAAAAAATGAGAAAGTAGAGTATTATATAAGAATAAAGACTCATAAACTCATTGCTTTAAGGTTTTGAATTGAGAGTGGTGTCAATGTCTTATGTAGTTTGACTCAGGTCTCATTGATGTTTATTCTCCCCAATAAAACCCATTCCTCTATAAACCTAACAAGTGGTATCAGAGTCGACTGATGTTCTTATCTTATGTTATCTTTTATTTTCTTACTATCTTATTTTTTGTTGTAAAAAAAAGTGTACAAAGATAACCTACACATACAGTTCTGTGTACTATTTAAAAAACTTTTAAATATGTTGTAATAAAGCTTTTGAAAACGTCATGATCAATGTGGCTTTCATAACTTGGTTCAATTCTTAAATACTTACCATGTCAAACCATTCTATATAGGTTTTGTCAAGGAAATGGGGCTGAGCCAATAGAAAAATCGATGGTTAAGTTTTGTAAGAAAAATATTCGTCTAACACATGTGAAAAACATCTAAAATATGTTGTTAAAGCTTTCGAAAATGTCACAATCAAATGAGACTATAATGCTTCATGAACAACACTACTGTTAGTGAATAAAAGGGTGCTTCATAAGTTTAGGTTCACGTTTGATTTAACTGAGCTTTCATAGTTGAACAGGATCGCATTTGAAACCAAAAACCAGTCTAATAAAATATAGTTGGTTTAGATTTTATTTTATCCTAAACAAACCAAACCAAATTATAAACATCATAGTATCAATCCAATTATTAAAAAGGTGAGTGATATGCTTCTTCAACACTGTAGGGTGCTGTATTCCTCTGACAATATGATCCTCGTACTTGTCATTTCCGTGATTCATATTTGATGCTTCGAATACCCTAGGATTTTCAATTTAAAAATAAATCAAAAAATCCAAGAATAACATAAAAATTATGAAAAAAATTAAACATCATATAAAAATAAAAACTCAAATTTATTATTTAAAAATTTAAGTTGAATGCATGGTGTTAATTCCTTAAATGGGATGCACTTGTTTCATTGATATTATGTCTTTTCAATGATTTTTTTCTTAAAATATTCATCAATGTTTTCAGTATTTTCATGTCTCTCGACTTGTCTCCTTAATCACCAACTGATTATTTTTTCAGCATTATCATTATAATTATATCTCATCTTTAGTGTACAAACCAAAATTTATGATCGGAACTCACATAATTTACCCATAAAAATAAATGACACCAAATAATACACATAAACTCTCATAATATATAGTTACCCTAAAAATAAATAATACACACACACACACACACATATATATATATATATATATATATATATATATATATATCGTACAATATTTTTGTCCTATGTCTAAGTTGTATATTCTCTTCTTCACCTGAACATTCACATGTCCTCACTGTAACATATTCTCTTAACATTACCAGCACACTCACTCGCTCTGATTGGAAACTGACGTATGGTACTTAATTCTTCGTGTTTATTCCTTTCACAAAAACTACATGATGTAAAATGCCTGAAAGAAGGAACCAAAATGACTTAAAATTCTTCCAATAGAATAAAAAAGGGATTCAGTATCTCAATTGCACCATAATTTTATTCCGGATTCCATTATAAAAGAAAAAGTATCAGAAACTAAGAAACAAATTTTTTAACTGAATGTTTTCTAAATAATTTCGTGTTCTTATTAACATATTTTCAATAACTATATATACTTCGACAAAGGAATTCACCAACTTTTCTATAATAAGATAAACGTGAATAGTTTTGATTATATTTGAATATAGTGATGTATCTATATGAAGTTGAAATGTGATGAAGCAAGTTGTAGAAATAAGTTATTAGTATTGGGAATGTTGAGTTAAATTAGTTAGGGAAAAATAATGATAATGATTTGAAAAGGTTGATGCGAAAAAGTTTACATTTGTGATTGCATTAAGCATATGTGAATTATGTGTAGCCAATAGAAAATAGAGTTTGGGCACTTAGAAGGATAAGATGAAAAATAGAGGCCAATCAATTTGTTCACAAACTCACAAAACATATTAATCATGCTACTATCATCTTTAAGTAAGATAAGCTCTTATCCTACCCACAGAAAATGATGTATGACTCCCCAATTTAATGTACTTGGCTCAATAATCTATGTGAAACCACTAATATCGTGTTTTGTGGCTATGCATGTGCGATTATGAAATGTTAGCGACTTATAAAGAACATTTTTTTTTCTTAATTTTGATTAAAACGCTAAATACTTACTTATATATGTTGTGTGCCAAAAGTTATTATCAAAATTTTAATTATTTAGTTATTGTATAAAAAAAATTCTAATATAAGTTTCGCTTTAAAATTTATATGATGATAAATGCAATATAACATCTTCTAAATCGGTCTAGGCTCGTTACTGTTTATTGTTACCCTCAGCACATGAAGAACAAAAAATGTTATTAAAATTTGAAAGATGAAAGGGAAAACTAGGTTTAATGTTTGTTTTGAAAGTGGAATTTTTTTTTTTCTTTTTCCAAACGTGTGTTAATGGGACAAGTGGTTGGGTGAAAAGGTTATATTGATTGGAATGAGTTCAGGAGAGGTTGACCTCGATCCAATTCATCATAGTGTTTCAAATTACCTATATATAAAACTACACATTGCCATTTTCTTCTCTACAATTTATTCAAACAAATGTAACAAAAGAAGATAATCCCATTTTATTAATTATTACCTAAATTCTTGCTTCATTACATATTAATTTTGAGCAAGTTATTTTATTAAATTGATTTTTAAAGTGAAATTTGTATCACTTGTATATTGTAAATTTATTTTATCTCTAGTCCATATAGATTTTCAATGTATCATCCTCACACTAATACATGTTTTGAGTATAGGACTAGACATAATTAATTAATAATTTGATAGTGGTCCGATAATGATAATATGCCAGCTCAACAAAAAATAAACTTTTCTAAGATAAGTTTCAAATAATTCAAATATTATTTTAAGTAGTGGATCTTAACTCTAAGTCGGTCGTTACAAAACTAACTTATAAATTGAGATTTGAATTCATTATATTATAAATTAGACTTATTATAGTCAATGTGAGATCTCCAATAACAAATTCTATTATTGTTAGATATGAATAAAATTAAATATAGATGAATTTCTCTTTAAACACTTTAAAAAAAAGAAATCAATTTTCTATAACTTGAAATTAGTTTATAGAAAAATTATGAGTTTAGTTTCACGCGGTAAAAATCAATTTTTGTATGATAAAATAAACATCATGAAGACTAACTTAGTAAAATTTTAAAATCTATTTAAAAAATTAACATGCATATCTTTTACATGTACAAGCTTGTATTCAGACTTTTTATTACATATATTTGTCATTCATCATGTTAAAAATTTTATATTAATTAAAAGTATGATTAATTTTAAAAAATAATCATCAAAGAATTTAATTTTATAGAAATATTTAGATTTCATTTTTTTTAATACATTATGTATATATACTTAATACTTATAATATTGTATGAATGATAATGCTTAATCTTTTTTAAAGGTCAACGTATACTACATATTTTTACGTAGGGTGAAAACCTAATCAAGTTATAAAAAATATTTGAATATGTAACTAGGTGAAACTATTTATCTTTTGGTAGTGTTTTAAAGGTCAAAGTTTTGACTTGTCATATCATGTACGTGCTTACCATCAATATTACCATAATTTAGGGTAAATTAGATTTTAGTTTATTTCCTTTGAAAAAGTCTTGGGTGCTGTCTAGTAACTTGAAAATGAAAGTCAATTAGACAATTTTATGTTTGGCAAAATTAGGTTACTTGCATTTATCCTTTTAATAAAAGAATTTTAATTCATCTATATTAAAAGCCTTTTAATTTAGACCTCACATTGATGGGAGCCACCATCGTACACCGGTTAGGTTGTCTTTTCGGGTTTTCTTTTCTTTCACTGAAAAATATATAACTTTTAATTTTAAAACCTATATTGGCTTTTCCGATAAACAAAATATGTTGCGTTTTATTTAAAAACATATTTTAGTTGTGGCCTATAATTAATTAAATGTAAGGAATTTTTAATTTCGACAACTTTTATACTAGTATATGCTTTTTAAATACTATATTCATTTTTAAGACTTCAAGAGATGAATTTTAACTTTTATATACCTCTACCTTTTGTTTTTTCCACTTTAGGACTTCATTTATATCTAAATCTAGTGAGTGTGTGTTTGTATTTTTTTTTTTTAAATTTCATGCCTTTATATTTTATTTATAGAAAAATATTGGTAACATATCTTAATTAGTTAGTGAGACAGTAATTTCTCTAATTATTTAATTAATGTATTCACCAACTAATTTAATTAAATACAAGTTGCATGACTTTGTATATAGTAGACAATGACATGTAACACATAAAGACTAGGTATAGAAATGTGCAATTTGTCCTAAATTAGATTAGTATATCCCTACTTGCAAACCTTCTGGCTGGCAGGGAGAAGAAAAATATTGTATAATTATACGTCTTTTAAAATAAAAAATAAAAAAAATCTAAAATAACCATATAAAATTATATCAGTATTAGTACATAATATATAAAATTATACTTCATAAATTTCACTTACATAACATTGTATATCTTAATTTATAATAATATATAAAGAAGATTTCCTCTTTTATGTTTATTTTTCAAAATTTTAATTTTATCCTTTAAAATTTAATTATTTATTAAATTTTAAAAAATTGACGTTATTTTTACAAATTCTTTATAAAACGATCTATCTCTACTTCTTTTTTTTTCCCATTTATCAATCGTTATTTTCTCATCTTTTTTGATATATTTCACTTTTTTTTAATAAATATAATTTTATTTTATATATTAACTTAATAACATTACACTATTACACATATTTAAAAAAATGCATACACTTGCGTGACAACGTTTGTGTTTACGCTAGCGTCCATAATTATTGGTCATGTGTGTTTCATATTTATTTAATGTTCATCAATAAAAATTAAAAAAATAATTAAATAATAAAATAACTATATTTTAATGTTATTAAAAATCAAATATAATTAAATATAAGGAAGATTAAATCAACAAAACAACCAACAAAATAAAAATAGTCTTAAACATCTAAAAAATTATAAAAAAAATAAATATATAAAATATTTTAATAGAAACCTTAAAAGTTTCAAAATCATTGTTTTGTATAAGTACGTCATTGTCTAAAACAAACTTTAAAATGATATTTTTGTCTTTATAAAATTTGTTATGTACATTTATACTATCTTAATTAATGTATTTAATTATTTCAACTTTCAATATAAAAATGAAGGAACCGAAACAAATTAATTATCCTTAACCAATATCCTTAGGACACTGATTAGCATTCTCCGTATTCTTAATAAGTGATTTAATAAAAAAAAATGAAAGATAAAAATGAAAATTAAATAAAAATATTTTTTAATTTTGATTTTCCATTATTTTTTATATGTTATTTATATGTTGTACCTTCAAAATATAAATTGATGTTAAAATACACAACAAATCCAGATAAAAGAAAGCTCAACTCACGTTAAAATATAATATCACCTCAAACTTCTCTTTTATCTTTCATATTTTACATCGTTCAATTTTATCGTTTATACTCAACATAGAATTTAAACTTTAGATTTCTAACATAAATAAATTATATATATATATATATATATATATATATATATATATATATATATCACACTTATGTTATTTATTTGAATTAAAAAATTAGAAAATTCTAATTTCAACCCCTTGAATTAATATATGAAATTTTATTTTAAACAACAAAATACATTCATCAAATTAATCTATACAGATCCAAATTTGTTTAACTTAACAGGATAAGTTATATCGGAACATATAATCTCATGTTGTTCAGAGACATAACTATTGAGTGTATGATTTGTTATAAAGTCTTTACATGTAATTCTTGTCTGAAAAAGAGAGTAAAGAAAGAAAGAAATGATATATACTTTTTTTTTTGTATTTAAATCAGACAACATAAGAATAATTTCTTTTATAAATTTCCCAAACCCTCCCCTCAAATTCTACTATTAGTTCTCTGAAATTGAATAAATATTAATAGAAAAGTAGAACAGCATAAAAAGAATAGACATGGTGATAGTAGACATAATTGTAGGAGTTCGAAAATCTGGAAAATTTGTCGGCAAGGAAGAAGACGAAGCAAATGTGCAATATTTAAGGGGGTGAACTCCTCACACATATCTGCATACACAAACACATATGGGGTGCCATCTCCACACACACACTATACCCACCTTTTTCTTTTTCTCTTTTCCCACTTTTTTTTTTTTTCTTGAGTTTGATGGACAAGCCATGACCCCTCCATGTGGTTTAGGAAAACCTTTTAAATAAATTATTCACATCTTTCAAATGCTTGTCCTTTTCTTTACCTTAGCTTTTCTTCTACTCACATGGAGCAGGCCATATCAAAAAAGCATTTTACATTGCAAAAGTAAACTACAACAATAACTGTTCAATTCTGAACATCACATGCCAAAGATAAATGCTTTATCTATATCATTTTTTCAACCATCTTTCTGCCCCTTATTCTCATATATGACTAATAATCTTTTCTTTTCCATTCTCACAGAGACTTCAGGGAAACAAAAGAAACACCAGGAGGGAACAGATACATCATGGTGATGATGATGACCTTGTATATATTATCTTGAAAGTGTGTGACATCATCATCATGTTATTTGGTACACTCACATGACACGTTTATCTGAAATCTTTACCAGAAAGACTTTCGATATAAGGATCATACTGCACTCGTCCGAGCCGGTTTTAACCATCGATTCTGATACCATATTAGGTCTACAGAGGAGATTTCACTGGATAGAACAAACACCATTGAGATTTGAATCCAACCACATAAGACATTAACACCACTCTCAACCCAAAATTTTAAGACAATAGGTTTATAGGTCTTTATTCTTATATAATGTTCCATTTTCTTATTTTTAACCAATATGAGACTTAAACTCATATTTATAAGTATGTAACAGAAAAAATGATAAGGAGTAGAAATTAGAAAGCAATGAAGCTTAACGTTTGAGTTAGCGGGGACAGAGATTTGTAATCTCATCACCACCATGTTATATAATTAGCCACCAAAAATAATTTACGAGATGCTTTAATATATAGTTAGTGGGAGGGTCTAATCCTCATCACCGCCATGTTCTTAAAGGTACTCTAAGCTTAGCTTTAATATATAGTTAGTGTAGTGATAAAGCAGAATCTGATAGCTACTTATTTTAAGTAACGACAATTGATTTGAGGCACCATTGTATGCCACAAACTAAGCACTAATTATTTGATGCGTTGAGGATGTGCTGGTATATTCCTAATTAATTATCATTATGTTCCCAAAGGGTTAGTGCTGCAACTTTAGTCTTCTTCACAATTTCAAAAACTACTCCTAATTGCGGATTAATTAATACTATATGCATGTCATAAATCACAATTTGCAAGTTTCTTCAGCCATTTATATATCACTTTTCGTTTAATTAATCAAAAATACAAAGAGAAAGATACTCAAATATCAAGGCATGTCCCTAGTTTAATCAATTGCCTCCTTTAAAGGTCAAGCAGTATTATTCTTTTTGGACTTTCTTTGATGTATAAAAATGATATAATTAAGAGTAGGAAAAAAAGTATTACCATAATATTTAACATAAAACTAAAAATAAAGCTGTTAAGCACTCCATGATTAGGGCATGATGCATACATAATCTAGTTCTTCCCTATCTTGATCTTTACAGTGAAACACATTTGCTTCATACAGCTAAAAAAAAAAAAAAATAATTTAATTTATGAAATGGTTCTAAAATTTGTATTGTGTAATAGAAATGAACTTTGGCAATCATAAACTTGTAAATATTAGATAAGTATAGGATAATTCAAGTTTTTCCTCATGAATATCATGACTTACGACATTACATTGAACTATAGACTCTCATATGCCAGGTCTTAAAACACACACACGAGCTTAAGACTCGTCCAACATGAATTCTTAAACATATGGTTTCAATGATTATAATATTTAATTACTCTCAACATATATCATACTCTATCTCAATCAATACTTTATACACACAAATCAAACATTACAGAATATTATAAAATATTAAATATAAGAGTAAAGTATATAAGTAATATTTTATCTAATTTTATTAGACTAAAACTACTTACCCCTTTTTATCCTCTTTCTTTATATAAAGTTATCATATTCAACTAAAAGAATTATATTTAATATAATTTCATAATATAATATAAAAATAAATAAAATAAAACTTAAAAGTAAAACTTTAAATAATAAAGTGTGAATCAATATTTCACAATAAATAATTAAGAAAATAATAAAAAAATAAAAAATAAAAAGGTAAATATTTCACTAAGAATATCTATAACTATATATAAAGAGGATTCCCTCTTTTGTGTCCATATTTCATAATTCCAACTTTACCCTTTATAATATAACTATTTGTTAAATTTTTAAAAATTAATTGTTATTTTTACAAATTTTTATAAAACTATTTACTTATTTCTTTTTTCCTTTTTCTTCTATGCATCAACCGTTATTTTTTCATATTTTTCTCATACATTCACTTTATTTTTAATAAATATAATTTAATTTTGTTTATTAACTTAATAATATTACAATATCTTCCATTACTAATATAATATTTATAAAGAGAATTCCTCTTTTTGAATCCACTTTTTATTTTTCAATTTTACCCTTAATTAATATTTTAAAAATTAATTATTTTATAATTATTTTTTTAACCTTTTTTAATTTTTTTATTTTGATCATTATTCTAAAAACATTTTTTGACAGTTAATTTATTTAACAATTATTTTAAAATTTATTATATATTTAACAACTATTTTAAATTTTATTATATATGTTTAAAAATAAATATTATTGATCTTATACAAATTAAAGAATGCAAATACACATGCGCGACAATGCATGTGTGTTCCCTAGTATTAAATAACAACGATACAACTAAATTAAAAATAAAAGTGTTGTTTATAAATAGACTGTGCATCAATATATGGAAACGAATGATGCAGCGTTTTTACATAAAATGGGTGAGGTTTTTTAGTGGTTTCCTTTTAATTCTCTTGAGAGAATTCTAGTCTTCTTTAGTATTTCTTAAACTTATAACAAAGAAAGGTAAAGACTAATATTTTCGTAATTTTGTGTATGACCACTAGTAAATGTATATAAGAACTTATTTTTCCATTGTTGTATCGTTGGTTGCAGTCGCTTTTGACAATTTTCCTGTCTTGTTTCATTTGTCGCTTCAAACAGAAAATCCAAACATAAATCATTAACTAGAATCATTGTTAAGAGTATTTTTCTCTTAATTGTGGGTTGAGGGAAATATTGTAGGATTTTCTTATTTTTATTTTAGTTATATTTTTTTAACATTTTCCTACAGTAATAAGGATGAACAATGGCGTTTAAAAATGAAGTTAACAACTAAACAAAGTATTTAATAATGTAAATATTTATATATAAAATACTTATATGAGGAAATAGTGTTTAAACAACTTGTTTTTTTTATGAACAAAAAGAAATATATATTAAGAAAATAATTTGGTTGTACCAATCTATATACAAGAATCATATATATATATATAATTAAGTACACATTGTATAAAAACGAAGTGAATTTGTTAAGCAACTAACAACTAATAACAACACACATAGAAAAGAAAGCAACACATGAGACGCTATCCAATAAGCTTTTGTAACATTTGGATTGACAAAATGTCAAAAGAAGTCTTCACTAAAAAAACATCCATATTTTAGTAGATGACTGTGATGTGGGAAGTTTGTTTTTATAAGAGATACCAAAGCAATAAGCAATATATTATCGTGCACACAACAATAATTAGTTTAATGATATATGAAAGCAAATGAAAGCATATGAGAAGATGGGTGAACTGTGAGAATAAAGGTGCATTAAAATCCAAACATGACATGAGTTTTTGTCTAAAAAACGGATGAAATTAAATTATAAGGTCATTTTCAAAATGTAGTATTAATTCTGGTAATCAATTTTGGATTATATAATAAGCAGTTTCATATAATTTTCTCTTACACAACTAATGCAACTCCAATCATGATGTCTATTCCTTATCTGGCCATCTTTTTCACGAGATATGAATTATTGATCACGTTTAAAACTATATGAAGCAAAATTTGCAATATCATATGGTGCTTACCAAGTGTTAAACAAATAGAGGTTGTTGAAGGTTGAAGGGAAAAATTGCTTAACGAGGGTTCTTTCTTACCTCTTAACAAATGTTTTTGTGTGGCATGAGAGAAATAGGAATCGGGTTGGTTTTGAGTGGTATTATTATAAGAGGCGAACATGAGATCCCTTGTCCTTTTCCTTTACAGCATAATGAGACGAAAGCATTTGATGAAAGTTGAAAAGTGAGAGCGTATGAAGAGAAGAGAATTGCGTGGAATAAAGTATTGGTTCATTCCGGGGTAAATTAATCGAGAATATCTTTGTCAGAAGAAACATTTTTAGGAGAAACTAATGAGCAAAGGAGAGGACAAGAACACAAAGGGAATAAATTTGTTAATTTGTTATTCACTTTTTTCCCCTTTCTTGAACCTGTTTTAGCCGTGATGCTAACATCTGTGTTACCAGGACCAATGACCATTGCGAGTTGTTTGAAAATAGTCAAGTTTTTTAGAAGACAATGGCGCAGGATGTTGACAGACACACCAGAACCAAACCAAGGGCTTGTATTTTATATTGGTATTTGGGTGGATTTGTTTAATAAAAAAATAATAAAAGAAGCAGATTTGGTCCTCCTTTTGCATGTTTTTTGGGTGTTGTCAGAATCCCCAATTGGGAGACCCTGGCATGATGTAAAAAGCAAAATTGAATAGGCACATGGGAGGTATTGAATTCTGGTCACTGATTACTGAAAAAAATGAAATAAATAAGTGGAAGCATCACGTGATGAACTTTAAAGGAAGGTAGCAGCAAATGTTAAAGGGTTGGGTTGTGTTGTGGGTGGTCCTGTGGTTCAATAATGAAGCCATGCCCTGCTTTTTTGTGAGCCATATTTGTTCATGAATGATGATCCTGAAATGGGGGTCTAGGAGGAGGATGAGCCACTACTATTGATAGCGATCAAACTCAGGCACTCGTGTGCTCTCGCTGCCACCGAAAGTGAGAGGGGGCACTTTTTTGGTCTCAGACTCAAAACAGAGTGGACACGTGTCGACCCGTTAGTGGGCCAGGACATTTGCCCCCATGTGAAGTATTAACCTCTGCAGCTTCTCAGATACGCCTACTAAATTCATGAGTTTATTATTTGTGATGAGGGAAGGAAGTGAAGGGTTTGGCCGGTAAAGGTTAATAATATCAGTGGGGTTGTGGAAGAGAAGGAGAAAGAGAGAGAGAGAGTGATGTAAAAATGTCAGCAGGGTCGTACGAGGTGGGGGACAAGCCACATGGGACCATAGTAATGTGTCGAATAAGCATGTTTTTTGGCACTTTCGGCAAAAACTTTAGACAAGTGCAGTTAGCTATGCAATTTCGATGACACAAACTCCCTTTCCAACGGGGTAACTAACGGCTAACCTTATCCTGCACCATGCCATTGCTTACTTACTCACATAAAACTCTTTCCACAACTTCAGTATCGCAAAACCACACCAATTAAGAAAAAGCTGTCGCACCCCATTTTTGTTCCACCACTGCTGCTGCACCTGCCCATCACGCACAACACAACCTACCAAAACCTCTATCACTATATTTTCAAATTTTAATACATATTATCTTAAGTTATTTCTCAACACACATTTATACTTTGCCGTAATTTTCTCACAATAATTAATTTCGCAATGAAAACTCGACCGTCTCGTCAGACAATTTTCAAACCTTGCTACTAACACTGCACGCCGTGAATTCCTTACCTTAACAGACATCATTTCCATTAATTGGTTATTACCCTCAACGGTAGGATAGTTCCGATTGTAGGCTGCGTAACTCTAATCTACCACCTACTTCTTCATCATCATCATCATCATCATCATCATCACCTTCATCATCACATCAACATTCTGTTCTTTTATCAATCCACCACTTGATTTCGACAAAAAATGATTGATATATATATATATATACATATATATATATATATATATATATATATATATATATAAATGTTTTTAGGTTTTTTAGGAATCAAAACAGAGCAACAACCAAGATTCACGAGACCTCTAAATCATTCTTGTCCGGTAGGTGATTTTCTCATGAACGTCGCAAGCTAATTAGGTATTGAGATTGAATTGGAGAAAAAGGTAAAATTGAAAAAAAAAAAAGGAAAATAGAGGGAGATATAATATGTATGTACTGGACAATTAACATAAGCCGAGACGAGTGAGGGTGAAAACGAGGCAAATGATAACAAAAATCAAGAGAGAGAAATATATGACACGTGGCACAGGCGCCGGAAGGTGGATCAACTCGGCGGCGCGGAGGTGGATGCGGCGGCGGCGGAGGAAGAGGAAGAGGAAGAGGAGGAGCCGAGGAGTAATTGAGCGAGATCCGCCATGGCGCGAACCTGCATCTCGAGCGCGGGTATGTAATCGATGGCCTCTTCGAGAATGATCGGGAGCGGCTCTTTTCTGCAACCGGGAACCAACCGGCCGAGGACTCTAACTCTGCGCTGAACGGCGGGAAGGGTTTTTCCCTTGAGGCGGAGGACGCTGAAGCGGGGCTTCTTGGGGCGGGGCGGGCCGAGCGCCACCTTGTGTCGCCTGTGCGGTGTCTTCCTGAACTTGAGCTTGAGGCGGTTGGTGAGGATGGCGCGGCTCCAGCGCGTCCTCCCGCGGGCGGCGACGGCGAGGACTCTGTCGGCGGCCTCGCGGACGGCCCTGCCACGGCGGGGCGCGTCGGCGGAGATGTTGACACGCGCGATTGCCTGGCGGAGCTTGGAGGAATAGAGGTTCTGCTGCGCGTGGGTTTTCCATCTGGCGTGGGGTTGGGGCTTGGCGGGGGATTTCTTCTTCTTTGGGCGGTGAGAGTCACGCGTGCGATCGGTTGGGTTTGGCATGAGAGAGGAGGACATCTGGGACGATGTTAGAAAAGGGTTTCTATTTCTGGGAAATTGTTGGATTCAGATGGATGTGCGAAGATTCCGATGAAAGAGTGAAGAAATTATGCGTAGATTCTAGAAGTGAGAGGAGTGGGGTTTGAGGTTTGAAGGGTATATATATATAGATAGATATATTGTAATTGTAATGCAATGCAATCTAACACAGACTCAACTTTTAGAAATGAATGAATGAATCGATGGTGTTTGTTTTGGTGTTTGGGTGGGTGAGGTGTCCCTTCACTCCCTTCCTCTGCGTCTGTTCAAGCTAGAGAGAGAGAGTGAAGCCTTATATAAACCATTTTCTTTTTCTTTTTCTTTTTCTTATTAACCTAATTCCTTCCTTCATTCCTTATTAATTAACCTTCTTCTTTTTTGGGTTTTCTTCTATTGGGCCTTGCTTCACTTCCTGCACTATAAACCATTCACACTTCTTTTTTTAAATGAAAACTCTTCTTTTCTTCTACTTCTTTCCTATTTTCCCAAAATAAATCTTCATTTAAACACTTCTTTATAAAACTCTACCAGCTGTTTACAAACTACTTTTTAAAACAAGCTACCATTTTTCTTTGCGTTTACGAATGCAATTAACATCACTCTAAGCTCGCAACGATAATCAAGATTAAATTGTTTGAGGCATGAAAAAAGTCATATAACTTTGATTCTTTTGTTATGTATTGTTTAAGGTGTTGTCTAATAAAGTATTACAATCCATTAAGTGGTGTTGTTGTGATGGATTATTGCGACTTATGCTTTTTCACGTTACATTGTCTCCGCTTTTCTTTTCTTTTTTTTTTTCTTTCTTCTTCCTATCTCCAAAATTGAGAGCATTGCAAATATCTTTAGTGAAATTCTCTTACCCGACCATTTTAATTTCCTAAATATTCATAAGCATGCGGTGTTATGCCTATAAAACCAATTAGGCAACCGATTACGCTACTGATAAGAAACTCTCGATAAAACACCATATTTATTATGATAGCAATCGGTGTCCTAAAACATAAAGAAGATTTCATAAAATTTGATGAGAATAATCGATCTCTTAAGAAATAAAAAGGAGTAAAAATTTGATGGGAGTAACCTGTCTCCTTAGAAATAAAGAAGACATCCTAAAATCTTATGAGAATAACCTGTCTCCTGAAAAATAAATAAGATCACCTAAAATTTGATTAGAGCAACCAGTCTCGAAGGAAATAAAAATGAGTAAAAATTTGATGCGAGCAACCAATCTCCTAAGGAATAAAGAAATTATCCTAAAATCTAATAGGAGCAAGATCTCCTAAGGAATAAAACATATTGTCTAAAAACCAATGAGAGAATTATACTCTTAAGAAATAAAAAGGAGTTGATAATGAGCATGAGTAGGAAAAATTTTAATGTTTTATATTCTCAAATATTACAAATATATATGGTATTAAGGTCGTCATGGATCCTAGTAATTCTTTTTGGAGACGTAACATTGTTGGACTCATAATGGAAGATATATCATTTGAGTTGATGAAAATTATTTAGTTTTACGCTTTATGATTCTAAAGTTAAATAGGTCATGTAGTGTTAGACTCAATTCCATTGTGCTAAATAAACTCAAAATCAATTGGATTAAGATAATCATATATCTTTAAAGCCTCACACACTTTAAAAAGTTAAGGTCAAGGAAGTTGTGTGATGGTAAGTCCAAGGTGTTAGGCTTACAACCAATCAAATAATGATGGAGAAGCTCACGATGAATCGTGACATTTATTGCGATGATTAGTGAAAAAAAGAAAGGGTCACATAATAAGGGTGAATAGTTTATAAAAGTAAATAATGTGTTTTGAGATAATAAAGACAAAAGACAACTTAAAAGTTTAGGAGACAAGAGAATAAATAAAATTGGATGTTCTAATTGATTAAATTTTACCTATTAGCTAGAACAATTCCTTAGGTCACAAGTTAATTCTTTATAATTCAAAAAATACCACTTTTTTCTTCTTCCCGGTACTGTTTCAATATCTTTCTTTATAAACATTTATAAAAAGATAAATGTCAACTTTCGCGAAAATGAATTAATAAACTTTGTAAAGTTTAAGCAGAAACTTATGAACGAAGAAGGATGGTGGAAGTTAGTATTAGACCAAAGGCTAATTTAGAACAAGATAATACAATGTAAAAGACTATTTTTTACGGACAAAAACAAAAAAGATATTATAAAATTTGATGTTACTTAATGGATTAATACTTGGGAACATGTAAGAAAACTTAATGGAATTGATTTTCATTCTCAGTGAAGCCCAGACAACATAGTTAATCTGCTTAAAATAAAAACTAATACCTCTAAAAAGGCTAATAGCATTTATTTTTCTAAATCCAGAAGAATTTACCCATTTAATGGATCTTCAATACTTTTAAAATTACATTTTACGTTTGTTTCAAAGCGACCAACATAAAAACGTTATTATGTGAGGAAAATAATTGTATTTTGTGAGTATGTTTATGTGCAAGAAACTTGGTAACATGTGGGTACACATAAATTTGAAGAAGTTTTGTTTTGGTAAACCTAACATTTTTGTGTTTTTGTAACTTCCCTAAAAGGTATGGCAGCATACATGGACCCAACTCAGTCCTCCAAATCACATCCAAAGGATATTTGTCTTCACAAAGCTATTATGAATTTCCACTCATTCATTTAGTTTTCAGAACTTTATACATACATATATATATATATATATATATATATATATATATATATATATATATATATATATATATATATATATATATATATATATATATATATAAGAGAGAGAAAGAGAGAAATTACTGAGAAAAAAGATGAACTAACATTACTATTTGAATGAAATAGTAATCTGAATGATGAGGTGATTTGAATGAAATGAAATCGAAACACAAAGGCATGTTACTTGAACAGCCTAACCAGAGACATTCTGAGAATTTTGTGTGCGTTCCTGAATTCGGTGGTTGTTGTCTCTCTTCACATCTTACACCTTTTTTGCATTTATTTACGTTGTCAACTTCCGTAAAATGAAAGCAATGCGTTATTCTGCTTTCAAAATATGTCGTTTCTGCTGCCTCGAAAATAGTGAATCATCCACCAACCTTTGTTTTCATCATTACATTACACCACCGTTTCAACTTCTTATCAAACCTTAATACAAGTCATAACAATTTTTACCTTTTATTACGTTTAAGAAAATGCCGATCACCGCCGTAGTTAAGAAATAATAAATGTGATTTGATATTATTTTTACATTAAAAACTGAAATAATTAAATATAGTAATTAAAATAGTATAAATGTACATAATAAATTTTATAAAGATAAAAATATTTTTTTAAATGTGTAGATAATAACTTACTGTTACAAAATAAGTTTTTGGAATTTTTAAGGTCTTTACTAAAAAGAAAAAAAATCAATTATGTCTTAAATTGACACTTTAATTATTCTTTTTTTGTAACAATTTTTAGATGTTTAACAGTATTTTTTTGTTGATTTTTCTGTTAATTTATACTTTCTTATGTTTTTTTTTTAAGTTTTAGATGTTTAACACTATTTTTTTGTTGGTTTTTTGTTAATTTAAATTTTAACAACATTAAAATATAGTTATTTTACTATTTAATTAGTTTTTAAATTTTATTTGTGAACATTAAATAAAATATTAAATACACATGTATAATATTTTTGGGCATTTTTGTCTTTTAAAGAAAATAAAGTTGCATTAATGGTTATTAGGTCAGGTTTTATTTAATATTAAGCTTATCTATGTATTTTTTAGGATCTAATGTATATTAATTATCCTTAACCAGTGTCCTTAGGGCACTGGTTAGCAAGACCCTTATGTTTAATATACCTGATAAGTCTTATAAGATTCATTGTTTTCTTTATATTCTCCGATTTACAAGTATTTTTTTTATTAAGTTAGATTTTATATTTGAATTATTTTAGATTTTTTAGTTAATATATAAATAATTTGTATTTTTTCATTTTAGTTCGTCTTTGGATTGTATTAAAGTTTATTTAGATTTTAATTAAAATTATAATTTAATTTTGACTGAAAAAAAATAAAAAATTATATTTTGTAATTAAGTGAATCCGTGAACCAACCCATTTAACTTGTCAATCCGTGGTGGGTTGGACCGGGTTCGAATTTTTTTGACTCGTTAAAAAGTGAACCGAGTTGGATTGACTCACTAAATCATCAATCCGTGGTAGATTGAGTCGGATCGAACCGAGTTATCTCTTTTGAGAGCTCTGATATTTTGAAATTAATTTTTAAAGATAAAATCAGAATGAAATTTCATAATTTTTATTGGTGTTGTCGAACGAAGTGGAGTCGTATCCGAACATATTTCTTCACTCTTTGGAATAAAACATGAGACATAAGACACTATTTGTCTTTCACCTATTGACCAAAAACATAGGACCCCAGAATTATTTCTTCTCATTTGCGTGCATTGATTAATTATTGGGTTTCATGATCTGCTAACACCAAAATAAAGAAGCGATAGATATGCATGTGGTTTGTTGTGGCACTTTTCTGCACTTGGCAATGCTTTGAGTTTTGGTTCTGGCTTTGGAGTTTTACTCCTTTCAGATTGTGGATGGTTATGCTCCACCATACCTGAAATGGACCCCCTTTTATGCACCCTCTGCCACAAATATTTTATCGATATATACTACTCAATTATTTCACTGTTAACCCGTCACAAACAAAATATGGTGTCTTCTCTTGCTTTTTTATTTTCTTTCAGTTCCCAATCGCACATTCTGCTGTGAGGGAATGCAAATATCGAATGTCATTTTTTTTTTCATCTAATTAATGAGTGACGTAGTGTGATAAAAAAGGAAGTGAAAAAAAAAAGTGTTAGATTAAAAATTTAATATGACAAGTTGTGGGTGTGAATCATTCACAGTTGTTAAAAGTAAAAGGTGAGGGCTGCTAGCTGCACATATAAACACAATTGCGGATATCATGGTCCATGGTTTTCATATATTTTTTTTCCTGTTCAGTGGCGACAGCTACACTTGTAGAAATTGTAAAGTAGGTTAGAAACTAAATGTTTTATAGTTAAATGTATTTTGAACTCACAAACAAACTAAATTGTTTCAATTTTAATTTAGTGATTTTTTTTGTAAAGAATTAAACTATTATTTTTTATCTTTTAAAACAAATGTCATTTTTATTATTTTTGGTCATTAACACTCATTTTAAAGTAGTTAAATGATATGTATGTATAGAAAAAATGTCACGTATCAATAAACATAAAAAATAATTTCAGACTTTTGAAAGATAAATATTGTTTTCTCAACATTATAGATGAGAATAAAATGTCGTTGATTTCATGAAAAGTAAAGACGCTGAAAGGTTAAATTCATTTTAATTTCTTAATTTTAATCAAAAATTGAAACTATTTCATCTTTCAAATTTTAATTTAATTTAGTCTCTTTAATTTTAAAAATATATAAATTTAGTTTTTTAATCAATTTTTATTATATTTATTTAACATTTCAAATGTGTTTTAAAATAGTTTCTTAATCAACATTGAAATAAATATGTATTAAACAATGTAAATAACTCAAATATTATTATGAGACATAAAATATTAAATAAATTTAATAATATTTTGTTAAAATAATTAAATATATATATTTTTAAAGTTAAAAAACTAAATTAAATTAGAATTTAAGAAAAAAAAAACTAATTTTAATTTTCATAAAAAATTAAAAGAAGATAATCATAATTTTCAAAAAAATAAACGTACTGTAGAGAAATAATAAGAAAAGGTAAGTGGATAGATTAGTGAGAGGTAAGAAATTGACACTCTTTTCACCTTTCACCCATGTGGGTATAGAGATACCATGTGTACGTCAACAGAGATGACAGAAGAAAACCTTAGAATAATGCCAAATCACTGTTGGGCATCATGATGTGCCAGAGAGGTTGCCTCCCTTCTGTGCGACACAATGAAGAAAGGCTGGAGCATCATTAAATCAAAGTGCTCAAGGGTAATCCCAGATAATTAAATAATATACACTTCACTCAAATCATTCTAAATGGATCAACAACGTGCATCTAATCATTATTTTAATTCACATCTATCAAGGAGCATGTACAAAAACTTGAGCACGATGAACCAGATTCAGGATATTGCACCAAAATTAAATGGGAAAAAAATCCTGACAATGTCAACAGCTAATTAATGAAACACCACCATTGTTGACAACTTGGTATGTGTAAACTCTATAGTTCCACGTTAAACGTGTTTAATACTAAGTTTAGAGATTATTATGTGCATGCATTGGATTGGGAGCCTTTTAAGATTTGGCAAGAATATATATAATGAAATTTATATGGTATTCCAGGAGTTTTGTTACCCGAAAGAGGAATAACCGTACAGTACGGGAGCGACACAGGAGTTATATAACTTCCATAGAAGACTGTTTATTCACTATTTGAACTCGATTGAATTCATGTACCATCTCGAGTTCTCACTCAATCACTATGTGTGAGTGGCATGCATGTGAACATAGAAACAAGAATGTGCACTAAATTCGATGTAGTGTAGTGCTGGGGAATCAAATTTACTTTTCCTACATCATTATACTCCTAGCACGACCCAGTGGTAAATAACAGCCACTCATCCCCCTGAGTTTTGGTAAAGAAGAAACGGTTTAAAAAAATTCTAACATAAAGTGGTGTTTTAGTGCAAATTTTTCTGATGCGGATGCACCAAATCTTACTCTCACATGCATTGGCTTGAAAAGTGCATTCATGGATTACACAGGTGGATTGAAGCCGTTTCTCAAGCAATCGCTTCTGTTGATAACAACCTCGTGAATATATTAGAAGCAATTATATTTCATAAACTATTAATGACTTTTATCATAATTAAACCCTCTTGCCCGATAAAAAAAAATGTAACTAATGAGTTATGACCAACATCGTCAGCGGTCCTTACGACATCAGAACTTTTTAGCTTCTTAATTATTTTTCTCCGTACTTTGTAACAACTCCAGGCCAACAATTAACACCGTTGTTTGAATTTATGTATTTGTCTTCTCCTTTTGAAATGATGCTATCTTCTAGTCCAAGAACAAATTCTAAAGTCAAAGCCAGATTAACAAATTGAAAGGAAAATATATATTATTGATATGCCAGCTGGCCTTTTCCAACAAAATATATATAATCATTGATAAAAAAAATAAAATCCAGAATAGATGGTCAAATATTGAAGGGAGAAAGGGTAAACGTACACAAGGATATTCGAACCGGCCTCCCCCAAGTTTCAAACAGACTAGACAAGATCATGCAGGATGAAAAATGCTGGCAATGATGTTTTCGAACTCAGATGTATCAATACACCATGTGGTAGATCAACTACTCGTGTCAGGATTTATTAATACAATTAGGAATCGGTTTTCGCAGTAGATATTGACGAGTATTCTGGCAGGGAGTGGCACCCACTAAAGCAAATTTTAGATAAGTTCATAAATAACTCCCATTTTTTTTTATGTTTTGGTAAAATGTTTAGTTAAATTTATGCTTGTTTCTCAAGCTGCGGGTCCTATCATTAAATTCAACGGAGTAAATGATCTTGGAATTAAAAAATGTCATGCAGGGTTTTCGAAATGTTGCTCATGATCTGAATAAGACTATCATGTACTGGGCCAGAGGATATGAAATGGCCTGGTGAGGTCTTGATCAGCTGATTCCGCTCTTCGATCAATTGAAGGAATTTAGGATAGGCCCCGCAAAAGCAGAGAGAAAGAGAGAATGAAGACATTAACTATAAGCAAGAATAATAATAACATCGTCAAATAAAGCAGCAATGTTTGAATACATATTCTCAAGACCGCCAAATACAAAATAGAAACGAATACCAACTCCAGAAAGAAGAAAAGAAAAAATGTCAAAAGTTAAGAACGTAGCCATCTATTGGTTTATGGGTAAGGTTCTTCCTCTTTCATATGGTTCAATAGAGTTTTTCATCTATTCCTTCAATAATGGACAAGTATTTGAATCTAAATTGATCAACAGTATGTGGCCTCGCTTGATTACTATCGTCCTTATCTAACTGTAAGGAGATGATCAATAAAACTTGACCGTGAACACTGTACGAGTAACTGCACCTAGACTAATTTGTTTGCAGTTATAACTTCAAATAAAGCACATGCCACCTAAATACAAACTATTTTCAGATCTTTTCGCTGGCTGGGTAAAGGTTCTTTGGTTCAATTTTTATTCACATAAACACAATTATTTGTCAACTTTCCGTTAGCTTCAAAAAGCTTGGGCTTAAAGTTCATACTTCTATAAGTACAATTTCTAATGAGCTGCAATACGAAATACAAAAAAAAGGGTTCGAAAAGAGGTTTGCATATTTAAATCGGTTCTGTTCATATTTTTAAAAACCGGATTTGCACTCCCTTAGCTAAGGTGGGTAAAAATAACCTCAACTCACCAGCATGTGAAATCTATCGAGTCCATGACCAAAGAAAGGCATTTCAAGGTCATACCATTTGCAGCTGAATTGGTTCCCTTCCGAAATAAAACTGCCAATGACATTGTTCTTTGTGAATATTGTAATTTTCCTTCTAGAATTGCTCACAACGTGACAATACAGGGAGCTTAACTCAACGAACAAAACCTTTATAATGCATTAACACAAACCACGCGTAAAATTAAGATTTTATAAGGATCGGTTGAAGTAAACCAGACAGTTTCATAGATATATTCAGCTAACAGTATTAGTCAACCACATCATTCAAATACTAGTATTCGTACGTATATTTATTACAACTTCAATGGCAGTCAATGCAACTTCAGGGCAATTCTAAATTTCTAAGTACCTCAAGTAAGTGTACGACTAAGAACGAGCTATACCAATTTCATCTGAATTTTCTGTTAAAAAGATACATTTACTAGATTCATGTTGGCCTTGGTCCTCTGTAAGGGCTACGAGTATCTGAAGTGAAGAAAAGAACAGCTGATACTCCAATTACCCAAATGAAGGTAAACAGAAACAACATGCGCTTTTTCATTGAAATCAAATGAACAAACTGATCACTCTCCTCTGGCAGGGTATAGGTTTGGAGATCGCTTACGACATATTCAATTATTCTATCTAAAAGCTCTATTCTACGTTGGGGAGCAGCATTAACCGAATTGAGGAACTCAGTTTTAACATTTCTGAGAAAATTCACAGTAATCTCAGCCTCCACAGAATTAAACTTAGAACAGTCTATTTCATCTGCACCAGTACAACTAGTGGAGCTAATACTTCCCGTCTTGTCAATCAGTTTTTTAGGAGTTAAATCAGATGGAAGCAAAGTCACCGAGGAAGGTTCTTCCAAGAAGAAGGTCTGAAACATATTAAAAACATTAAAATGAGATGAAGTCTTCACCATCGATACAAAAATGCCTAATAAATCCAATATTCCAGTAGATTTTTGCAATTACGACCAGAATTGCGTTGAAAATATGGATATATATAAGCTGAACTTTAGGTAGAGTTATATTATCTTTCCTCACACAACTCGTATGACATGAACGCGACAAAGAAACATCACTAGAAGCATTGCAAAAAGAAAAAGAGAGAGAAAACAAAACAAAACAGTGAGATTCGAACTTACTGTGAGATCTTCGTTGCGAATTGTATCTGAGATTTCGGAGAACGGCGACAAATCCACGGAATCTTCAGAAACCGATGCAAATGCCGCATTCAAGCTTTTATCGGCAATCTGGCGACAGGAAATGAGTGCCGAGAAATTGAATCTAAAAATAAAAACAGAAAAGGAAAACGAGAGATGTGAGAAGTTAGGGTTCATGAATTGTGTGCCTTGTTAAACCTCTTGGACGGAAAATCCTTAGTTCTGCCATGGTGGTTCTCTGCGGAACGCGCGAAAACCTTGTGTGGTGTTTGATTCTCTTTCATTGGCGGGAGTTTAACGGTGTTATGGGAAATTTCATTTTTTTAAACTTTATATGGAGGATTGGAAAATGAGCTACTGTTGTCACATAACAAATGCTTACATTTTTTTCTTTTCATATTTTATTAAGAATTATTTTTGGATAATGATACTCTTATAACGTAAGCTATTATATTTTAAATAATTTTGAAATATTAAAAATATGAAAAATAAAATAAAAAATTACTTAAAAAATATACCTAAAATTATAATAAAAAATTATTAAAATTTAGTAATCAAAAAATTATTATTTTTTTATTTTTTTACGTGTTGTTTTGCGTAAATAATATTACTTTTGGATGTCAATTATATATTGCATTTTTATTTCTTCTTATTTTGCATGTGCTTATTGGAATTACTTAAATTCAATATATTCGTCAAGCAGCTTTTATGTGTTATGTGAAGAGTTAGGAAAGTGAGAAATGTACAAAAACATGGTAATCCTCTTAAATTTAATGGATTGATATGATAGATAATTATTTTAATGATTAATATATTGACAAGTTTATTATTATTAAAATTCTCAATGGTAATATTGATGTTGGTAAACATTCACAAATTTATATGGTAATTTGAAAACTTTTTCATGTTCATTATATAAAATATAACGTTGTTAGTAATTTTTTTTAGGAATCTTTTGATATATGTCCAAGTATTTTTTTTTTTTTGGAGAAAGTACACATAAACATTTAAGAACTTTTTATTCTTATTAGATAATTGATGTAGATTTTGCGAAAGTTATATTAAAAATTGATTTTAAAGTTGGTTAGGTTAATCCTAGTATAGTATTGTCTTTTAGGAATTGAGAGATATATGAGAATGTGTTGTATAACTATGACTAGATGTTTAAATAATATCTGACACAAAAATTATCATTCACATAACTGAATTTATGTTTAACAGGTAGACAACAAATATATAAAATGTATGTTAAAATTTTTATAAATAAATGATTAATATTGACATAGGACAAATGTAATACATTTGCTAAATACAAATGTAATACATTAGCTAAATACAAATGTAATACATTTGCTAAATACACGTCAGACGAAAATTTATTTACTTTTAAATTTTGAGAAAGCTAATTTTATAAAAGATAAAAAAAAAAAAAAAAAGAAAGAGATTATTACATTAGTCCGTCCACTCATATATAAAATATTTTTCAAACGCTTCCCGAAAGGTTTCAAAAGCTCTACTCAACTTCTTTTCAAGTTGACATATTATTTTAACATTATCTATGTAAATTATGACTTTTACTTATTATTTTATTTCACCAAAATTAACCACAAGATCATTAAATATTTGAAAAATCATTTTTACCGTATATATCGCTTCCAATAAAAAAAGAAAATCTCAAGTTTATTATTAAAAAAATAAATGATGTCATTTAATTGGTAATATCTCAAAGTGTGAAACATGGCTGAACAAAACATAATGGCCGAATCCGCGGCTAAATCTAATGCTTTTGTTCCGACCAGTCAAAATTAATATCTAATTAACCATTTTTCAATGTAATTTATATAGTTCTATTCTATTGTGGAAAAACTAGCTACATAGGGATCACTTTCCTCTTCTTCATTGATCATGTTCTGCAAGTGGAATACCATTTTGCATAAGTTTTTAATGCTAAATTTAGTTTCTCTGTTTATAAAATTCGCAATATCCTTTTTCAATGTTTTTCTCTAATTTTAGTTTCTTGATTTCTAATTATAGATAGTTTTGGTATTTAAATTTTTGTTTACTCAATTTTTTTATCCTAAATTTTTAATCTGTAACTTTATTCAGTTTTTAGTTTAAAAATATATTAAATCATTGTCAAATTTGTTAAATAATTTACTTAAATTGGTAATTTTTTCGACGATATTGAATTTCATTAATTCAGTCAATTATTTATATTAAATAAATTAAATATAAAACTTTTTTTTATAATTTTAAAAAGTTATTATTTAATATTTTATCATAATGTTGATTATATGACGGCAAAATACAAGTTTTTAATTTATCTAAAAATATTTCACTGGAAATTAATATTTGTCCTTCGTTAATTTAATACAGATACTTATATGATTTATATGATTGATATTTATATTCATATAATTTATTATCTTTTTATATAAATATTTGTATTAATAATTTGATTTGTACGTTATAGGTTGTATATATAAATACAAAAACATTTTCTATCGATAATAATACAACCAAATTGTTTCTTATTTTCTCATCTATATTTTTTTTTACTTCTTCTCTTTATTATTTACTTTACTATTAAGATGATATTACATATCAGTTCAACACTTTTTCTTTACAGCGTTTATTATTCGGACAGCATTTGGTCGACTTAGTTTTCTGCGATGTTTAACTGTGGTGTAAAATGGATGGTACACAGAACTTAAACCAGTAAAATGGCTTAAGAACTGGTTTAAATTGATAATAATAAAAAAAAGACGATAAACAAATTGATAAATTTCAATTTTAATTTTTTTTATAAAATTACACTACCTAAAAATATAATAGTTCTGTATTCTTTACAAATAATCAATACAGGCGAATGGTATTAAAAGTTCAATTTATATGACACACAAATTTTATCCAAACTTTTGTATATTTATTTAAATGTTAAGAATCTCTTTTAATTTAACTTTTAGCATCATAAAATTATAATACTATATATTTTTAATTATTAAAATCATTTTGTTATTACCTGTTCAATTATTACTAAATCATTAATGTCGAATGAGTATGTTTAATTTTAAAAACATTGAAATTTCCAAACTCTGTATTCTATTCTATATGAAATGTTAGTTAGTGAATGCACATGTGAATAATTAATGCAAATGACTTAAGTTCATCAATGTGTGTGGAGTGTCACTGTGTCTAATACACTCTTATATCTGTTTCAATTTTTTCTTTTCAATATTACTCGCTCTATTATAAGTTTCTTATATTCAAATTATACAAAATGGATGGAGATCCAAATGGATAAATTACATAATAGAACTTTATTAAAGTCTAGATTAAATCATTAGACATAACTTTTACTACTTTAATATAATATCACAAGCATATTTTTTTCCTAATTAAGATCTGAACTTACTGTATATTTCATTATCGGAATCTCTTCTATTCACATTTAATATAAAATAAAGTTTATTTCCATTTATATATTATCACTAAATAAAATATTTCATTAACAAGTAACAAAAAATTGTTAGTCATTATAATGATCAATTTAGATACCAATTTACAAAATAAAAAATTATTAATTATTAAAATAGTCACTATTATAAATAAAAAATATAATTAGTCACTAAATTAATCACTAATGCAAACTAATTTAGAAACCAATTCTTTTGATAGAAAAACATTGGTAACTAATGTTTAGTAACCAATTTCCTTTGGTATTAATAGCTAAAACCTTGATAGCTAAATTTTAGATACTAATTTAAATTATAATTTTTTATTTATAATAGTAACTATTTTAGTAACCAATAATTTTTTATTTTGTATATTGGTATCTAAATTGGTCACTGTAATGATTAATAACTTTGATTACTAAAATTAATGGTTAATAAAACATTTTCTTGTAGTTGTAGTGTATGTATTGATTTTAAAAATTGTTAATGCAATTTTAACTAAGTTACTTATTGTACTATTTTTATATTCTTTCTTGAAATTTTTAAATATGTAATGACAGTAGAAACAAGAATATAATTGAAATAATAATATTATTTTGAAATTTTAGGAAATAAAATATAAGAAGAAATAAAATTTTCTTAAAAAATATCCGTATTTTATAAGGACACGAGAGTATAAAGTTACAAATGTTCTTCATTAGTTAAAATTAAAACAAAATTAGATTATAAACAATCATAAAAAAGTATTTAAAATTGAAACTAGTTAATCACGGCTGAAAGATGCCATGATATTATCTGCTTTAGTAAAAATTAAGAGAGTATAATTTTCTTATTAATATACTAATATTTTAACATTACAATGTTTAAGATAAATGTGTATTTTATACAAATGAAATGTATAATATATAAATACTTTTAAACCTATAAGTTATATTTTAGATAAGATGAACAATTTATATACTGATATAAGCTTATTTTAAAAAACAAAGATGAAGGGTAATAACAAAAGAGATAAGAGATTAAAAAAAATCCTAGAACCTCTCAATAAAGAAAAAAAAAAACTCTTAAAAATGCTCTTGTTGAATAAATTTCTTAAAAATGTTCTTATTTAAGAAAATTAATTTTTTTTTTTGGAGAGAGATGATTGACAAAAAAAAATCAGAAATTGATATATATATATATATATATATATATATATATATATATATATATATATATATAT
>Ga0214545_1002012_pt1 | contig 38901 bp, 26 predicted proteins | sample CNSS4metaG_FD_160064 | JGI IMG/M metagenome (GOLD analysis project Ga0214545, IMG submission 160064) | Root nodule microbial communities from cowpea collected in UCLA plant growth center, Los Angeles, California, USA - CNSS4 | ecosystem: Host-associated > Plants > Roots > Nodule | place: USA...
TATATATATATATATATATATACATATATATATATATATACATATATATATATACATACATATATATATATATATATATATATATATATATATATGTGTGTGTGTGTGTGTGTGTGTGTGTGTTATATATGTGTGTGCTATTTCATATGCTTTATCTGTTAAGCTCACCCTATCTGCTTGTGATTGGCGATGATCGTGTATGCGGTACACATGAGCAGATGATGTTGATGCATGTGGTTCTGGTGAAGCTTACCTATGTAAAGGGGATAGCTTGGGAGTTTTATCTTTATATATATTTTCTGTTATTGGAAATAAGTTGTAAACTCTTTTGAGACATTTTTGGATTATTCCACTTTTGTAATTATGGATTTTGGTTTTATCAAATTTCCCGCGTTTTGGGAAATGAGGTATTATTAAATGCGACGTTATTATTTATTTTCTTTATTTTTATTAAAAATTAGTAATATCTAGAAGGGATGTTACAATACTTTTGCTGGATTTTGATGAGCAGGCAAGAGTTGTTGCTTACGGGTCTTATTAGAAGCAGCGCTCTTACCAGATTTTGGTGAGTAGGTAAGAGTGGTATTCTTGCTGGGTTTTGGTGAGCAGGCAAGGTAGTTGCTTATAAGACCTAAGAAAAGTAATGCTCTTACTGGGTTTTGGCGAGCAGGTAAAGGATATTACTTTTCTTTCCTGATGCGTTGGTGCGCAAGGGGAGATGTTCTTTCCAAGAAGCGTTGGTGTGCAGGGAAAGGAACTTGTGAACTGGAAGTATTAAGAACAAAAAATGTCTTGGTAGAGTGATGAGGGTGCACACTCATGACTATATCTGAGACAATTTTCTTTCTTAATTCTAAAGGTTTTGGTAAAAGAGAGAAAAGTGATAGGTTGAGTTGTCTCCTATACCTTTCTTGTTAGGTTTGCATTTGTTTTGTGATATGTGTGTGTTATCTGTAGTGGCTGACTACAGAATCAAGGTCAAACTTGATCTGTTGTTTTGCAAGGGTTGGGTAGGACCTTTGAGAAAATATTTTGATGAAGATGCGAGTACGCATAAGGATATCTCGACAGGCAAGGAAAAATAAGTTGGTTTGTTTAAGCCTAAGAAGTGAAGTCGAAACTCAGAAACAACACGTTTGGCGGAGGGATTTTCAAGGATAAGTTCTTGGGGCTAACACTACAAGTTTGGTAAGAGGAATTGAATTTAAAAGTTAGAACAAGGAGAGGTGTCAGCGAATGTTTATGCCGTAGGGTGGAAGAGTTAAATTGATACCACAATTTAACATAAGACTAAGGTCGGGAGGAAAAATGGGGAAACATATGAGTTGAAGGTTGAAATAAAAGGGTAAAGACAAGGAAGGGAGAATTTCAAGATAAAGGTAAGTTGAGGCAGTCATATCTGCATTTTCCCCGGGTGAGCTCAATTTTCGAGGACAACAATTTTATAAGGTGGGGGGAATGTAAGACCCGTAAAATTTAGGTTAAATTACTCTTTTGGTCCCTCTATTTGTCATAAAATTTCAGTTTGGTCGTCAAGTTTTTCGTTGTCTCAATTTGGTCCTCATTTTCTTAAAAATGACTCAATTTGGTCCTCACCGTTAACTTTGACCAGACAGTGTTAAAGTCAACACCACGTGTCAATTTCTAGTTTTTTGAATTTTTGAATTTTTGAATTTTTTTTTAAAATTTTTTTAAAATTTTTTTTATTTTTGACACGTGTCACTTCACAGTTGTGCCACGTGTCAAAGTGACTCAATTTGGTTCTTATATTTGTTTTTAGTTTCAATTTAGTCCCAATTTTTGTAAAAATGAAGCAATATTGTCCCTCCTTAGATTGAGACTCAATTTAATCTTTGTATACAACTTATGATGATATTCTTAATAACATTGACGTTTTTATTAAATATTTGTAGAAATATTTTTAAATAAGTTTTTTTAGTTTTATTATTAAACAAAGTTAAACCTCAAACTTAATTTCAAAAATTAACAATTTTGTCATCTAATATAAAGGCATCAAGTGTATCATATTATACAAACTTAGTAAAGATTAAAAATCAAATAACTTGTCACACATAAGTTTAGGAACTAAATTTTAAGTTCAAAACAAAACCAAAGTCTAATATTTTGTGTAGAATTTAAAGTTAATATAAAATATTTATAGAAATATTTAATAAAAATATTAATTTTAGTAAGAATATCACCATAAAATTTATAAAAAAGTAAATTTAGTGTAAATTTAAGGAAGGATAATATTCCTTCATTTTTACAAAAATTGGGAATAAATTGAGACTAAAAACAAATATAGAGACCAAATTGAGTCACTTTGACACGTTGCACAACTGTGAAGTGACACGTGTTAAAAATAAAAAATTAAAAAAAAATTAAAAAAATTCAAGAAAACTAGAAATTGACACGTGACGTTGACTTTAACATCGTCTGGTCAAAGTTAACGGTGAGGACCAAATTGAGTCATTTTTAAGAAAATGAGGACCAAATTGAGTCAACGAAAAACTTGAGGACCAAACTGAAATTTCATGACAAATATAGAGGGACTAAAAGAATAATTTAACCTAAAATTTAAATAAGTAAATAAATAATTATGTAATAAATACGGGTAGTGGAGCCTTTATGGCCTTTAAAGTTAAGGTTTATGACATGGAAAAATACTAGCTCAAATGGTTGAGAGTACTTGGTTGGATTGAGAGAACTTGGGATTGAATCATATGCATGCCATTTAGGCATGATTATTTTAATCATGTAATTTTAGTAATAATATGTTGAGCGTGAAAAGGGATAATATAATCTTATACTTATAGAAACTATCAAGAAACATGAATTAGTTTGATGGTTATGCATGGATTTGGCATTGGCATGGTTAGGGGTTCGATCTTTGGTAGATCCAAATTAAACTTTCTTTTTGCCAAATTTATTTTTTGCATGAAATTAAAGGGACAAAAGAAAATTAGCTGTGAGAGAAACTAAGGAGGCTGAGAAAAGAAGTGTAAAATAGCCATTGAATGATAATTATGCCTAGCTTAATGGCAAATTTCATTTTAGTCATTATGGATATTAAAACTAGGCTTGAAAGTGGGGGGAAAGGGAAATTTAGTGAGAAAGGAGGACTTTAAGGAGACATAACTCTGCTGCACCGAAAAGTGGAGGTTGAGAGTGAATTGGAGAAGAATTTCAGAAGATTAGAAGCAAGTTGGAAGGAGTCAAGGGTTGGATTTTTGGTGCACAAAGACTTGAATAAATTCCAAGACTTAAGCAAAGAAACCAAGCTAGGGGAGCTGGAACTGTACCTTTAATTTTGTATTGTTTGATTGCATAGAATATATGATTATTGGGTGTTAGTAATTTGTCCAAATTGTATGAAAATTCACGTTTCAGGGATTTTTTCTAGAAACTGCCTGGCAAGTGAAGAAATGTCGCCAGGCGACTCATTTGCATTGTGTTATTTTTAGGTTCCTGAAGAGGAACCGCCTGGCGGCATGTCCCTGGCCGCCTTCTTGATTCCCTAAGGAAATTAGTGGTTCAAATGTACTAGAAAGAGCGAATGAATGGGTTTGGGATGAAAATCCCTATAACTGTAAATGAATTTGAGTGAGGATTTGGTGAAATCTGCGATGGAGAAAGACCAAGGAGTGTTGGGGCTTCACAGGTGCAAAGGGAGAATTTCTGGGTTCCTAGAACAGTAGAAATTGCCTGACGGCACCCAATTGGCCGCCAGGCGCCATACCAGTGATGCGTGGTGCTCTGATTCAAGAAAAACGCCGTTTTTTATATTTTTCACGGAACAAGAACCGCCCAATGGTAGTATAGTCCCGCTAGGCACCACCTTCCTCACTTCTGGGCGCTAGGCGCCACCACTTTTCTGGTTTGCGTAGTTTTAGTAAAATTACATTTCCTGGTTCATTAACTGTTCGATTTAGATGAAAGTTTGACAGGTGATCCATAACATGTATTTCTTCACTTTGAACGGTGGAAATTTGATTTGGAGGTCAGTAGCTAGAGATATACGTTAATCAATATTGCTGATTTTGGAGTCTTTAGAATACATGAATAAGATTTTGATAATTTCAAGTAACTTATAATGAAGCATGATTGGGTTATGTGGTAAGTCTCTATCAATTTGAATGTCCCTTTGGGTAGGTCACATGTTGAGAATTGGTTATTGGTGAATGCTTGTGTGTCAATATTAATTTGCATTGGTGCATGAGGTCATGTGCTTAAATTGTTAGAGTGTTGTTGCTTATAATTGTTTGAGTATGCGTTATTCATAAGTTAAAATTGAATTCTAGCATAGTTTAAAAAGGGATATATATATATATATATATATATATATATGAAATGTGAATGGATTATTTTTACTTGTTTTGGGTGCTGAAAAACCAGTACTGCACAAGTTCTGTTGTAGCGCCTGGCGGTGGTGTTTGATCGCTAGGCGATACTTGTGGAAACAGTAGCATCAGGGGCACGTGTCCCCCGCCAGGTGGTCTGGAAGCCTTTTGCGCCTGGCGACTCGTGTGGAGCGCTGGGCGATTTTTGATGAAGCAAACATTGTGTTTTGCTTGCTTTAGATGTGCGTGGTCTATGAGACTTTGGATGATATCTCAAGGGTCAGATGTTGGAGTATTCCTGGAGTTGTGGCTTAGGATGGAGGGTAACACGAGTATTCTTTGAAGTGGTGGCTCGGAATAGCGAGTGTTCCCACATGTGTTCTACAAGTGGTGGCTTGTAGGTTGGACAACAACGATAGCTTGAGATTATTAACCAAAGACGTAGAACATGGATTACATGGTGGTGGCCATGTGTAATGAGACGAAAGGATGGAGTTTCTTTAATGTGTGTATTTTGTTATATAAATTGTTGCATATGTTTATATTCCTTTAGCTCACTCTATCTACGTGTGTTTGGAGATGATCGTGTACGCGGTACACGGGAGCAGATGATGTTGCAGGTGGTTCTGGTGGAACTTAAAGTCGAAGCGTGGGCTAGTTGGGAAACTTTGTGGCAGCATTTTATCATTTGATGAGTTTTAAGGATTTTATTGTAATCATTTGAATTATAGAACTTGACTTATAAAGAGACTGATTTTTGATAATGTATTGTGTTTATAAAAGTTGGTTTTATCAGTGTAATAAAGATTTAAATTCCCGCGGTTTTTGGGAAACAATTTATAATAAATGAAGTATTATTATTACATTATTATTTTATTATTTAAAATCCGTAATATCTGGGCGGGATGTTATAGTCCCGACTCAATCTAGAAAGACTTGACTCGACCGGGCTCAAGTCAACTCAACTAGACTTAAGTCTAGGTAGACTCAGCTCAACCTTATTGCAAATGGCATCAATACTTTCTTGAACCACAAGAAATTATCCTGAAGTTATCAAACAATGCTGGAGAAATTCTAAATCTCTGAAGATACAATCATATCTCGCGTCATTAACATTAAAGTTGTTCTCAACACAACCTCTATCATAAATGCTATTGAATTCCAGAGATTTCAAAACCTATTCTACCTTGATGGGAAGATATTTATTCTAAGTCTGATATTGTTGAGAGACTATTGTATGGAAAGAATATTTTCTAGAAAATTAGTTCGCAAATCTATCAACTATATATAATTTGTTGTGTCCTCAACCAAAAATTTGGCAACAACTTTACAATAAAACTATATTGCACAAGAAATGATCTCACAGCCATATAACTAAATAGTGCAGATATACCATATACCTCTCACACATTGTATTCCTTACTCTTGTTTGTACTATCAAATCTCTGGGAAAGAAGATGACTCATACTCCATACTCTGCTTTGATAAATCACATCCTGTGGAACCAAGGAATACTCCATACTCATATTCTTATTCTCTTCGATGATGTTAGTAAGCTAGGTTCCATCTAAGCTTGTAATCAACACCATATTATCTCCCAGATATCTAGCTTTAAGAAAATTCATACCTCCAAGGATAAGATTATCATTCAAGGAATCAAGGTGGTCAAAGTTATGTAGACGACCAACAAAACTATGTTTCATTCAATACATTTCTAACTCCTTCGTGATGAATTTGATTCCTTTCCAACTTTTGTTGGCAGATGCTTCATTTTTCACTACTTGAGCGTAGGAGCGTTGTGCATGTTTCATTCTCCACATCGAAGAATACTTCTTATCATTCCCAATTGTTAGGTTACATCCATTTCCTCACTTCCCTTCCTCGCGAGTCTATTAAATCTTGTCATGTTGAAATGTAGCCTAAAATTCCTAATCCATATATTATCCAGTTCTTTCTCCAATGTTGTACCATTCTTAACTTTTAAAAACCTAACGAACCTGAATTTGCATCCTCTCTGGTTCAACTTATGTGATATGGAAACCTTTTGTACAATTCCCCACTTTTTGAAGATCTTCCAAATATCATTTGTCCAAAGTTGATTGGGAAGTTGGTGAAGAAGTATGTGATTCATTGTTATATGTCAGAATAACTAGATTTGGATCCCTTCCCCGCCATATGCATAAGTTGAGCCCTTTTATATGAGAAGATGCAATTGAATGATCAAATCTTTCAGATTCAGTAAGAACTCCATGGCTATATTCTTAACAATTATAAATAGAGGAAAATTTGACCAACAAAAAGAACAATGACAACAACATTCACAACGAAAGAAAAGAGCAAAACATTTACAAATTTACTTTGTCAAAAGTTATGTTTCAGAAAATGGAAAATGATAAATGATTGTAATATTCATCGTAATGAGAAGTTAAACCCTTGTGAACTTAGATTGTACTCTTTTTCTTTGATACTATTTCTCATTTATTTAATTGAGAGTTCTTAATATTAGGAGGAGATTTAGAAGGTTATACTTGAAGAGGTTTATACTTGTAACATGGAAAGGTTAATACTCAAGATACTTAATGAGGTTGATACTTATAACTTGGAAGGGGTTGACACTTGGAATAAATTGATTTGATTAGAGGACCCTCTTAAGCAAAATGTTTAAGGGAGAGCCAGACGTAGCCCAATAGTTTAGGGTGAACTAGTATAAAGTTGTATATTATGTTTGATGTGTTTACTAGCATTTATTTTAGATTATTACACATAAAAACAATGTAGGCTCTATTCAATTCTCCCATTTCTAGAGCCATTTGCACCAATAAGTGGTATCAAAGTTAGGTCATGAGTTCAATTCCAAGAGGGACAATTGCTTATGGGGAGATTTTTACATGTGACATCAATTATCCTATGGAAGAGGCTAGGTGGGTCAAGTCACGATAAAATCGTAGCGCTTAGTCTTTTACGCTCTTAAGTAGAAATAGTTTCACCCAAACTAACGACTATAATTTTGACCTACTAGTAAGTGTTTGATCTAACAAATCTAACTTGATATGGTCTTGATTGAACTAGGCCCAACTTGGTCTTGATCATACTAGAACTAACTTGGGCCTTGCCCAACTCGGCTGAACACGGGACGACTTGACTAAGATGAATGTTGGCTCACCCTAATTTGAATGAATGTAGACTTGCCTCGATTCAGCTCAACCTGAACTCAAACAGACTTGACTCAACATGCACCTAGAGTAGCTTGACTCGATCTAGACCTGGACTGGCTCGACTTGATCCCGGTTTGAGTCAAGTCGACTCGACTTGAACCCGAACAAACTTGGCTTGACCTGCACCTAAGCCAACTTTGCTTAACCTAGGTAAAAGGTAATACAGGTCAATTGAGGCATGGGTCTTCTTGACTTTGACTTGGGTTGGCTTGGTCCAAGCTTTCATTAGTCTGATGTTGCTAAATTGAAATACTTTATCCAAACAATAAAATTAAAATTCATTGAAATTTGAATTACTTTATTCAAAAGAAAATTTTGAAAAATAAAATAATTTAAAATGAGATCAAGTCAAATCTACATCAACAAGTGGTATCAGAGCTAGGTTACGAGATCAATTCCAAGAGAGAGAATTTTTTAGGGAGAGGTTATTACAGGTAGCATCAATTATCTTGTGACGGAGGCTAGGTGGGCCAAGTCGCAATAGAATGATGACACTTGGTTTTTTACGCTCTCAAGTAGAAAGAGTTACACACAAACTAACAACTATAACTTTTGACCTAATGGTAAGCGCTCAATCCAACAAACCTAGCTTGACCTGGTCTTGATCAGACTACGCCTAACTTGGTCTTGATCAAAGTATGACTAAGTTGGGCCTAGCCCAACTGGACTGAACATGGGATGACAAATGGACTCGCCATGACTTAGTTGAATGTGGAGCCTAGCCTAACTCGGTTGAACATGGGATGACAAGAGGACTCGCCATGACTTAGTTGAATGTGGACTTGCCTCAATTTCGCTCAACTTGAGCTCAAACCAACTTGGCTATCCTTGCACCTATACTTGGACTAAGACTCACTAAACTTAATCTCAATTCGATTCAACTCGACTCAACTTGAACCCAAACAAACTCGGCTTCACTTGCACCTAAGTGAACTTTGCTCAATTTGGACGCAAGGCAATATAGGTCAACTAAGACCTGAGTTTACTTGACTTTGACCTGGTATGGCTCGGTCCAAGCTTGCATGAGTCGGACCTTGCCAAATTAAAATACTTTATTTAAAAAAAAATCATTAAAATTTGAATTACTTTATTCAAACAAAATATTTACAAATAAACTAATTTGAAATGATATCAATTCAAATCTAAGTTCAATGTTTTAAAAATTTTGAATTTCCCTATCAAAATGTTAGGGGTAAACGATTTAATTATGTTCATGAAGCACTTTTGGAACAATGGCGATGGAGAATGTATCATTAACAAAACTTTGTTCGACATAAAGTTATTCAATCTAACATGGCGATGGGTAAGTGAGAAATTCTAAACCTACTTATGGGATTCACAACATCAACAAGATGTACTAAAATACAAGGGGTTGTTTTCATTATCTCGACAAAAGGAAATGTATAAATTAATTGTAATGATTTTGACAATCCTTTTATGGTTGATTTTATGCATTTAGTATTATTATTGAACATTAAGTATTATTTTTAATTGTGTGTTTCCATTATTAGTTTTTTTTTACTAGCTTTTTATAATTTTAAGCTTTCAGCACTTTTGGTTGGTACACATAATGATGCCACTACTAATTTACGATTCGTTTTTCTTTCAATAAATATAAAACCCTGACAATTTAACTTACACAAACAAAATGAATTTTTTACGATATTGTACAATATAATAATTAGTTCTACTAACTTTTAAATAAATTTGAGAAAGAAATCACATTTTTTTAAACCAAACAATAGCATTATTTGTAAAAGAACATAAGAAAACAAAAAAGTTAATATAACAAAAATTGCAAAACTAATATATGAAAAGTTTTGTAGGTTCAAGTCTTACTTAAAAGTCATACAAAATATGCAATTAAAAAATGTAAAAGAAATATATTTATAGAAAAAAAAAGGTATTTAAAAACAATCAATGTATAAATACAAATAAGGCATAATGTTATCAAAGGCAAAGTCTTAAAACTATAAATTATTATAAAATTAACAATAAAAAGTAAATTACTAAATAGGACATTTTTATACTTTTTAAACGACTACACGTGTTCTATACTCTTTCAATGAATTAAGCCATTAACAATTGAGAAGTATTTTTAGAATAATATAAATTTATTAATAAAATTAAAAATATAAATAATTTTTTTAGTATATGTATATAGAATTATATATGTTTTTAGTTCCGATGTGAAACTAAAATTTATCAACGTCTTATATTTTGATACAACTTGGTTAAAAATTTTAAAAACAAAAAATATAATCCTCCTGACTTATTGTATTAAATTGATTCTTTTAATATGTCAAGTGTATTTTACGAGAGTTTAAATTATTTATATCGTTTTAACTAGTTTTAATTTAAATGTTCGAATAGAACACTTTTTAACAAATTAAAAAAATTAATATATTAGCTTAAAAGTACTGAATTTTTTATTTTTAAAACTTAAATATTAAAATATATAAAATTTAGAATTAAAATAAATTCTAGTTAGACATCCAGGTTAAGATACTAATTTTATATTTAACCATTATTTTTTTTTTTTAAATTTGTTGGGTGAAAGGCCACCGGCTCCTCATGTCGACAAAGTTCATTCGGTTATTACAATGTCGTTGAATTTATAAGATTTATAAGTTGACAAATTTTGTAGTTAGGGAATTTAACTACTAGTATTATAAATATAGCTATTATTTTATTTTTATTTAACATCGTAACATATTATAATTAAAATTAAAACAATATTAACAACAAGTACTGGTCCATTCATGATGCACAATCATTACCTGGCGCGCTTTTAAAAACGCTTGCTTATTCAGACTTCGGACTAAGGAAACACGAAAGAAACCGCAAATGTCTTTGTCCAGAAACCAAAACCAAAAACTTAAGTTCAAAATAGTAGCAACAATTTGACCTGGGTCAGCACAAAAAACACCGAACCCTCTTGTTACTTAACTTTGAAAACGACTTCAAAATCAAATTTTTAATTCAGTTTTACTGTGCATTCTATTGTAAACGTGGCCTTTGATCGCAGCAAGCCAGGGTTGACTGGTAAATTTTGCAGTTATAAAAGACAATGGTCACAAAATCAAGGTTTCAAGTTTTTGTCTGCACCAGAAAATGGATAAGCAAGTGGTTCTTCTTTCTCTCCTAATCTTGTTCTTCACTGTTTCCATATCTGGTGTTTCATCCACCACATGCCCCATGGATCTCAGCTATATTGAGACCTTTCCATGGGATACTTCATCCTGCAGAGACCCTGTTGATAAGGAGCACTGTTGCCAAGCTTTGCTCAGTGTAATTGGGATGGGGATAGCCCAACACCTCAAAGACACTTCCTACTTTCAACTTCCTGATGAAAACACTTCCTCCACCTGTTTGTCAGATTTCCAAACCAAAATCTCAGCTTTGTCAATTAACTCCTCTTTGGTCCCTTATTGTTTTCCTAGAGCTTCTGAGCTTGTTACCAACGCTTCCACTTGTGCAGGAATCATAACTGTGGATGATTGGAAGAAGAAAGTGGGTATGATTAGCCCTTTGGACACTTCTTGCAACGGGGACCTCAGTGATCAAACTCGTTGCAGCATATGTATTGATGCTGGTCTCAAAGTGACTTCCCTACTCAAGGGTTTGGACCCAAATGCCACAAAGTGCTTTTACTTCACAGTTTTGTATGCCACAGCTATTGTTAACCAGTACGGTCCATCAAATTTGGGCACCGCTGCTTGCATACTGGGCATGCCGCTATCGGTGAAAGGTTCATCGAATAAAAAACAAGAGCTGAAACTTGTTTTTGGGTTGGTGGGTGCTGTTACTGGTGTTGTGCTTGGTTTTGTGTTGATTGTGGTGTACAGAAAGTGGGATAAGAGAAGGAAGGAAGATAATTATCACAGGTCGGTTGAAAACGGGGTGAGGAACAGTGTTTTGCCTAATACCGGTGCCAAATGGTTTCACATATCGGAGCTTGAGCGAGCCACGGGTAAGTTTTCTCAGAGGAACATGGTTGGGCAAGGTGGTGATGGGGTTGTGTACAAAGGGACTCTTTCAGATGGCACTGTGGTTGCGGTGAAGGAAATTTTTGATTTGGAGACAAAAGGGGATGAAGATTTCTGCTATGAAGTGGAGATCATAAGCAAAATAAAGCACAGGAATCTTCTTCCTCTTCGGGGCTGCTGCATTTCAAGTGATAATTTGAAAGGTAAGAGAAGGTTTCTGGTTTATGATTTCATGCCAAATGGAAGCCTGAGTTACCAGTTATCAGTTTCTGGTGCCAATAGGCTAACATGGCCACAAAGAAAGAACATAATCCTTGATGTGGCTAAAGGGCTTGCTTATTTGCACTATGAAATCAAACCCCCAATTTATCATCGTGACATAAAGGCTACGAACATACTTTTGGATTCAAAAATGAAAGCCAAAGTGTCAGATTTTGGGTTGGCGAAGCAAGGGAACGATGGGCAGTCTCATCTCACCACAAGGGTTGCCGGCACATATGGTTATTTGGCACCAGAGTATGCTCTTTATGGGCAACTGACAGAGAAGAGTGATGTGTATAGTTTTGGCATTGTGATTCTTGAGATCATGAGTGGAAGAAAAGTGCTTGATACCATGAATTCATCGGTTGTTTTGATCACGGATTGGGCATGGACACTGGCAAAATCAGGGAACATGGAAGACATTTTTGACCAGTCAATAAAGGAAGAGGGACCAGAGAAGATCATGGAAAGGTTTGTTCTTGTGGGAATACTCTGTGCTCATGCAATGGTGGCTTTAAGACCTACTATTGCTGAAGCCCTTAAGATGTTAGAGGGTGACATTGACATACCCCAGTTACCAGACAGACCTGTGCCATTAGGTCATGAGACCTTCCAATCTTCTTTGCTGCATGGTATGCAAACTAGTGTAGGATCATCCTCATATTTTTCTTCATATCTTGCATCTTATTCAACAAGCACCAGAACAACATAGATTGCAAAGTCTGCAATAGTTTGCTTCTGCTGAAGAAAGTAGTCACTATTAGGTTTTAGTCAGCAATTCACGGCCACCACTTGCCATTTGAAGGTTCAATTTGACTTTCACAATCGTGCCGTAAATATCTTGGATTCTTTTTCATTTTGTATACTATGTAATTTGATTAATTTTTATCGGGATGAAATTTGCGTCTTTCATATGTACAGCGTCCTGGGATGGACTTTATAAAGATCGTAATATACTTTAATGCCTCTTTCTTTGGTGAATATATATACAATCTAATGCTTTCAAAGCAGGGGACCGTTCTTGACTAGTTCTAAATTGGTCTAATCTCTTAGTTCAGACCATCTAATGTATACCTTTAAGTTGAAATATAGATATTTTATATATGAGATTAAATATTTGTGATAAGTTTTTTTGTCTCAATTTTTGAGAGGTTATTGGATGTAGTTTTTAATTTATTTTATCTTTAATTCAGTTTTTATTTTATTTCGAAAAGATTCATGTGGTCCATTTTGTTAATATCATTTTAAAAGATAATTATGTGTTAGTAACTCTAGTTTATCCAATCTTTCTGTCTTTTTGTTTTACTTATTAAACCTTCATGATTGTCTTCGAAGAAAATAAAAACAAATTCGATGAGTAGAAGCAAATAAAAAAAAAATTGGAAAAACCCAGAATTAATGGTATGTGCTTACCTTTCTAATAATATCAATACTAATTTAATAAAAGGTATCATATTAATTTTTTAAAATAAATTAAAAGTAGAATTATGAATAAAAGAAATTAAAAAATCACATTAAATAAATTCCTAAAATAATAGAAAAAGAAAACCTTTTAAACCTGAGAGAATAAGAAGAGTGTTTTTGTACATGTATAGTAGTAATGTGTATAAAACGTTATTCATACTTTATGACCCCAACCGTGGTCATTCTTTCTCGTGGTTGGCCAAATTCCGCGGCTGTATATTTTAACATGTAAGCCAGGCTGGGCCAGAATTTTCAATTATATCCAGCTAAGATTCGAATTCCAAATAATTAAGGTTGTTAGAAATGGACAAGTATACCAATTGTTTATTTCATATATAGGATTTGAGTCTAACGAAAGGAACTAATCTATACAAAATATGAATAAGTTTGAAACTTTGAAAAGAAGAGAAATATTTATATTTAATGCATGATAATTTAATTATGCTATTTCTCGAACAAGAATATTTAAAAAATTATTTATTTCACTTGACTTTGGGTAATATACCTAGGAAACTTGAAAAAAGAATTGAGAGGTGCCAAATTAAATTTTATATGAAAGAATAACATAAAGTTTATCATCAAAATAATATATAAAAATAAAAACAAAATTTACCCTTAGTCAAAGTGCTACTCTATGCTATTTCAATGACGTAAAAATTTCATTAATTGAATCAGAACTAAAGTTTGTTTCAAATATACTATTATACTACTTGCTAAAAATTCAGTCTCTATCTTATTTCTCAACTTGTTCTTGATTATTTTTATTGCAGAAAATGATCTTTCAGTTGTAGTAGTAGAAACTATAATAGTCGTGATAAGTCGAAGTAATCTATCAATCAAGTAGTAAACTTCTGACTTTTTTTGTTGTTGTCAAACATGTACATAACCCATGCATTGTTGATAAATTCTTCAAATTTGAATCTTCACGAGCATCAATAATGAAATGTTGAAGTTGAAAATTCAAATTAATCTTCTCTTGCTCCATGGGATAATATTTGTCCACAAGAGTGTAAATTTTATCAATATTAAAGCTTTATAAGCATCCTTAGGATCCAAAGGAGAGCTTAGAATTAATAACTACATTGATTGGTCATTAAATCTATAATTTAACTCTTGTAATTGCTTATCAATTATAACAAAGAATATTTCAACTCTCAAATAATGCTCCACTGTAATATGATCTTTTTGGTGACGAGAGGGTCATTACCTAGCTACATAAGAAGCTCCAAATTGAGGCACCTCAATATCATGTTGTTTACAAAAAGAAGTCACATTTTTTTAACTTATCCCATCCATTTTCTCTCAAGTTTTGAATGAGTGTTTTTTGTAGAATAAACTAAAAACATAACATTAACTATATTTTGAGATTGTTGTTCTAAAGCTTGACAAAGAACATTTGTTATCCCCATAATTTCTCTCATCATATATAAGATCAATATAAATTCAAATGAGGTCAAAATTTTGAAAGCATTATTAGCATCACCACATTGAGAATAAGTAGATCCATCAGCAATATTTTTTTTAGAACTAAACAAGTTGCCTCATACATATTTATCAAGCTACAAATATAAGAGAAATGAGAGCTCTAATGACTATCCCCAGCTCGTTTTAAGGTCCCAATTTGATTTGCCCCTTTACCATTTTCAAGCTCATCAATTTCTAACAAATGTGCAATTTTATCTAACTTGGCAACTTGTAACTTATCATGGCGTTTACTAGAAGAGCAAACAATGTCAACAATAAAAGTCAATTTTGAAAAGAATTGATGGATTGGAATAACTTTTCTTGATGCAGCAACCAAGGTAAGTTGTAAGCAATGAGCAAAACAATGAACATAATATGCATAAGGACAATCACTCAAGAATAATGCTTGTGATCCATTCCATTCTCTTCTCATATTAATAGTACCATCATACCCTTGACCACAAATATTAGAAACATTAATATTATGTCAGGAAAGTACAACACACAATTCATTCTTCAAAGTTAATGTTGCAGTGTCTTTAACATGCACAATATCAAAAAATTGCTATTGCATAAAATCATTTTTATCAACGAATCTCAAAACAAGAGTCATTTGCTTTTTTATTTATTTATTTATCACGAGCTTCATCTATAATTATACAAAACTTGGAATCCCTAACTTCCTCACGAATATGGGTTTTCACTTTACTAGAAAGAATATTTAATAACTCTTTTTGAATTTTATGTGAAGTATATTTCAAATTATAAGCAGCATTTTTCAAAACAACTTTTGCAACTTCATCATTGTATGATGCTATTAGTTATATCATCTCAAGAAAATTACCTTGGTCCCTCGATTTAGTAGTTTCATTACGACCTCTAAAAGCACAACCATGAAGTGATAAAAAAATTAATTGTTTCAATTGAATTCTTGAAACGCAACCGATTCTTCATAATTTGATTTGAGCTTTGCACTTCCAAAACATTCTTAATATGGCACTACAACAAAAAAGACTTTAAGCAACAATTAAAAACCATGGGCTAAAGCTAAAAACTTGTTGCCTAAACTTTAGGCAACAAATTGGCAACAAATTTGCAATCGTTGTGTAGGTGGTTGTGGCCTATACTATAGACAACAATTATTTTTTTGTCATTTAGGCTGCAAAATTATAAAACCATTTCCTATCACACAATAGTGAAAAAATTGTTGCCTAAGTTATGATAATAGGCAACATTTTGATAGTCCCTTTAACACAATAATTTTTTTGTGTTGCTTATTCTTTTAAGCCGCATTTACAAAAATGTTGGCGAATATTCTAGGCAACACATTTTTAAATGTTCATTAAAGTCTAAAGCAAAAACAAAACATGTTTGAACAAGGATTGTGAAGTTGTTTCTTGTACTAAACCATGAATAGTCAATATTTGAATTTTATTTATATTATATTTTAAATGATAATTTTATTTTAAATATATTATTTAAAATAAATACGTATTCTATTAAAATAGTAGAAATAGAATAAAATGCATAAAATTGAAACTATTAAATAAAACACTTCTAATATATAATGGAAATTGTTTGATACACAATGTGTCAAAGTCACCACCAAGAGGGTAGGTCATTCCTCTCTCTCTCTTTCTCTTTCTCTTTGCCTTTTTTAATTCTAATCATAAAACAATTGCATGTTTCAATTCCCACATATGAAATGGAGATCTCCAAGCTTACTCAGATAAAAAAAATAAAACCTAATCCCCAAAATATTGGACACAAAACAAAAAAAGCAATAAAATCAATTCAAACAAATGAACATAAACAACAGTAGAAAAACCCTAAAATTCGTAGGTTGGAGAATGAGATACTAACCTTTAATCTATTGAAGAACTTCAACTCTAACATAGAGAAGGAGACATGTAGATGTCAGACAACGATGTTCACAAGGAGCTGACATTGCATATGGTGGTGTTGGTGAGACGATAGACTCTACGCTGTTGTCAATGAAACAAAGAAGGGGGCGATGCAATGAAGTGGCAGTGAATAGAGAGAAGCGGAAGCAATAGAGCGGTGTTGATTCGATTGAAATGTGAAGAAGTGTAGATTGTGAGAAGGGCACGAAAACGTAAACCCTAATGGAGGGAAGTTTAGCCTTTTGTCAGAATGTTAATTTTAAAAAAAAATAAACTGAGTCTCTTTTTTTTTAAGTTTATAAGCCCACGGTTCTATTGTATAAGCAACATTTTTTAATGGCAACACCTAAAAAATGTGGTATATTTTATCAACGACTTATAACTGGCTGTTTTTAATTTTATTTAAACCACATTTATTATATTGTGGCCTATTCTATGCTTAGACAATATTCTTATACGTGTGGCCAAATTTAGTGTGGTCTAAAGTAAAAAATGTTTTAGTGTGACAATTTTGATTTAACAAGTCTTAACAAGCTCTCACTACATTATTGTGTAGTGAGCAAGGATCTTTCCCTATTTGTTTAAGAAAAACACAATGTTTTCCATTATTAAATTTCCTCTAACTTTTAAAACCTATAAAAAAACAGTTAAATAAATTAAAACAATAACAAAAATAATCAACTCATTGCCAATTAGAATTCAAATTGAATTACCTATAATAATGAAAACATTTGAACTATGGTGCCCGCTTGGTTTTTACTAAAGAGGGATATTGCAACAAGTTTTAGCTCTGGTTCAATTATTGAAGATTTCAAGTCATTGAAAGAGTGTAGAGTACCACTTTGACTAAAGGTAACTTTTGTTTTTTTTTTATATGTATTGTTTTGATGATGAACTTTATGTTACACTTTCATATAAAATTTAATTTGGCACCCCTCGATATTTTTTTCCAAGTTATGTCACCGGTAAATAGTGACTAGGTCCATAGAATACCCGTTCTTAATTATAAATGATTGTGTCCAAGCAATACTTGTAGCTTAGCAAAAAAGGATGTGATAAAAGAATACTTGTAGTTTAGCCAATAATGAATATGCCCCAAGATTACTTGTAATTTAGCAAAAAGTGGTTAAGTCCAAAAACTACTTGTATCTTGTAACAATGTGTTAGTGCAATTTGATCGAGTTGATCAAGAGTTGGATGTAATCTTTATGTTTCAGATAAGCAAATATTAAAAAGTTTAACGTTAGTTGAAAAGTTCATTGTAATATTTAAAAAATCACTATAAATTTTGTTTGCTAATTTTGTTGCAAGATTTTTGTCATAACTAATGATTCTAGTCACTATTTCGACTACTATTTCAATAAATGTATTATTTAAATTGTATTATAATTGTAAAATTAATAGATACCTATTACACAATTTGATGAAATAATGATTTTAATTCTTAATGACATACATAATATTTCATTAATATATGCAAACTTATAATGCATAACAAAAAAACTAGAAAAGATAAAACTCTTGCATCTATAAAATGTTGATTAAGACAAATACACAAACAAAATAATTGAAATTCAGAACTTAAAAAATCAATAAAAAGGTTGGGATAATTTCTAGTAGTACTCTTTTGGAGGAGAGGTTGGTACTAAAGATTTAATTTGGGTAATCATTCATACCTCCAATGTTTCTTTCCTTATCTTCCATTGCAACAAGTTTTACATATAATTTAATTATCCTATTTTTCATTTGGTGTATCACTCCTATATTGATTGATAATGTCTTTAACATAGTAAAGTTTCAATGTGTCATTTTGTACTCCAAACCCATTAGACATGGAATTTTCTTCACGTCATTATTACGATTAGGTAACATGTTATTTTCTAGAAGCATCTCATTCAACAACTCCAACAATTATGTGAAACTTTTATTGGTCCATCAATTTTTTGCGTTTAAATTGAAAAATTTCAAAGTTTTCGACAATCGTGTAAAGTTATCTCATCCTAGGTACAACTATTCCCCTGAATCGGACTTCAAGGAATCATATAAATGAGCTATTCAAAAATTTTATTCACCAACATCACATACCATGTCCTATAAATGATCACTTATCCATTAATCCACATATTTTGTTGTTCGTGACATCGTAGGCTTGTGTAATACTTTTTCATGGCAAGTCCAAATTTTATAACTCCTTACTATACCAAAGACAAACAAACTGTCATCCATTGTGCCCAACTCTTGAAGTATTTAATTCAGACAATGAACACAAGGACAATCATATGTCTTGTTCACAGATACGTGTTCTTAAGCATATTGCAAGCTTAGAAACTATGTTTTCATACCCTTCACTATTGTGACATTCATTCATCCAGTATTATGTTCGTAACAAACTCTTTCATTCCAAAATTTATTATTTTCACAAGGTAAGGCCTACCCATTCTGAAAAAATAATTTTCATAATTCACTATCACATACACAAAGAAGTTTATTTTCATAAATCTGATAAAAATTCGATGATAGTTTGAATTGGTCTTCGAAGTACACAAAATGAAAGTGATCACTCATGACCAAGTGGTCTCAACCGAAATTTTAGCAAATGCATACATAAATTACAATGTACACATTATAACAAATTATAAAAAATAATCTTTCTAAAGTGTCCGATCGAAAAATTCAAGATTTAATACAAAGGATTGATGTTTAATAATTTGCACTAAATTTCAAATGGAAGCCAAAAGCAAAGACAAAACAAGGGTAAACCACCATATGCAACCACACTACACGAATTAGATTTAGCAATTTTTTTTTGTTACATTTATTGTAAATGTTACCTTATGAATAACTATAGAATACATTTTAAAAAATGTTACCATAAATAATTAAAAATGTTACCATAAATAATGTTAATAATGATATTGTAACATGTTTAAATAAATGCTGGTATAGATAATTGAGTTTTCATTTTTTATCTTATTTGTAAATTTTTAAAATGATAATAATAAATTTATAATTAATTAATTTTATTATAACATTGAAATAGTTAATATTAATTTAAAATTTAATATTTTAATATAATATTTTAATGTATTTAAAAATAAATTTATAATAACAAACGTTCAACATTGTTTTCAGAATTTCAAGTCTCCAACCACTACAAAAATATGTAATTTTAAAGAAAATTTATTAGTTGAGGTTATTATAACCTTTACTAAGAGATATACATAAGAGAGATTTTGAAAACCCTACAAAATACTTAGGTTTTTTTAGAAAACACAGTAAAATTTGGATTTCACCTTATCTTTTATTTTTACTCTTTGCATATTTTAAAAATATTTAATTTGGTATTCTAGAGGATGCAACAACTTTCGCACCTCCCTGCTTTCCCTTTCGATTGAAGCTCAAGGTAATACATTTTTCATTCTCCATGCTTTCTCTTTTGATTTCATCACTCTTCCTCTTTCGATTTCAGCTTTCATCTTCGTCACCACGTGATCTGTGTCATTTTCAAGTTTGATTTCGTCTCCATGCCTCTTTCAATTTCAAGTTCAATTTAGATTCAATTTTGATTTCATCTCACTATATCATCTACCCTAACTCGGTTCTTATTTTTTTCTGCCTTAACTCATTGTCGTCAAGTAGCAACACTGACCATGCCACAACCGCAACCGAAGTGTGATGCTCGTTTATCAAAATAGGTATTTTTTTTTTCAATTCATAAACCAATTTAGCTTCTCCCAATGTTCAGTTCGCACTCACTCCTAATCGTCATCACTTGCCACCATCAACACTGTTTTTTCTTAATATTATTCATTAATCTTGAAATTAATAAACAACATTTGTAATTAGTGGAAACTGAAGTTAGTTTTGTTTAATTTTTTTGTAGTTTTGAAAGGTGGAGGAAGAGAAAGTTATAATGGGATGATGATGATTATGACACGAGACCCGAACCCAAGGCTAAGATGGACATCAGATCTTCATGATTACTTTGTGGATGCAGTCACAAAGCTTGGAGGCCCCGATAGTATGTATACTATTTAGATTTTACTTTTGAGAGTTGAAAAGAAATTTTACTTCACAAATTCTTTTTTTGTGTGTTTTCCATGTTGAATTTAAAATATACGCATTATGATTCATGAAAATATTTTTTCAACTTTTATCTTTGTTGGTGTTGTTGACACAGAAAAGTTATATTTCTCTTTTTAGTGTTGGGACAAGTTTTTTAGTATATTATATTCCTTCTTCACATGTTGGGATGTTTTTATATTGGTTTAGCCTAGAAACACGTTACTAGACTTTGCAGAGGAGTACCTAAACCAAATTGCATGCAAAAGAACATAATGACCATGTTTTAAATAGTTAAAAAGTCAAGCACACATGATCCAATCTTCCTAATCTCAGAAAAAATTTTTAATCCATATGTAAATTTGACAACAAAATATTTATCTTGTAGGAAAAGATTTGCAGAATTTTAAATACTTACCATTGTTCTAGTTATGCTCTAAGTTTACTTGAATTTCTTTATTCTCATCTTCTGTACAAAATTCAAGAGAAGTTGCATCAAGATCTCAACATACTTTATGTTAATAATAATGTTATATTAAATACCAATAGTGTTCTCAGTGAACCTATTGGTATTTCAAAACTACTGATAGAAGTGATTACTTATGGTACTCATTACTTATGGTACTCATTGAGGAGAGAGGCTTAAAAGCAGTTGAAACTCTAAAAGAGTTCGGTTTGTCAGACCTTCTGGTTTTTCATCTGCTTGATGTGAATGACCCTGCTAGTTTTGCTACTTTACCTCATTTCATCAAAACCAAATTTGGGAAACTTGATATCTTGGTATGAGTCATACTTGATATTTTTCTTGTAAAACCATTTTTTGGATATAATAAAGTAGCAAAGAGTGGAGTCTAGGGGAGGAAAAGAACACCTAAATAGACCGCAGCAACACAGAAACCATGATTGGTTATTCTAATTTGATTCATTTCATAGCTAGGTTTACCTTCTTCATTTGATCATTAAGCACAGAAGTTGATAAGGATCTTCAAATTTAGAAGAGCATACTCCTTATAGTTGGCTAGGTACTTTTTCTTGTATTGGTCTTATGGTTTTATAGGATGGTTGGTTGAACTAATCTTATATATTTTAATTTCAATAAAGAATGTAGAAATGATGATGCTAAAGATTATGGAGATATTGTTGTTATTATGCCTGGCCTGATTGATGTGTAAGATTTTATATTCATCTTCTTATTTTTTATTTTAACAATGTTGTTTGATGCATTTTCTATATACATCAATGTTGAATAGTTTAATAATAATAGGTTTGGGCATGCAAGAATTTACTAGAGTAGGAATGGTAGACTAGAAGAGTCGATTATCAACTACAGTTGGTTCATTGTATGTTTAAACATGATAATCCGAATTACTTACTTTGTCACGCATGTACATCTTGATGAACCAGGAAAAACTCAATTGGAAGGATTTGATACGGGAAACGGTGTGGTTGTTGCTGGTATACAAATATTTTTGTTGTGTCAAAACACGAAATTGGTTATACTATTGCTTAAATTTATCCTAAGTTTGCGTAGCTGAATTAGCTCATCGAAGGCTTTGGCTTGAGTTGGTACTGAGCTTGAGAGTCTAAGGTGTGTAGCCCTAAATAGAGTAGAAATGTGGGCCACAATGGGGGTAAAAGTTGTGACTAAGGGTGTTGTTGAGGAGATGAAAGTATCCTTGCTCTAGAGAATTGTAATTTACATAACTCAAGGTAATAATATTGTATTGTATTCTCTCATATTTTTAAAAAATGTTACCGTAGATAAATTGATGATATCATTTCAATAAAGAAATGTAAGTGTGGTTTTCGATTACAAATTGTATAGTATAATAATCATGTGTTTTTTAGAATACTTGTTCCTTCTTTATCATTTGTTTCCTCTCTTCTCGTTCTTCTCACTCGCTTAGCTCTCGTCACTTTCACCGTTCGTGGTTGTTAGTTTTGCTCATCTCTTACCGCGGTTCAGTTCGTCACCATTAGTTTTGATGAGCTCTTCCTCAGCCACTGATGGAACTCCAATGTGTAGTGGCTGGTAGGAACTCCATAGGCAGCGAAAGATGGCATGGAGAGAAGTGTTTAAGGCTCTTGTAGCAATGGAATTTGGAGTGGTGAAAGGAGAACTAGACTAGAAACTAGACTAATGGAAGGTGGCTAGAGGAAATGTTGTAAATCTCTAGCTTAGGTGCTCTCAAAATAATAGAAGAGTGGAGTGATCTCAACACAAACATTCTATTAGAAATTTCAAGAGTGAATACAATACTGAAAAATTATGGCTTTTATACTCAAGCCATTACACTTGAGGAATCTCGGCCCTTGGATGAGAAGGAGAAAGCATATTGGCCTTTGATGCTAGCTTGGAGAAGAATGCTCGATCTTGGCCATTGGATGATGCCTTGGAAAAGGAGGAAGCATTCCTAACCCTTGGATGCATTGGATCCATGAGGTGTAGGAAGGAGTGTTGACTTCCACTTAGTCCACCTTGGACTTTTAATAGCTCATGGCCACCCCTCCTATTGGGCTTAGTCAAGCCCAATTTTAGCAATTCAACTACACATTGTTTGACTTATTATTCTCGAAAGCAAGGCCTAAATAATGGGCCAATCTTATTGCTATTCTATTGCTCTTTGATACACCTCTTCAAATCTTCACATCTTCTTTGGCTCATTGTAGAGTGTGAGAAGCCTATGTGGGTTTGGGCATCTTGAATGAAGCCCAATTGGATTTTTTTGAGCATGCCCCTTGTTATTGGGCCTCTTGATGGGGTTGGGCTTGGAGGTGCATGTGGGCCATGAATTGGGCCTTGAGCATGATTTGGGCCTAGGCATTGGCCCAAGCTATAAGCCTTGTTGGGATCACATCAGCCACTAGTTTGTGTTTCAATCTCACTCTCTCATGTTTTGTTATGCTCTTTTTCCGCCATTGTTATTTCTAGCAACTAGGTTTGAAATGGGTTATGTCTTCTACTCTTTTAGTGGTTTTACTAATCTTTCACTGCCATATTTTGCCTTTGATTAGGGTTTTCTTGTTCCAATTGAGTTGTTGTGTCGGGAATAGTTAATATTTTAAATCTAATTTGTGGTTATATTGCTCTGAGGTTTTTCTAGCATATTTTCGAATATTTAATGTCTAGACGAAATTCTACATGCAAATATAGGAAATTTTACATGCATATATAGTTTGTTGGACATATGGAAGTTGTTTATGGTTGTTGCATACCTTTTAAAATCAAATAAAAACAACTCCTCTAGTTTAACATGTTTTTCATCTAAACAAAGAAGCAATATCAATAGTGTTCCTTCATAAAGGAAAAAAAGAATAAAGATTGATGTCATGGAACCGCCATCGTGTAACGGGTGAATGGGTAAGCAACCTTAGCTTCATGGTTGACTTGGAATTGATTGTTTGTGTACTTTGTAAGACCCGAGAAAATTAAATAAATAAATAAATAATTATTTAATAAATGTGGGTAATGGAAACTTTTATTGTATTTAATGTTGTAATTTATGACAAGGAATAATACTAGCTCAAGTGGTTGGGAGTACTTAGTCATGTTGAGAGGACTTAGGTTCTTTTTTGCCAAATTGCTTTTTGGCATGAATATGAGGGATCAGGAAACCCTAGACGTCTAAGAGAGCAGAGCTGGAAGGGCTGGAAACCCATCATAGAATAGCAATTGAATAACCATTAATCCCATTTTAATGTAATTTTCATTTTAGACATTAAGCTAATTAAAATCAGGGTTGAAAATGGGAATAAGAGTAGGATTAGTGAGAGGAAGAGGCTTTTTGGAGATAGACAAGCAACCTGCATTGAAAACAAGAGTTGAGAGAAAATTTAGAGGCTAATTGAAGTGGGAAATTATTAGGCGCCAAGGAGCAAGGGACCTAGGTTTGCCAATTTGAGCAAAGAATCCAGGTTAGGGGAGCTGTTTATGTTATTCGTCGTTAATTGTTATATTTTTATGCTGTAATGAATGTTGTTGGTGTCATATCTATGCATTTGTATTGGATTTTCTTGCGATTCTGGAAATTTCCAGAAACCGCCTGGTGACCTTGAAGGTCCACCAGGCGGCTCATGTGTGTGGTAGGCAATTTTTGAATTTCTGCTAGAAACCGCTTGGCGGCACGAACTGGCCGTCGGGCGAGACAACATGAATCACCCAGTCTTTGGGTTTTGCGCATGAAATGCTTGGCGGTGATGAACACCCGTCAGACGACCCAAGCGAAATTGGCTCGAGTTGGGGTTTTTATGTATTATGGGTGATTTTGATCGGGGAAAAATGATTCTTAGTGTTTTGTTGATGCATGGATGTTATGAAAGTATAATTCGTATCATGTTTCTGATGATTGGGTGGTTTGAGAGCATGTGGATACATAAGGGTTAAGGATTATCATTAAACTTGAATTTAAAGTATAAAGACATTAAATGGGTGATTGAATGATGTAATTGAAGGTGGGTACTTGTTGGAAAAGTGGTTAGGAGTGGAATCGTTTGGCTGAATTACTAGATGGAATGATTTTGGGGATTTAGGGTTTTCGCAGGTGCAAGGAAAAATTCTAGGTTTTCCCAGAACTGGATGCACTGCCTAGCGACAGGCTATGTGCCGCCAGGCGCCGGTGTAGTGAAACTGGCAGTTCATCGTTATGTGTAGTTGCAGGGTTGGGGTTCAATTGGGTTAAATTTCTTTGTGTAAGGGAGTTTGCGAACTATTCGACAAAAGGCTAGCGTGGTGATCTACGCATGAGTTAAGAGTAGGAAAAACTCTTAATGTGGTTTGGTAATTAAAGGATTATAATAGGAAAAATAGTGCAAATTAGTAGCTAAGTTAGGACTATGTATGAAGTAGCATGTGTAATATCCATATTGGAAATTACTTATTTAAAATAAATAATTAAGAAAATAACTTCAACATCAAACTTTTATTATTCCCAAACATGGGAAAATTCAAAAATTATTCCAGTTGTCAGAGATCAATTAAAGCTATAATAATAGTCTTATTACAATTTTCAAAATCCAATAAAATAACAGAAATTATAAATAAGTTCCTAGCTCGAATCCCAAGCTTGCCCCTCTCTCAGTCTTAGGTGTTAGCATCATCACCTGCTCTCATGTAAAGAATTACACGATCATCGCCAAGCACAAACAGAAAGGGTGAGCTCAAAAATATAAGAAAACACATCAATTAAATAATATAAATACACCCAGTTATATTATCATAGTTAGACCATGGTCAAGTCCTTAATACTCCCAAGGATTTTCAACCTCAAATTCACCTAACAAAGTTAGCCATGGACTCAGGATTTATGATGCTCACACGAACCTGCCCGCTCGTGGTCCCTCCTCTACGAACCTCTCCGCTTGTAGTCCTACTCTACGGACATGCCCGACCGTAGTCCAACACATGTGATCCACCAGCTACGTACCTCCCCACACCCAACATCTCTCAAATGTGAGCACGGAACATACGAACATACCTCGCTCGTATCCCCACATGAGAGTAACTAGGTATGAACCTCCCCGCTCATACCATCACATGTTAACCACCATCCATGAACCTACCCGTTCATGGCATAACATCTCTTGCGAACTAGGTATGAACCTCCCCGCTCATACCATCACATGTTAACCACCATCCATGAACCTACCCGTTCATGGCATAACATCTCTTGTGCCTGAGCGAGAGTGCTATAGGAACTTAACGGGAGGTCTCGCTTGGGCAAAATCATCCCTCGCTCAACACAAAGTCCCTCACCTAGGCGGCGAGACAAGCAGCAACACACTAATCTTGTCACGATTTCTCACATAGGCACACACTAATCCTGTCACGAGATGCTCAGCAGCCTAATCCATGGCTCCTTTACCTTTCATAGACCATTATAGGTTGTTTTTCCCAGCTCCCTTGGCTGCCCATTGACTCTAGGGTTTTGCCACCCTTTCACATTCAGGCCCTTATCAATAAGGTTTGAACACACAACCATGGAATCACAAAGTCAATGCACTACCAATTCAACCAATACATGTTTCGTGATAATTCATATAATTTTATGATTACATTATCACTCAACATGATCACGCACATTATTAAAAACAATAATAAATCAAATAACACACAATTGACATACATAGGACTTGAACCCAAGTCCTCTCACACCAACAAGTACTCTTAACCACTTGAGCTAGTACTTTTCCACGTCACAACAATTAACATTAAATTCCATAAAGTTTTTTACTACATGAATTTATTAAATTATTATTATTTAATTATTTAAATTTCTCGGGTCTTACATTCCTCCTACCTTAAAAGATTTTTGTCCTCGAAAATTAAACTTACCAGGAAACAAGTGCGGGTAGGATTGCCTCATGCGATCCTCTATCTCCCAAGTCATCTCCTGAGTAGTCTCATCCCAGAGAACCTTCACTGTCTGAATCTCCTTTCCTCTATGCTTCTTCATTTAAGAGTCTATTATTCTGACCGGTCCAATATTCATTGTCAAATCCTCCCTGATATGGATGTCATCCGATTCCAACACATGGGAGGGATTTGTTACGTATTTCCTCAACTGTAAACGTAAAATACATTGTGTAGGTTTGCCAGTTACAGTGACAAGGCAATCTCATACGCTGTCGTGCCTATCCTCCTCAGGATCTGATACGGCCCAACAAATCTCGGAGTTAACTTCCTTGATTTGATAGCTCTTCCAATGTCAACCGTCGGCGTGACTCTAAGGAACACATGATCCCCTGCCTCAAACTCCAAACGCTTCCTCCTCTTATCTGCATAGGACTTTTGTCTGCTCTGAGTTGTCTTCATTCTCTCTTGAATGGCTTTGACCTTCTCAGAAGTCTATTGTAAGAACTCTGGACCCAACACCAGTGACTCTGAACTCGAGTCTCTGTTAGATACGATGCTTACCGGCACCCCATGCAATCTGACTACCTCTCTAACATACAACTCGGCCAGATTGTCCATTGATATCTTCTGATTAATTACCAGGAAATGGGCACACTTAGTCAACCTGTCAACAATTACCCAGATTGAGTCATGCCCTTTAGCAGATCGTGGCAAATGAGTCACGAAGTCCATGGAAATACTATCCCATTTCCACTGCGAAATGTCCAGTGGCTGCAAGGTACCACCTGGTCTTTGGTGTTCAATCTTTGTCTTTTGGCACACCAAGCATGACGCCACAAAGTCGGCGACATCAATCTTCATTCCATTCCACCAGAAGGACTGTTTTAGGTCCCTATAAATCTTAGTCATACTTGGATGTATGCTAAGACGACTTTTATGTCCATCTTCAAGAATTTGTTTTCTCAACCTCCAATTCCCAGGTACACACACTCTATCGCGGAATCGCAGGATGCCATCTGATCCCATCCTGTAATCCTTCCTTTTCTCGGTACCTAACCAGCTCACAAATTGCTGCAGCTTAACATCATTCTTCTGTTGATCTCGGATAGTCTCCAAAATGTCACTGGTCAATGTCAAAACACTGCACCTGATTGAATCCTCTCCAGTTGCATACCTAGATTCATATCTCTGAGTTTCTCAATCAGTTCTAACTTTTTCACCATCATTGCGGAAATATGCATCCTCTTCCGACTCAATGCATCTGCCACTATGTTTGCTTTACCAGGATGGTAAAGTAACTCAAATCGAAGTCCTTGAGATACTCCATCCATTGTCATTGTCTCATGTTTAACTCCTTTTGATCAAACAAGTATTTCAGGCTTTTGTGGTCATTGAAAACCCGAAATTGGGAGCCATACAAGTAGTGTCTCCATGTCTTAAGAGAAAATACTACCGCAACCAACTCTAGATCATGGGTGGGATAGTTCTTCTCATGCACTTTCAACTGTCTAGAAGCGTAGACTACTGGCCTCTTCTCTTGCATCAGTACACACCTCAAACCCTGATAGGACGCATCGCAGTATACCTCAAACTTCTTACTTGTGTTTGGAATAGCAAGTACTAGAGTTGTAGTCAATCTCCTCTTCATTTCCTCAAAACACTCTTTGCATTTATCTGCCTAGGAGAAAGGTTGGTCTTTTCTAGTGAGCTGATTCAAAGGACTCATCATTTTAGAGAACCCCTCTACAAATCTCTTGTAGTATCCTGCCAGCCCCAAGAAGCTTCTAACTTTAGTTATAGTCTAAGGTCTTTCCCATTTTAACATTGTCTCAATCTTGCTCGAGTCTACTACAATACCTTGTTAAGAGATAACGTGCATAAGAAACTGTACCTCTTCTAACCAAAACTCACATTTAGACAGTTTGTCGTATAGCTGATGTTCTCTCAATACCTCTAACACAGTTCTCAAATGATCTGCATGCTTCTTCTTATTATGGGAGTAGATTAGAATGTCATCTATGAACACCACCACAAACTTATCCAAATAGGGGCAGAAAATCCGATTCATGTAATCCATGAAGACAGTTGGAGAATTAGTCACTCCAAATGGCATTACTACCTACTCGTAATGTCAATATCTCGATCTGAATGCTGTCTTTTGGATATCTTCCAGTTTGACCAAGATCTGATGTTATCCAGACCTCAAGTCAATTTTGAAAAATACATTTGCTCCCCTCAGCTGGTCTAGTAGATCATCAATCCTTGGTAGTGGATATTTATTCTTTATCGTAAGCTTATTCAGCTGCCGGTAGTCTATACACAACCGAGAACTCCCATCCTTCTTCTTCACTAGTAACACTGGAGCCCTCCATGGCGATGCACTGGGTCTGATTAACTTCTTCTCTAGCAAACCCTCGATCTGCTTTTTCAACTCTGCAACCTCTGTTGGTGCCATTCTGTAAGGAGCCGCCGACACTAGACCCGCTCCAGGGATTAGATCAATTGTGAAATCTTTGTCCCTGCTTGGTGGTAACTCGGGTATTTCATTTGGAAACACGTCGGTAAACGCATCCACCACTGGTATGCTTCTGATTTTCTCTTTTATGCCTTTCTTCTCAGTATGAGCTACTATCATGAAGCCAGTAGCTCCCTCACTCACTTCCCTCATGGCCTCTTGTGTCGATACCAACCTATGCCTTCTATTTCTGGAAATACAACTCTACGCCGTCCATAATCAATTACGACATGGTTGATAGACAGCCAGTCCATTTCCAATATAACATTCAGACCCTCCAAAGGCAAGCATACAAGATTCACCTTGAATCTTGGGTCCTCTACTTCCAAGAAACATCTAACACAAGCAGAATTGGTTGAAACCTATTTAGGTGCTAGAGTCGAGACTATTAACTCGCATCCCAAGTCACGAGTCGACAATTCCAGCTTCTTCACACAATCGTGAGATATGAAGGAGTGGGAAGCTCTTGAGTCAAACAACACTAGCACACTGTTACCCTATAAAAAGCAGTAGTTAAGAATAAGATTACTTGACCGAGTGGCCTCTGTGCTGGTCATGGCGAATACCCAGCCTGCTGCTCTCGGTCTCTCAGAGGAAGGTGGCTGAGATCGTGATCCAAGGGCGGTCTTCTTATTAAGACACTTATTAGCAAAGTGCCCCAGCTGATCACAAGCATAGAACTTGCGAGTACTAGCACTGCCTCCCCCCACTGCCCGCCGGCTAAGTACAATCCCTCCTTAGGTGCTCTCCCCCACAGTTATAGCATCGTAACCTTTGTGAAGTTGACTGGGATCTACTGTAGAGCTTCTTCTACTGTCTGCCCTCAGTGCTGGTCTTCTGGGGTCGACTGACCCTTCTAGGCCTCATCTCTAGTTGCTCGACGCTCTTGGCCTTCTCAACCAAGACGGGAAACTCTCTGACCCCCAGTGGCACAATAAATTGTCACAGCTCATGTTTCAGCCACCCCTCGAACTTCCTGCAACGCCATTCCTCGGTAACTGTTTGAGAGTAGAACCTCGCCAAGTACTCGAATCGCTCCACGTATGCCCGTACCGACATACTCCCTTGCTACAGGGTGAGGAACTCAGCTTCGCGCTCATGCTTAGCACTATCGGGGAAGTACTTCACCAAGAACCTCCTCCTGAAGTTAACCCAGTTCACCTCCTCTTCACGGGTCTACATTTGATGCTGCATCCCCATCTACCAATACTATGCCTTTGTCACCAACAAGAAGGTGGCAAGGGTGAGTTTCTGAGCCTCGGTGCACTCTATCACCCTGAAGATCTTCTCACATTCTCGTACCCACGCATCTGCCTCATCTGAAGTGGCTTTGCCGGTGAACTTTGACGGCTTGTGACGCATGAAATCCTCCATCGTCACAGGCCTGACAAGGGGAATCATCGCCTTTAACTGCGTTGCAACGGGCTGCATCGCGTCCACCATCTTATGAATTGCATTCGCGATCTCATCAGCACCAGCGTTATTCCTGTGTCTCCTATTTTCCATTGCCTATGCACACCACATTTTTCAGCTATTAACATTAAACAACTCCAATTATATATAAGAAAACATGCAATTGTTAACAATCAATAACATACAAAAAGTTCCACAGAGGAAATGAGATCAGCTCACTTCCCAGAGTCCAAAAAATCTTAAAAACTTTTGCTCTGATACCAAATGTAACTTCAACATCAAACTTTTATTATTCCCAAACACGGGAAAATTCAAAAATTATTCCAACCGTCAAAGATCAATTACAACTATAATAATAGTCTTATTACAATTTTCAAAATCCAATAAAATAACAAAAATTATAAATAAGTTCCTAGCTTGAATCCCAAACTAACCCCTCTCTCCGTCTCAGGTGTTAGCATCATCATCTATATCATCAATTGCTCCCGTGTAAAGAATTACACGATCATCGCCAAGCACAAACAGAAAAGGTAAGCTCAAAAATATAAGAAAACACATCAATTAAATAATATAAATACACCAAGTTATATTATCATAGTTAGACCATGGTCAATTCCTTAATACCCCTAAGGCTTTTCAACCTCCAATTCACCTAACAAAGTTAGCCATGGACTCAGGTTTATGATGCTCACACGAACTTTCCCGCTCGTGGTCCTGCCTCTACGAACCTCTTCGCTCGTAGTCCTACCTACGGACATGCCCGCCCGTAGTCCAACACATGTGATCCACCAGCTACGTACCTCCCTACACGCAACATCTCTAAAATGTGAGCACGGAACATACTAACCTACCTCGCTCATATCCTCACATGAGAGTAACTAGGTATGAACCTCCCCGCTCATACCATCACATGTTAACCACCATCCATAAACCTACTCGCTCATGGCACAACATCTCTTGATCCACATCCGCATCAAAGCGTACAAACCACACACACAAACTGCACTAAACGCGCTTGAGCTAGAAACCTTAGCTTTAGCGACCAGGCCTGTCTCGCTTAAGCTAAACCGTCATGCTTGAGCGAGAGTGCTACATGAACTTAACGCGAGGTCTCACTTGGGCGAGCCCTTCTCGCTTGGGCGAAATCATCCCTCGCCCAACACAAAGTCCCTCGCCTAGGCGGCGAGACAAGCAGCAACACACTAATCCTGTCACGATTTTTCGCTTAGGCGAGTACCTCTCACCTGAATGAGATGCTCAATGGCCCAACCCATGGCTCCTCGCCTGAGCGAGATGCGCAATCAACACCTCGCACCCCTCGAATTCTCGCTTAGGTGAGTTGCTCTTGCTCGAGCAAGATGCTTGAACAGAATTAGACTTTGAGTTTTGCTAATTTCGCCTAGGCGAGCCTTGCTCGCTTGAGCGAAAATAGCAGAAGCCTTCTCTGTTCACGTACACAGACACCAAAACCAAGCCCAAAATTCTCATTCCAACATTACCAAGCAATGCAAAATAGGATACCAGTAATATGCACACGATTTAACTCCAACTAGACCATCAAAATTCGAGATTGAAGCATAAACAATCATACATCACAAAAACCCCCAATCATATTCATACCAGAGTATAAGATGCTTTCCAAACCACATGAAAAACAATTCATCTCTAATTCACATCAGATTGAGCACGAAAATTCATGGTGCACAATCATAAAATCATGCAATTCATTCATAACCATAAAATCAAAGCATAAAGCTCCCCTAACCTGGAACTCCTTGCTCCAATTGGGTCTTCTAACCTTAGCTTTGTAATACCCTAAGAACCCTTCTTTGCTCTTCCAAAAATTCAGGTCTCCTGATTGTCTCTAACTCTCTTTTCACTCCAAATTCGTGCTCTCTTTTCACTCTAGTTTTCAGACTTTTAAAAACCCTCCTAATTACCTAAATTTCCCCTTTTATATGGTTCCTAATTGTGGTAAATGGCAAAAAAACGAAACATGGCCTTTTAATGTCTATAATTACCTTTCATAGACCATTATGGGTTATTTTTCCCAACTCCCTTGGTTGCCCATTGACTCTAGGGTTTTCCCACCTTTTCACATTCAGACCCCAATTATATTTGCAAAAATAAAGAAGTCAATTTCGTTCTCAATAAGGTTTGAACACACACCATGGAATCACAAAGTCAATGCACTACCAATTCAACTAATTCATGTTTCGTGATAATTCATATAATTTTATGATTACATTATCACTCAACATAATCATGCACATTATTAAAAACAATAATAAATCAAATAACACACAATCAGCATACATAGGACTTGAACCCAAGTCCTCCCATACAAAAAAGTACTCTCAACCACTTGAGCTAGTACTTCTTCACGTCACAACAATTAACATTAAATGCCATAAAGGCTTTTACTACCCGCATTTATTAAATAATTATTATTTAATTATTTAAATTTCTCGGGTCTTACAACCTGCAAAACGAGACTTAGGAATTGGAGACCTCTTTTGAGTTGCCTAAGTGTAGCATATGGTCAAATTAATTGTTAAAGTATAGTTATAATATGGTAGGGGATTAAATGGAAAATTGAGTAATGTTGGGACAATGTTGTTGTTATACTTGATAAGATTAGGCATTCTTTATCAGTTAATAACGGAATGATAAAGTGGGATTGAAATAGTGGAGTATATATGAATTTGCATAGAACGGCAGGTATCCATTATGGAGTGGAATATTGAGGGCATGTAGTGTTAACATGGGAGGAATTTGGTGCTCTAGACGTATGCAATTGCGTGATTGATGTGTTAAAACTTGTTGGAGTGCCTAAAAACCAGTATAGGACGTAGTACTGGTGTGGCGCTTGGCGACTTAGAGGTGATCGCCAAGCGATAGCCACAAATCGGGAAGTACTTGGAACGCACAGTGCTTGGTGGTGGGGTTAATTTTGCTAGGCGATAGTGGCAAAAATAGTGGCCATTGGTGCTAGTGGCGTTTGGCGATGAGAGTGGTTCCACCAGACAATTTCTGAAAAAAAACCTAGTATTTTTTAGGCGTGTGGCACCTGGCGGCGAGAGGCTTCCGCCAGGCGATCTGCAACTGAATTTCACCCAATGGCGTTTAGGCAGTGACAAATGATAGCATAGTGGTCAGGGTTGTTCACTTTGGAGTTGTGTGTGGTCTACAAGGCTTTGTATGATACCTTAAGTATGGAGTTTGCTGAAGCATTCCATGAGTTGAGGCTCGGAATGACATTCCTTGAGTTGTGACTCGGAATGTAGGGTAAACACATGGCGATCCCAGGTTGTGGCCTCGTGATATTGGTAACTGATGTGAGTGTGCGAGTTGTGCCTCTTACGGAGGGTCTCCACCTGATTTGGCAATCACAGGTTGTGGCCAATGGTGTTGTTGATCTTGTGTCGAGAGTACGAATTATGGTTCATATTGGGAACTCCACCTAGCGTTACAAATGGTGGTTCATAACAAGAAAGTCCCGCACATATATCTACGAGTTGTGGCTTATGGCAGCAAAGGACATCTTAAGGTCATCATTGTCTGAGGATGTACAACGTGGATGAACATGACGGTGGTCATGTTATCTGGAGTTGGAGGATATTGATTCTTCGATGAGTGTGTGTGCACTTTATTTTTTATCATTGAGTTATTTATGTTGTTAGCTCACCCTATTTGCTTGTGTTTGACAATGATCGTATAATTCGTTACACGGGAGCAGATGATGTTGCATGTGGAGCTGGTGAGACATAGAGCCGAAGAGGGGCTAGCATGGGGAGTTGTTTTATATAATTACTATGTTGTAAACTATCAATTATGAAAAATTATTGGATTTTATGAACATTGAGATACTTTACATACTTTGGTTTTTGAGTATTAAATAAAGTTTTGAAATTTCTCGCGTTTAGGGAAGAGTTTGAATATTAATTGTGAATTTTATTATCATATTATTTTATTTTAATTAGTAATATTTGGACATGATGTTATATTTGGTATCAGAGCTTTGATTTCAAAAAGATTTTGGGGTCTTTGGGGAGTGAGCTTGTCATGTTTCGGTTGCGAGACTGATATGTTGATATTAATTGTTAAAATTGTTTGCATAGTCATAACTCAAGTTGTTTGATGTGAATAGATGAAAAATGTGGAGCTATGGCAAACAAGAGGAAAATGAATAATGCTGGTGCGGATGAGATTGCACACACAATCCATCAGATTGTTGACGCGATGTAGCCTATTGTAATGCAATTGAGAGCTATGATTCCACCAACTCGGGTGGCGACCATGGAGGATTTCATGAGGCACAGACCGACTAAATTCACTGCCAAGGCCACTCCGGATTAGGTAGATGCGTGGCTGAGGGAGTCTAAGAAGATATTCAAGGTGATTGACTGCATAGATGCGCAGAAACTCATCTTCGTCACCTTCCTCCTGGTGACTAATGTTGAGTATTAGTGGATGAGGATGCAACAACAAATGCAGACTCGTGTAGAAGAAGTGACTTGGGCTACTTTCAGGACGAGGTTCCTGGAGGAGCACTTCCCTAACAACGCAAAACATGAGAGGGAAGTTGAGTTCCTCACACTGTAGCAAGGGAGCATGATGGTGCAGGCATATGCAGACCGAAAGCATGAGTTGCGCAAATTCCTAGTACCATTGAGGGTCAGGGAGTTCCTAGTATTGGTTGAGCAGGCCAAATCGGTGGAGTAGCTGGAAATGGGGCCCAACAAAGTGGTTAGATCGCGGAAGAACACTCTTGACACCTGGCAATAGAAGAAGCCCTACAGTCATTTGCAGTCTTCATCTAGAAAGCTGCAGTGTTATAGCTGTGGAGGAGCTCACCTTAGGAGAGATTGTCTTAAAGTCTCTGGTACCTCAATAAAGGTTACTAAAAGTTTCTCATAACAGTTTTGTAATGTTACTTTTCTATAAAAAAAAAAATGCAGAATTTATTCAGTAACATTTTAAAAATGTTACACTTTTATTAAATACATTTTTTAGTAACATTTATATAAATGTCTTTATTAAAATGTATAAATATTACATAAAATCAATAATAACATAGAGAATACGTGTGATGAAATGTTAATAAACATTATCAGTAACATTTCTCATGATTTAGTAAAATTTTTTAGTGTTACTAAACATTATATATCTAGTAGTGTATATTTTCAAATTTACGATGAATCATATCCTTGACATAAATAATTATTACACTTTAATTATCAAGTGATACAAATTGAATCTTTTCATGTCACAAATTGAAATTGTTGTATGAAAAAAAAAGAAAAAAAAACTCTCACTAAGGGTTAATTCTACGCCTAAGAAATGTTGAGTATAAACCAAATGTTATGAATAGGATGAAACATGTTGCATAGATCTTCCACTTCCTTGCAAACCATGCAACAGAGAAGATTGAAAGGACGCATGACCCAAAGGCACAGGCCTATCTGGTAATTCAGGAACATCAGTGTCACCCTCTAACATCTTAAGAGCCTCAGCAATGGTAGGTCTCAAAGCAGCCATTGCATGAGCACAAAGCATTCCCACATGAACATACCTTTCCATAACTTTCCCTGGCCCTTCTCTTATTGACTCATCAAAAATTTCCCTCATCTTTCCCGATTCTGCTAGTGTCCACACCCAATCCGTGATTGCATCAGCAGATGAATTCAAAGTATCAAGCACTTTTCTTCCACTCATGATTTCCAAAATTACAATACCAAAACTATACACATCACTTTTCTCAGTGAGTTTCCCATATAAAGCATACTCAGGTGCCACATAACCATATGTGCCAGCAACCCTTGTGGTGAGAGGACTCTGATCCTCACTACCTTGCAAGGCCAACCCAAAATCTGCCAATTTAGCATTCATTTTGGAGTCCAAAAGTATGTTTGTAGGCTTTATGTCACGATGATAAACCGGTGGTTTGATTTCATAGTGCAAATAAGCAAGCCCCTTAGCCACATCAAGGATCACGTTCTTCCTTTGTGGCCATGTTAATCCACCAACTGAAAGTTGGTAACTCAGGTTTCCATTTGGCATGAAATCATAAACCAGAAACCTCCTCTTACCTTTGAAACTATCACTTGAAATGCAACAACCACGAAGAGCAAGAAGATTCCTGTGCTTTATTTTGCTTATGATATCCACCTCATAGCAGAACTCTTCATCCCCTTTACTTTGCAAATTCAAACTCTCCTTAACACCAATCAAAGTGCCATCCGCAAGTTTCCCTTTGTACACAACCCCATCACCACCTTGACCAACCTTATTCCTCCGCGAAAATCTGTTAGTGGCACGCTCAAGCTCCGATATGTGAAACCATTTCGCACCAGTGTTCGTCAAAACACTGTTCCTCACACCGTTTTCGATTTCCCTGTGATAAACATTTTCCTTCCTTCTCCTCTCCCACTTCCTGTACATAACCACCACCACCACAAAAACAATAATAACCCCAACAGCAGCACCCAATAACGTAAAAACCACCTTCAGAACTTTTCCTCTCTTATTCGATGACCCTTTTGCCATCACTTCGCTAGAAAGTTGCACGCCCAATATGCAACCGATCGTGGTGACATCATTTGTGCCTTCTGGATTAACCACCGCTGCAGCATACAGCGATGCGAAGGAGAAACAATCCCTCTCTGTAGCATTTGGGTTATCACTAGTAAGTTGAAGAGCCACTTTCAAGCTTGCTGCTATGCAATTGTGGCAGCTAGTTTGGTCATGAAGGTCTTTGCAGAAAGTTTGCACCGGGCTAAGTCTAACCAAGTTCACCTTCTGTTCCCAATCTCGAGAAGTCACAACACCTGCACAAGTGGAAGAGTTTGTGACGAACTGAGAGGGGTCAGGGAAACAAGAAGACACCAGAGATGGGTGAATTGACAAGGTTGTGAGCTTTTCTTGGAAATCTTGTAAGCAAATGGAGGAAGTGTTTTCATTGGGAAGTTGAAAAAAAGATGTTTGTTTGAGATGTTGGGAGAGGCCTATGTGGAAGATGGTTTTGAGGGTTGAGCAACAGGGTTGTGTGTTGGTTGTGTTTGTGCAAGTTGAAGTGTTCCAGGGGAAGGTTTGAACGTAGGTGAAGTTGATTGGACAAGATGAAGGAGCAGCACCTGGTAAGAGAATGGTGATGAAGAGGAAGAGAAGGAGTAATGTGACGTGGTTTTCCATTGAGATCTATGGTGTTTAAACAATGGTTTTTGAAACATTAGATTTGAAGCGTTTTAACGTAGATATCAGAGAAACAATGTTGTACCAGTCAAACTTAGATTGCGTTGGTCAGTTCAATGGGTCTAAAGCCACTTCGAAAACTTATGTTTTGCTTTAAAAAGTCGCTTCTGGCGGTTAATTGACCGGTGGTGTGGTGTTTGGTGGTCGCATTTGACTTTGTTTTCATTGGGTAAGAGTGGTAGTTAGTCTTTTTCGTGAAATATTTTCTAAATGTATGTGTATATGTGAAAAAAAAAATGAAAATTCAAAATTAAAAACAAACAAATATGTATAATGTAATTAAAAGGGGTCAACAAATTTTAAAAGGTAACTTTAAGAAGAGTAATTTCATCACAGAATTCAAATAGTAAAAACTACTTGTCATTATTCAGCATAGAATTTGTTAGCATGTCTTATTACGGTTAATGTTTGATTTTAACGGTTTGTTTAAATTTTCTTAAACTTTTTTATAATTATTATAGTTCAGTTCCTTTGTTAACTTTTTTCTTCGCTAATACTCAACTGTGGCTGTGGGTTAACACAAACATGCATAACAGTGTGAAATGTTAGAATTAATTGACGAATTAATTCTATTAGTGACTCATTTGAAATATTATGATGGGCCCAATTGTGATTTAATAAATATAGAGACTTATTGGTTATTATTATGGGAAGTGATAATAAAATAA
>Ga0214545_1002013_pt1 | contig 38897 bp, 42 predicted proteins | sample CNSS4metaG_FD_160064 | JGI IMG/M metagenome (GOLD analysis project Ga0214545, IMG submission 160064) | Root nodule microbial communities from cowpea collected in UCLA plant growth center, Los Angeles, California, USA - CNSS4 | ecosystem: Host-associated > Plants > Roots > Nodule | place: USA...
GCCGGCCAAAACCGACTACTTGCCTAGAAGGCTAACCCACTTCAATACACCTTTGGAACCTGTTTTAAGACCAGGCCCACTCATGGCCCAAGCTGGGGCCCAAGCTAGAGCCCAAGTCAAGGCCCAGCCCATGAAATGGTCAAACGTCATTAATGTCTATAAATACACGTGGACCCCATCACTTAAAGGTACGCATTCATTAATTGCTGATTTGACTCTTTGAGAGCTTTGACTTACTTGAGCTTCGGAGATTCTTCTGCAGGTAACCCCTCCTGGGTCCAAGCCGACATCTATCTAATGGGAAGAGGCCAACTGAGGAGATAGCGGACTACATGGTAAGGTGACTCTTATGTCTGACTTCTTGTTTGTTCTCTGCAGGAACATAATCTAAAATGTAAACAATTATAATTTATTCCAAAGTATTTGATATCAAAGAAACAACCATACTCCTAATTAGAGGTGTCAATTTGGCCCAGTCCACAGGGTTTGGCCCTGGCCCATGTGGGCTAGGGCCAAAAAAGCCCACATTGAAAAAAAGCCCCAAACAAAGAATCCCACAGGGCCAAAAGCCCTACAAAAGCCCTGTGGGCCAGGGTCAACCCATGGGCTTTCATCTTCCACATGAAAAATATATTCTTTTTTAAAATATATTATTATCTGTGGGACAGACCCAACGAACCAGACAAGCACGATGACCCGAACAGGTCTAACGACTCGGACCTGCCCGACGACCTCGACAAGAACGACGACTCGAATGGGCCCGATGATCCAAACAGGCCCAACAACCCGAACGGGCCCGACGACCCGGACGGGCGTGAATACAGGAAAAACCCGACAACACAGACGAGCCCAACGACATAGAAGGGCCCGACGACCCGGACGGGCTCGATGACCTGGACGGGCCCAATGACTCGAACAAGCCCGACGACCCGTATGGACCCAACAAGTCAGATCGGCCTAACGACCAAGACGGGCCATACGAACAGGCCTGACGACACGGATGGGCCCGCCGATCCGAATGGGCCTAATGATCCAGACAGGCCCAACGACCCGAACGGGCCCGGCAACCTGTATGGACCCAACGACCCGAACGGGCCCAAAGACACGTACGGGTTTGACGACCCAAACGAGGCCGACGGACCCCACAAGCAGGACGGGCCCGACGACCCGGATGAGCCCGACGACCCGGACAGGCCCAACACCCAGACGGGCCCAACGACCACGATGGGCCTAATGATCCGAACGGGCCCGACGAGCCAGACGGACCCGACGACCCGGACGAGACCGACAACCCGAACGGGTCGTTCGGCCCATTCAGGTCAACGGGCTTGTTCGGGTTTTCGGGCCCGTTCGGGTCGTCTGGCATGTCTGGGTCGTTGGGCTTGTCGGGCCCGTTTGGGTCGTCGGGCCTGTCTGGGTCGTCCCCCACGCTCGGGTCGTCGTGCCCGTTCGGGTCGTCTGGCACGTCTAGGTCGTCGGGCCCGTTCGGGTCATTTGGCACGTCTGGGTCATCGGGCCTGCCCGGTTCGTCGGGTCATCGGGTTGTCAGGCCCGTTCGGGTCGTTTGGCACTTCTAGGTCGTCGGGCCCGTTCGGGTCGTTGGGCCCGTTCGGGTCATCGGGCTCATCCGGGTCATTGGTCCTATCTAGATCATTGGGCTTGTTTGAGTCGTTGGGCACGTTTGGGTCGTTGGCCCGTTCAGATCGTTGGGCTCGTCTTGGTCGTAGGACCCATCTGGCTCGTTTGGCCCGTCCGGGTTTCGGGCCCGTTTGGGTCGTCAGGCCAGTCCGTGTTGTTTGGCATGTCCGTCCTGGTCATCGGGCCCATCTTGGTCGTCTGGCTCGTCCGGGTTTTCGGGCCCGTTTGGGTCGTCGGGCCCGTCCGTGTTGTCTAGCATGTCCGGGTTGTCAGGCTCGTCCTGTTCGTCGGGCTCATCTTGGTCGTCGGGTTTGTCCTTGTCATCGCGCCCGTCTTGGTCATTGGGCTCGTTTGAGTCGTTGAGCTCGTCCGGGTCATCGGGTCTGTTCGGGTCGCTCAACTTGATCTTTGGGGGCCCCCTAAAAGGGGGCTTTATGAAGAGTGGGTCAGGGCTGGCCCATGGGCTAGGGGCCAAATTGACACCTCTACTCCTAATATTGAATATTTGATAATATTATGTTTCCTTTACCGTAATTTTTATTATTTTATAAAAATTAGTTAAAATTAATATTAAAGTAGTAAGTAAACAGGTACGGGTATGGGTACGAGATTATACTCGTTACCCGGTGGGGATGGCGATGGGACAAAAGTTTGATACCCGTTGGGTTTGGGTATGGGGATGGGGATGAATTTTTTTTATGGGGATGGGTATGGGATAGTGAAACCCGTCCCCGCCCCGACCCGTTGCCATCCCTAAGAAGGTGTATAGTCATTGCAAAATTTTGTATACAGAGTTTGCATCTCCTCCATGCGAACGTAGTCAGCGGTGCGGAGTTTCAACTCATGCATGGAGGCGGGTGGGTGGAGGTAGACGTTGTTGGCGAAGGGGCCGAGTTTGAGAGTGAGTGCCATGCATTGAGGTATCATTTCCTGATTGAGGTGTGGTGTGCGAAGGGCAGCCTTACTGAAACGGTCAATGAAAGCCTGAAGCATCTCATCTTGTTCTTGTCTGACACCGAGAAGTGAGATTGTTGTAGTTTGATATGGGAGGCTGCCGGAAAAGTGAGTGGTACACATGTGGGAAAGGGTGTCGAAACAGTCGATGAAGTATGGCGGAAGGGTGGTAAACCATTCGAGGGCAGGGCCTTTAAGGGTGGTAAGAAAGGCATTGCAGAAAACAACGTCATGGGAAGTGTAGAGGGCAACGAGGGTGATTTAGACCTTGAGGTGTTCATTTGGATCGGTCTCACCTGTATAGCGTTCTAGTGTGAAAGGTGTGCGGGGTAGGATTGTACTCGCTTTCTTCTTCGGTGGGCTAGAAAGTTGGGGACCCTGCGACATCGAATGTTTCCTTAGCCTTTCCCTTTTGAGCGGGATCGACCTCAATCTTTCACCTTAGGCATGAGTTCTCCTATCGTAGTGCCTCCATCTCATCAGCATTGCGTTTCTTCAAATCAGCCAACTCCTATTGCATCTTGGCTTGACCGTCTAGGATAGTGGCCAAGTCCGGGGTGATATTAGCAGGTGCTGTAGGACCTGCTTTAGCTTGCTTGTTAACTCCTTGCGGGTAGAAACCATCTTCGAGAGAATGCGGGTTGGTCCGTAAAGTGTTATCTCGTACCCTACGGTGGGTGCCAATTGTTCCTGCGGAGAACAAATAAGATATGTCAGACACAAGCGTTACCTTACCCCAATCCGCAATCTCCTCAGTAGGCTTCCTCCCGGCTAGTATATGTCATCTGTGGATATCTCGGTGTAGACCGGCTTGGACCCGAGAGGGGTTACCTGCAGAAGAGACTTCGATGCTCAAGTCAACAAAAATTCTCAAAAAGTCAAATCTCGTAATTAAGGGAGTAATGAATGCATACAAAGGAAATCGGTCACTAAAAATTAGCTATCTAGGTTTTGACTACCAAAATGACTTAGTTTCTAAATTAATCTCTAATTAATTAGTGACAAATTATAATTTTTTATTTATAATAATTATTATTTTAGTAACGAATAACTTTTAATTTTGTAATAATTGATATCTAAATTGGTCACTATAATGACTAACTATTTTTAGTTTCTAAAATAGATTTCTAATTGAGAATATTTTTTAGTACATCGTATCATTTCTCTCATGATTTAATCTTTAAGAGAATAAACTATGAATCCAAAAATTTAGAAAAGTTGTAAAAAAGTTTAAAATTTTATAGACATTAAATTTATAAGAAATGAAAATGAGTTGTTTCAAATATATTTAATCTAAACTTCATTCTATAAAATTAAATAAATAAGGTCATTAACAATAAATAAATAAATATCCTCACTTCATCTCTCAACATGGATGAGTTTTTTCGTGTTTCACAATGCAAGAGTGTCAAGGAAATGTGGGAGGTTCTTGAAGTGACTCATGAAGGAACCAATGATGTTAAGAAAGCAAGGAAGCATGCCTTGATTCAAGAGTATGAGCTATTCAAGATGAAACATGGAGAATCTATAGCGGATGTGCAAAAGAGATTCACTCACATAGTCAACCATCTCATAGGTTTGGGTAAGGAATTTGACAAAGAAGAGTTAAACATAAAAGTGCTAAAATGTCTTGATAGATCTTGGCAACCAAAGGTCACAACTATCTTAAAAACAAGAGATCTATCCTCATTGACTACAATTGCATTGTTTGGCAAGCTTAGATAACATGAGATTGAAATGCAAAAACTTAATGAGCTTGAGTCAAATGAGGAAAAGGTAAGGAACATAGCCTTGAAGACTTGTACCAAGAAGAATGAGGAACCTGAGGAAGAGGTGGCTGAATCAAGTGCAAGTGAGAACTTCAATCTCTTTGTCAAAAGGTTTGGTAAGTATCTCAAAAGGAAAGGTAGCAAAGGTAATCCCAAGAGGTATACTTCCAAACACAATGAATCAAACTCTTCCAATTTTACTTGTTATAACTAGGGAAAACAAGGACATATCAAAATTGAATGTCCAAATGCTAACAAAGAAAAGGAGAAGAGTGTTGATAGGAAAAAGGAGAAAAAGCCAAAGGATGGACGTGCATACATTGCATGGGAGGATAATGATGATTCAACAACAAGTAGCTCCTCACAAGATGAGGGTGAAGAAGCCAACTTGTCCCTCATGGTTGGTTATGAGTCATCCTCCTCAAGTCAAGTAAGTTCTCTAGACAAAAATGACTATAATCAATTGTTGCATGATTTTGAAGAGTTGCATAATGAAGCAAACAAGATTTCTACATTAAACAATCGGTTGAAAGGCTTAAACAACTGGCTGGAAAACAAAGTTAGCCAACTGGAAAAAGAAACAACTGATTTAAAAACTGATTTTGAACATTTAGAAATGATTTACAGTAATTCAACCGACTGTTTTAGAAATCAACCGGCTGAAAAACCTTGTGAAAACTGCACAATTTTGAAAAATCAAGTGAAATACCTTATAAAGACCTGTGCAAGGTTCACAAGAGGGGAAGCAAACTTAGAGGTTGTTCTTGGTTCTCAAAATTGTGTGTTTGGCAAAGCTGGACTTGGTTACAATCCTTCTTTTCAAAAGAAAACCAAGAAGTTCTCTAGTTTCTTTTCAAAAAGTATGCCAAGTGACATGTCATTCATTTCATGCAACTATTGTATGCAAAAAGATCATGTTATTAAGAACTGTCATGCTAGAAAATATGATATTCCTAAAGGGGTTATAAAATGGATCCCAAAAGGATCTAGAAAGGTGTAACCATGATGGACCCAAACTATCAAAGGGTACCAAGTAATCCAAATTTGTTTGACAGGTTATAAAAGGTGATAAGAAAGATTTGTAGTACCTTAATAGTGGCTATTCGAGACATATGACAGGAGATAAGACCAAATTTGCAAAGTTAGAGTTGAAGAAGGAAGGGTTTGTAACCTATGGAGACAACAACAAAGGAAGAATCCTTGGAAATGGAGTCATAGGCAATAGATCCTCTTTCAACATCAAGAATGTGCAATTGGTAGAAGGACTCAAACACAATTTGATAAGTATAAATCAACTATGTGATAAAGGCTTTAAAGTTATGTTTGAACCAAATAGTTGTTTGATATATGATGCATGTGGTAGTATTGTTTTGATAGGTAAAAGAGTCAATAACATATACCTATTTGATCTGCATCATGCATCATTTAGCATTCATTGTTTGCTTACAAAAGAGGATGACATTTGGTTATGGCATAGAAGACTTTGTCATAAACACATGCAGCATTTCAATCGGCTGACTAGAAAACAACTGGTTGAAGGACTACCAAAACTCAAGTTTGAGAAGGATAAAGTTTGTGTAGAATATCAAAAGGGAAAACAGACCAAGGTCTCTTTTAAACCCAAAAATGTTGTTTCAACTGAAATACCTTTAAAGATGCTTCACATAGATCTATTTGGTCTATCTCGAACCATGAGCCTTGGTGTTAATCTTTATGCATTAGTCATTGTTGATGATTTCTCTAGGTACACATGGACTTTGTTCTTAGCTACCAAAAATGACACTTTTCATGCCTTTAAAAGACTTGCCAAGATGTTTGAAAATGAAAAGAGTTCCAAGATAGTATCTATTCGAAGTGACCATGGTGGGGAATTCCAAAATGAAAAGTTTGAACACTTTTGTGAAAAGCATGGCATTAACCATAATTTTTCTGCACCAAGAACCCCACAACAAAATGGTGTTGTTGAAAGGAAAAACATGTCACTTGAGGAACTAGCTAGAACTATGTTGAATGAAAACTCACTACCTAAGTATTTTTGGGCTGATGCAGTCAACACTGCTTGTTATGTTTTAAATAGAGTGTTGATTAGGGCAATTTTGAAGAAAACCCCTATGAGCTTTTCAAAGGGAGGAGTCCTGTTTTAAGTCACCTAAAAGTATTTAGATGTAAGTGCTTCATCTTAAATAATGGCAAAGAAAGTCTTACCAAATTTGATGCAAAAGCGGATGAAGGTGTTTTTCTAGGCTATGCTTCACAAAGTCATGCATATAGAGTCTATAATAAGAGATTAATGACTATTGAAGAGTCTATGCGTGTTGTATTTGATGAAACTAACCCAAAGTTGCAAGATCAAGTGCCAAAGAATGAAAATGATGAAGATCTACTGTAGGAGCAGATTTCTGCTACAGAAAAGCCCTCTGCTGCAGGAAATCAATTGGCTGAAAGGGAAAAACAGTCGACTGATAAAGCTGCAGACAACAACTTGTCCAAGGATTGGATCTAGCCTAAAGGTTTATCAAAGGACAACATCATAGGTGATATCAAACATGGAGTATCTACTAGACGTAGGATTGTATTTTGTGAACATGTTGCTTTTGTATCTCAAATTGAACCTAAAAATGTGAATGATGCTTTGAATGATAATAATTGGATTGTTGTTATGCATGATGAACTCAATCAATTCACAAGAAATGATGTGTGGTTTATAGTGCTTAAAGTTGATGATATGAAAATAATTGGAACTAAATGGGTTTTTAGAAGCAAGATGGATGAAGATGGTAATATTGTAAGGAACAAAGCTAGACTAGTTACTAAAGGTTATAATCAAGAAGAAGACATTGATTTTGATGAAACTTTTGCACCTGTAACTAGGCTAGAAGTTGTGAGATTACTCTTAGCATATGCTTGCATGTGTAACTTTAAATTGCATCAAATGGATGTGAAAAGTGCATTCTTGAATGGTTTCCTAAATGAAGAAGTGTATGTATCACAACCTCCTGGATTTGAGGATCATCTCTATCCTAACCATGTTTTCAAATTAAAAAAGACCTTATATGATTTGAAACAAGCACCAAGACAATGGTATGAAAAACTAAACAATTTTCTCTTATCAAAAGGTTATGCTAGAGGTGCAGTGGATAAAACACTCTTCATTAGAAAACATGAAAATGATGTTATACTTGTTCAAATAATAACACATTATGTGAAGAGTTTGTTGTAACTCTACAAGGAGAATTTGAGATCTCCATGATGGGTGAGCTTACCCACTTTCTAGGGTTGCAAGTCAAGTAACTCAAGCATGGAACATTTTTAAACCAATCAAAATACTGTTTTGACTTGTTGAAAAAGTTCAAAATGGAGGATTGCAAGCAAGCTGCTACTCTAATTGCAACAAATTGCCTTATGGATGCAGATGAGGCTGACCAACTGGTAGATTCAACCAAATATAGAGGGTTGATTGGGTCTTTGCTCTATCTTACAGCAAGTAGGCCAGAAATTCAGTTTGGATTATGCTTATGTGCTAGATTTCAAGCAAATCCAAAGGAATCACACTTTAAGGTTGTAAAAAGGATTATAAAGTACCTTAAAGGAACAACCAATGTTGGTTTATGGTATCCATTTGATTCTAACATAAATCTTAGTGGCTTTTCAGATTCGGACTATGCAAGGTGCAAATTGGATAGGAAAAGGACAAGTGGTACTTGCCATTTGCTTGGATCAAGTTTAATCTCATGGAATAGCAAAAAGCAAGCATGTGTGGCACTCTCCACTACTGAAGTTGAATATATTGTTGTTGGACAAGGCTAAGCAAGGTACCTTTGTATTGTGATAATACTAGTGTCATCAACTTAACCAAGAATCCAATACAACATTCTAAAACCAAGCATATAGAGATTAGGCATCATTTCATTCGTGATCATGTTCAAAAGGGAGATTGTGAAATCAAATTAGTTAAAATTGAAAACCAATTGGCAGATTTGTTTACAAAACTATTGGCTAGAGATAGGTTTAACAAGCTAAGAACTGAACTAGGCTATTAGACATCAAGAATGTGGTCTGATGTGTTTGTAGCATGTTAATCTTATGTACTCAAGCATTGGTTTCATGAAAATCAACTACTGTATGCAAAAGTTGAAAACTGCCATATTCAACCTGTTGATTTTTCATTTCAACGTGTTGATTTCACTTAAATATGCCTCTGTTTGCAAAAACATGATCCGTCAACCTGTTGATTCTGTATTTCAACATGTTTATTTCACTTAAACTACCACTGAATTATGAAATATTGATTAGCTATGATTTTCAATTTGTTGTTTTCACAATTCAGTATGTTGATTTCATTAAAACTAAATCTGGAAAAATGAAGTTCAATTTTATGATTTTCAATCGATTGATTTTAAAAATCAGTTAGCTGATATCACTTAACCAGATTATGTTTTTAATCTCTAATGCTCTGATGTTATTTTAATCGACTGATTCTATTTTTCAATGTGTTGGTTTTACTTAAACTGTGCATTTACTCATGAATTGAATTGTTAAGCTGACCCAGTCAAAGAAAGCATCTTTTTGTCAAGTACTATCTACTCTTAACTGCCCATTTCATCAGCCATATGTTGCTTTTACTAATTTGTTTGACCAAAAAGCATGTTTAGTGTACAATTCCAATGTGCATACAACTCACATGATCTGAACTGATTGATTCACTCATAAAAACACATTAAAAACACCATGAATGCAGGAGATATTGTCTTGGACTGCATTAATCTGGTTTGGGTAACCTAAAACGAATTAATTAGGAAAGTCTGCACCATGTAATCGACTGTTTCTGAAAATCAGCTTGTTCAATTATAAATATTGCACTTGTATTGCTGCATTTGCATCATACTTCTCTTAGAACAGCCATACCCACACTCATTATGCCTTGTCGTCAACAAAGAGTTATCCTATCTGATGATGAGCACTCCACTCCTCCTATCCCAAGGTCTCCAAATCACGAAAGCCATGGGAGAATTGAAGCATGGTTTGAGGATCATGAGGACAACATTCAAGTGTTCCTCATTGAGATGAATAGGAAGCAGATCAACATTCCTAAGGTTCTGAGATTCTCATGGTTGAGGGTTGAAGGCTTTGAGAACCTATTTCAACAACTCAAGCATCAAAGGTTATAGTCCTTCCTTGAACTTTCAGGGAAAATCTATCCAAACTTGGTGAAGGTGTTTTTCACCAACTTGGAGTTCAAAAATGATATGCTATTGTCAAGCATTAAGGGTGTTCGAATGGAGATCAACAAAAAGGCTTGGAAAGATGTGGTTAGACTCAAATCAAGAGGTGTGCAAGTGAGGACAGGTGAAACTGGGGTTGTTCCAGAATTAAACAAGGTTCAATACTATGGCCAATGCTTGAGAAATCCTGCTGCTGAAATCAAGCACTTCCATTTTGGTGGTCTCAAGTGGATCAAAGGTTGCTTGGTATGATTGTCACAAAAATCCTTGTTCCACTTGGTAGGAAACATTCTACATTAAATAAGGGAGATTTGATTCTCATGTACTGCATCCAACATAACATTCAAGTGGGTTGGATCTGTGTGTTTCGTGATCACATGCTCAAGGCCAATAAGCTCACGGATTTTAGGATGCCATATGTGGTTTTGGTGTCCAAATTCATAGAATACTTTGGAATTGATGTAGAGGATGAGCTAAAAGAGTCAACTGGACTGTTGAACCATACCTCCAACCAAAATCTGCACAACATGGGCTTTCTCAAGGTGGGAATTGCATGGACAGCTGCTGGTGTTGTAATTGGTGGTGCACATGACCATGAAGCTGACCCAAGTGATGCAAATCAAGAGGAAGAACCAATTGCTAGACCCATGGACTAATTTCCCTATAACCCTTTAGAGGATAGAGGCCTTGTGTACTCACATTTTGAGAGGATGGTGTTGAACCAACTGCATGAGCTCAATGTGTCCCAACATGCACATCACAACTATTTCAATGAGAGATTCAATGCATTGGATGGCCAAATCCATGATATCCATGACATGCTGCACTCATTTCAAACCAGAAATGATCCTCAAGATGACTGAGTGTGTTGGCTTTTAGGATCATGCATTGCATCCATGTGTTTGTAATTTTTTATTTTATGTTCTGTTAGTTTTAGTTGGTTGTTTTTATTTTCAGTCGGCTGATTATAGCAGCTTTATGCTTCTTCTTCTCTGTTTCAATTCTGTTGGTTGTACTATGTTCCAATATTAATGAAAGGATATGCAATGCTTGTTCTCTTTATACATTTGTTCTATTTGATGAATCCAAAGGGGGAGAAAAATTGGAAAATGGATAATTGATCACATTGAACTAAGTAGAGGCATTATAATTGGAATAAATAATCAAATCTGAATTTGAACCGATATTATTGATAGTAGGAGCATGTGCATCTTTGTGTGCTTGCTAGCTTGTGTGTATTGCTATTGTAAATGATTTTTAGGTTCAAAAGTTTCAAGCTAAGATGTCACTTCATCAATTTAATGGTATCCAACATATGGAAGCAATTTGCAATGAAAGATAGAAGAAGATAGATGGAAGAAGATAGAGGTTGGCTTCACCAAATCAGGGGAGATTGTTGACATGTGAAGCTAAGGTGGTAAGCTTCTTGAAGATTTGATGAAGATTTAATGAAGCTCTTTTGAACTATCTTGAAGCCATTACCATTGGAATGAAACCTACATTGATGAAGGAAAGGAAAGGAGATTCGATGATATCCATGTTGATCAAGGCTGGAACGTGTGCTCTGTAACATCCCTAAGGAATATTACTGATATTTAATATATAAAATAAAAATAATAATAAATGCCTCATAACTTATAACACCATTTCCCAAAAACATGGGAAATTTAAAACTTTAATACAATGTGATTAAACCGGAGTCAATAATTATAAAACCGAAATAATATTCAAATGGCTCAAAGAAAATTTCAAAGTTATCTCAAAACCAAAATAATAATTATATACAAAATCCCCTGCTATCCCTCGCTCCGAGTCTATGCATCTCTTGGCCCACATGTCACATCATCTGCTTCTAGATAACGAGTTATCCGATCATCGCCACACACACACAGAAAGGGTGAGCTATGCACAATATATAAAATAGATACATGAATTAAATATATCACCCATCCCAAAATAACATAACTAATATTTCATGCTTTTCAAATAACCAAACCATGAAACTAACTCATTCGTGGTCCAACCCTATGAGCCTATCCCGCTCATAGTCCTGCCCTACAGACTCCTTGTCTGTAGTAAAACATCCAATTCTTCTCAACTTGGACCCTGGCACGCACACAATCACCATACTATGGACTTCTCGCCCAATAGTAGCCGATAGGAACATAACAGTTTCCTGCCCATCGTGCGCCCGACACATGTAATCACCATACTAAGGACTCCTCGCCCATTAGTAGCCGACGGGAACTCAACCAGTTCCATGCCCATCATGTGTCCAACCACCAAGCACATCCCAGACCCCTATTGGACTTAGTCCTTCAAGCCCAAACACCACACCACATGCATATACTTCTTATACTTAGGATAAAACAGCCAAATCACACACACAAGCACACACAAACATGGAAATTCACATAATCTCGCTTAAGCCAGGAACTCTCGCCCAAGCTAAGCCCTAAACCTCGCTTAGGCTAATTTACCTTGCCTAAGCGAGCTTAAAACACAACCTCATCATGTTATCTCGCTTAGGCGAGATCCTCTTGCCTAGGCGAGATCCTCTCGCCTAGGCGAGATCATCTCTCGCCCAAACACCCAATTCAGTCTCGCCTGAGCTACAATGCAAGCAAACACCTCCAACTTGATCACGACATCTCACTTAGGCGAGACCGTCTCGCCTGAGCGAGACCCTGGTTCGCTCAAACCCACTAAACTCCTCGCCTGGACGAGTTTTCGCGCTCAAAACAATCCAGGTTTCCTCGCGACCTCGCTTAGGTGAGTGTCTCTCGCCTGAGCGAGAGACTAAGTCGCTCAACCCCATCCAAGGTCGCGTAGGCGAGTAACGTGAACCATAACCAAAATCAAGACTCTGCAACTCTCGCTTAGGCGAGATGGAGTCGCTTGGGCGAGACTTGCAGGGTTTCAAGTCTGATCACGCGCACAGAGCAACAAACCAATACCAAAACTCTACTCAATCATTAACATGACAATGTAATAGCAAACAACCATTAAAATCATGCATTATATTCCATTAAGCTACAAAAACACGAAATTTAGGCTTCCACCACCCTTCCTTTACCAAAAACCCTTATTCCCAAAAATATAATGCATTACAGGATTATGCGCACAACATCAATCAATTAAGCTTTCTATCACACACATGGTGTACGAATTTCATGCCCACAAAAATCAATTGAAAACAGAATTGACCCAAAACCATAAAACATGTCAATCAATCTAAGCGCATAAGGACAACTCTCCTGACCTGGAATTAGTGATAAAAATTGATAGGTTCTCTCTACCTTTCCACATTCATTCCAAGCTAAATTTAGTAAAAATAAAGGTTAAGTTCTGTCTACCAACTAAGTTTTGAACTCGTGACCCTCCACTCATAATGCCAAAGCACAAGCACTATGCCAATTCACATTTCGTGATACAATCCAATCAATATAAGTTTACATTACCAATTCCATACTCATACATATTATTAAAATCAATAATAAAACCACAACACATAATTGGCATACATAGGACTCGAACCCAAGTACTCTCACACAATCAAAGTACTCTCAACCATTTGAGCTAGTACTTTTCCATGTCACATTAAACAATAATTAATGTCATAAAGGCGCTTTCTTCACGCAATTATTAATTAATTAATTAATTAATTAATTAATTTTCACGGGTCTTACATGCTCTCCATGTAGTTACATCCATGTAGTTACATCATTAAGAAAATGTATTTGAAGTTTGTAATTCATATTGTAGACCACGTAGCTTTAATTGGATGTATTTGGTCTTAGGTGTGTCTTTTAATTTGTTGAATGGTTTTTCAACAGGTTAAAATGTCTCTTTTAATCTATTGAATGGTTTTTTAACAGGTTAAAAGGTTGGCTATAGTAGTCTTAAACTACAACAAATTCAATCAGTTGATTTATTTTTTAATCAACTGATTTCACTTAAGTTAAGTGAAATCAACCGATTGATTTGAAAATCCACTTATTGAATTTTGTAACAGTTTGACTATAAATGTTGTGACTTTCAAAAGAGAGGTTGGTTGATCATTTTTTAACTTGAAATTGTTCTGGAAACTCGTGGAAACTCTATCCTTCGTGATCATACAGTTTGCAGCAGTTGAAGATTGATATTGGATCAATTCTTGGAGCTTTTGGCTTGATTTGAAGCTTGGAGAAAGTGGTTTGTAGTAGGCTGGGTTGTGCTACCACTAAGGTTTGATCTTTCTCAAGCTTTGTGTGTGTGCCTAGTGGTTTTCCAGGTCTGCAAGAGGGTTCTTGCTGTGCTGGTGTGATTCTTGTGTGATTCAAAAGTCTTTTGTGTAGTTTTTGCATATTTTGAAAGTGTAAGGGTGGATACTTTGTAAATCTTTTGAAATAGTGCAAAGTCAAGCTCAGGTTGCCTTGACAAACTGGATGTAGCTCAAGTTTGAGTGAACTAGTATAAAAATCTCGTGGTCTCCTCTCTTCTCTAACCTTTCTCTCTTGCATATTCATTTTAATGTTTCAAGAACTTGTGTTTTAATCATCTTTTTCATGTTCTTGCATGTTTTCATGACATCTGAAGTATTATACATGTTTGCATAATCATTTAGAACCTGTCTTGATCATTCTTGTGCATTGTTCCTGGTTTAAAACTCAAATTTGTATTTCTGCATTTTTCCCCGTATTTCAGTCGACTATTTTCTTGTTTCAATCGGTTGATTATACCATAACAAAATCTATTTAGTAAAATCAATAGATTAATTCTGTTTTTGATCGATTGAAAGTGTACAGTTCAGTAGTGTTTACATCCTAACTTGGTGATCTAATTGATTCAATTAAAGGTGGTTTTTAACTTTCAAAGATAGACTAAATTTTTAACTAGCCAATTCAACCCCCCCTTCTTGGCATTTCAACCATTTCAAAACTAACACCTCCAAGATTGAATCCAGCATCAATCTTCTTGAATGTCCAATTGAATGGTCTCCCAAGAAAGTGCAAGAACTCTGTAAATCTCAATCTCAGAAAAATCTCTTCTTAATTCAATTATGCATTTTTTTTTCAAACTGATTTCAAATCTGTTTTTAAATCAGAGTTCTACTGCTGAGATTAGTAGATTAGGGAATTTAGCTAATCGATTATCGGGGGTGAATTTTCACTACACAAGTGAAGTGCCTTTTGATAATCCATTAGTTAAATATATAATCCATTAACTAGTTCTGCATTTGACATATTCAAAGGTTTGATAGTTGATCTAGTTCAGTTCAAGCTTAGCTTAAATGTAATCCTAGATATACAACACCTATACAAATGATAAGTTCAGGACTAAGCCTAAAACAATGATACAAGGTGTTTTGTATGACTTTGGACATCATCAAAATAATCTTCATTAGATTGAGCAGACTCCCTCTCTCAACATTCAGCACAATAAAGTAAGATCCAATGTTCATAGATATATATCAAACCTCTTACTTAATTTTTTTTCATCTTTTTATGCATCACGATTATGTACGTAATTCATTTTTCGTAGCATGAAATTTTTATTTTAATATTTTTATAAAAAAACCTTATTTCATTCTTAAAATTTTTTCACTTTTTCTTAGATATTTCTCTCACTTTTAATTTACTATAGAATGTGATTTATCAAGTCACGATGATAGGTCAGTAATCATGATATTATTGGTAAACACTATTATTATTAATTTAGAAAATACAAACATAAAAATCGCAAAAAAATTAAAATTATTCGTATAAAAAACATTAATATTAGTTTCTTTGTTATTTCATGATGTTTTTCTATTATTATCTCCACGACAAGATGTCAAAACTAAAGTCATACTTTTAATCAACAAATTGTATTTATCTGTTCAAAAAATAAAATAAGAAAAGTAACAGTAGTATAAACGAAATGGATCAACGTAAATAAAAATGATGAAATATTTTATTATTTTTAGAGATAATTTCTCAAGATAAAATGGGACCTTCAAGTGCAATAAATTTGGATGATTGAAGATGTGTTGATAAGTTGTGTTCTATAATGCAGCCTATATTTGAAGATGTATTAACTTTTATGTCTTCTTAGTTGTATGTATTTGAAGATGTATTCTTGAGTAGAGACAAAAAACTCTATCTACTTACTTTTATGTTTTTTTTAGTTTATGAGAAACCTATATTATGTGTAATACCCCATTTAATTAATAACGTTAATTAAAGGAAATGTCACACATAAATATTAAAAACAAAGTCATGGAGTATAACATTACTCCTCATAAATATCCAAAAGAAACCAGGAAAGCGTTAAGGCACACCACGATGCCAGTTACAAAGTGAAGGAAAGGGTCAACAGTAATTCAAAACATAACCCAGAGACAAGACACTACATGGGCCACAGCCCTAGAGAAAAGCTTAAATAAACAAAAATCCAGTCCAAGCAGGCTATGCAGCGGAGTCACCATTTCCCTGATGACCATGGGTATTTCTCGCATATGCTCACATCAATAAATTGATGATCATCACAAAGAGAGAAAACCACACACATATAACATACAACAAGCAAAAATGGTAAGCTAGAGTAAAAACTAATTATCTTACAGTTACATATAATTTCATAGTCCAAAATGCATTTGTCAACCAATCATGTTATGACTTGCAAACAATACACTAAGACTCAAGACACGACTCATCCAGATACATATAATTAGTCGGATTTAGCGGATGTTTTCACTTGTGGTGGTCTTTTTTGCTCTACCGAGCTGCTCTATCGAGCTAATTGTTACAGTGTCTCTTTACCCCACACACAAGGTTAGCCCTTAAAGTGTTTCAGGCCTCCTGCTACTCTCACCACTCGAATCAGTACGCTCTATGTGAGACTTACTGACTCTTTAGAGTGTCGAGATGCAATCCTTACCTTGAATCCTTACTAAATTATATAAATGGGGCACCACCATGAAATCCCACTAACAGAGATCATGGAATTACTTCTCGACCAACTGAGGCACCACCATGATGTCTTACCTAGAGGCTCATGGAATTACGCCCTAACCAATGAGGCACCACCACGAAACTATCATGGAATTACTCCCTAACCACATACAAATCATATTTCACCATCCAAGTATGTAATTGTCACGCATACAAATCTCATGCCAACATTTATAACCAACCTTCATTCATATTCCATACCAAAATCATACCAAACTCATCATTTTTGGCCCATGAATCATTCCAGACATGCAACATGCCCAAATCATGTTAAACTCATCTATCACAGACCATAAATCATCTCACTCATACATAATCACCCAATTCATGCTTTAAAAGTATAATCAATCCAAACATATGGCCAGCAATTAAGAATAGAGAAATAATAGAACAAGCACACTCCTCGCTCAGCTCCTCGCTCAAGTAGAAAGGTCTCGCTCAAGCGAGGGTCTCTCGCTCAGGCAAGCTCCTTTCGCCTAGGCGAGCGCTTGAAAAAGGGAATAGGGTCTTCATGTGATCTCTCGCTTAGGCGAGCCCTCCTCGCCTGAGCGAGACTACACCTCACTCAAAACGGAGACTTGTCGCTTAAGCGACAGCTCGTGTAGAAAAACTTGGGCGAGCCTCAATTAGCCTCGCCTAGGCGAGACGTGCTCGCTTGGGCAAAAAAACCAGTGCTCACCACTATCAACAACCCAACAAACACGATCCAAACAGCTCAATAAGGCATTTCATAAGCTCACAGCAGCACACAAACCATACAATAGTGAAATAGTAGTAAAGTAAGCAGAAAAATGCAATACACAAGTAAACCCTAACTTCCCTTACTTGGAAATAGCTAAAAAAAGAGTTCGACACCAATAACGGAGCACAACAGCTCCAGGAACAGATTAACGAGCTGGAAAAGGAATAGTGGAGCGAGTCTTAAAACAAGCTTACTACGAAACCCTAACTAGAACTACGAAAATACAATTGGAAAGAAGTGGTATGAGTGGGAGAATACTTGCACGGAGCAAGAAACGAGATTAAGCTCACTGGACCAAGATTGGGGTTAAACGCTAACAAAGCACTATTGGAGAGATTGAGAGGAGTAGGGTCTTGTTTTTCTGTAAAGTGGCAGAAATGAGAGTGTTAACTGGTTTAGGGTCTTTCGCGCCTAATGGGCCAGCCCTAGGCCCAACTGATTTGGGGCAACCCCTCTAAAATTAGGGCATAAAGAATAGTGGACCTTACACTATGAATGAAGTGGGTAAATACTACTTTCTCTAGTTTTTTAATTAAATAGAATGTTTAGTTGAATAACTTAATTAAGCAATTCAAAAATAATTCACAACCAATTCAGTTAAAAAATAGTGCAGTTTGGTGGTTCAAACATAATGTAGTTCAATGTTTTGAAAATAGTGTAGTTCGGTTATAAATTATTGCAGTTTGGAAGAAGGTTTCGTTCAGTTCATATTGCAGTTCATTTTGTTACAACAAAAAAAAATTTAGTTTGTTTAAACTATTTTTCAATTCAGTTCAGACAAACTAATTTTTAGCTGAGTTCAAACGAACTATTTTTCATTTTAGTTTAGATAATTTTTTTTAGTTCACTGCAGTTTTTTAACAATGCAGCATAGTTCTGTTAATTTTGCCCACCCTTAGTAGGCGTGGTCTTTAACTTTTTCTTTCTTACCTTCTTAACAAGTTGCAAGAGGCTTAAGGAAAATCCATCCCCACTCCACAAGTTATGGCCAATTAAGAGAATAAAGAAATGAATACACTTTTAGTTCCCATATGTTAAATTATGTCTTTTGTCTATATTATTGTAGGAGTCAAGTTAGCCTCTGTTACATAATAGTGGTAGTGTATGTGGTAGTGGCACGAACCAAGATTAACAAAATGACATTTGGCGTGATAGTGACACGTGACACTGTCACTGCCACACGTGAATGACATGACACTAACTTGACATGTGAAAAATGTTTATTTTTTAAAAAGATAAAAAAGAATAAAAAGATTTAAATAAAAATTAATAAAAATTTAAAGAAAAAGTGAAAAAATCACAAATTAACCCATAATAGATCTTGAATATTGTTATTATAATAATAACATAAAGAATTTAATTACATCAAATTTTTCAAAATAAAAATCAAATTGAGACACATAAAAGTAAACTCATGAATTTTTCCTACAAATTACATAACAAAAGACATAATAATTTAACCAATATATTTTTTCAATTCTTTATATATTTTGCATCTTACAATTAAATTTTGGGTCATATACCTTGTAATCTCAAATAAAATCGTAATAAATTGGTATCACTAGCTGCCTGAATGTTTGGTTGCCTCAACTATTTTATAGAATTTCCTAGAAATATCAAGGAATTTGTCCCCACACAAAGCAACAAAAGTCTATGTTTTAGACTTTTAATTAATAAATATCAGAGAAAATTGAGCGGTGTTAAGCTTTCTGAATAAATGAATTGACAGGGATTTGATTAGATTGTCTTATATGTTTACTTGACCTGTGAATTTTAAGTCAACTTTTGAGACACAGGACTAACTACTACTTTTTAATGTGGATAATATTATTTGTGACATTATACACAACAAATTCTTACACTCATTTAATATAATTATTCATCACTTTTTTTTCAAATATGAAAATATAGGTTTTGTTTATAACTATTTTTTCCATATCATCAATGTTAAATAATTTTTTTTCATAAAAATCTTTTCTCATAATATTTAGGCTTTAATATAGTTCATCTAATATATCCATTTTATTGTTTTCTTGTTCACTTAAAAAAACCTCATTTGTTAAAATTTTATACTATATAATCTTTTTCGAGTTACTGTTATTTATTTTAAATGATTACATGATAAATAAAATTTCACATCACATCATGTTCAATAGGATTAAACAATTGAATTGGATTTAGGTTCAACTTAACCAATCCAGTATAATTTAAATATAAATTTTGAAATTCAATACAACTATTTAATTTGTCTAGTAATTTGGATATGAATAATTTCAAATATAGTTTAATTCCAAAAAAAATAAAAATAAACATGTGGGTTACATGTGTTAATAGTTCATATACTTATATGGAACATCGTTTATTATATGGGATAAAATTTAATATGGCTAAAATCATTACTTTTGAAAGTAAGAAGAAGAAATAATATTAAAGTTTTGAATAAAGACCATTTCTAATTTTTTGTTATAATTTATGGAAAAAAATATATTTAATTCATTTTTTATCTAACGTGTTAAAGACTTAAAAGAGCATAATGTACAACATCAACAAACAGTGAGACAGCTAACCACGCCACAACAAACATTTGAACCAAAAAAGGTTTGTCCATGAACAGTGCAGAGACACATCGGAAAGTAAATAAAAAAATAAAACAAACAAGGCTAGTTAGGTAAATTTTTAGGTGTGGTAAAATGCCGTTCCCTTCAAATCCTCTCATTGGATCGATGATCATATTTTTGCAATCTTCTTCACATCCTTTTTCAGAGATGAACGAGAATCATTAGAAACAAACATATACAATCCTTGCTAGCCCATCTGCATAAACAATTAATCAGGAGAATAAACACACATTGAATCTTAATATTTTAATCTTATTATTAGAGGTGACTAAAATTAACTGAATTGTACCGTTAAAAAATTTAGTGAACTACAAAATAGTTTGAAATAAAATATATAGTTCAGACGAATTGAACTCAACAATTCTATTAAACTGAATAATTTTTTGTTATAACAAACTGCACTGAATTGAATTATAATATAAATTTAATTATAATGAATTGAATTTTTTTCTCGAATTGCATTTTTTTTAAACAAAATTATAATATAATAGTCTTTGTAACGTCCCAAATAATTGCATAACCTCAAATTAATAAAACGTCGTGTACATAAATATTTAGAGAGTACAGAGTTTGGAATATGAAGGTCTACAACCTACCAAACATATCCATACAAAAAAGGATCTAGTACGCATGTTCTCAACAAGTCTTTAAGCGACTGAATCGTCCTCTCAGACTGACCATCGGTCTGGCGGTGATATGTTGAACTCATGGTTAGTTTGCTACCCAAAGCACCCTGTAGCGTCTGTCAAAACCGCAAAGTGAACCGCAAATCTCTATCTGAGACTATACCCGAAGGTACCCCATGCAACCTCATTATTTCCTTAATGTACACCCTATCACTATACTTGTTCTTTTTAGGATGACGGTGGAAATAAGGAAGATATCGGATAACTCTAACGCACACAAATAACTGATTTCAGATTTCTTACAAATGAAGCAACATGAACACATTCCCAACAACATCTTCATTTATAAACACGAGTTCCAAACGCTACAACTTCTTCTCGCCAAAAGTCATAAGTCATATGAAGCGTCACAACGCACACCAAGAGTCACCAACCTCAAAATAACGTCGCAAAATCCCTTCGATTAGACCTCTGACATCTGCCACCCCTTCACCTGCCACAAACCTATTCAGATTCCAAGCCTTAACATTATTCATCACACTTAAAGGCTGGGGGACTGATGTACCATACCTAGCCGGCCTAGCCAAACACACTTCTCATCCTTTGCCGCTATAGCTATACCGGCAAAGACTGGGGAACTGGTGTACCACACCTAGCCGGTTTAGCCTGATTATATATCTCCTAAAGACTACATAGCTCCCAAAGACGCAAATAATCACCATGTATGAACGAGTAATAGTACCCGACCTAAGCCGCTAAAGGGTAACTGGCCTAAGCCGCTAACTTAGGATAACTAAGCAAGAACTTGACAAATTCAGAGCACTACCAGCAAGGCCCCTAAGGGCCCACGATAATCGAACTAAGGAGCCTAGCCTAAGACCCAGGCCCACCTACGACCCAAACAGGGGCCCAGCCCATGACATGGCTAGACATAATTAATAATCTATAAATATGTATGGACCCCAGCAATTAAAGGTACACATTCATTACTTCCTTAATTACGAGATTTGAATTTCTGGGAGTTCTTTGCTAACTTGAGCATCGGAGTCTCTTCCGCAAGTAACCCCTCTCGGGTTCAAACCGGTCCACACCGAGATATCCATAGATGACATATAGCAGCCAGGAGGAAGCCTACTAAGGAGATTGTAGATTGAGGTAAGGTAACGCTTGTGTCTGACATATCTTATTTGTTCTCCGCAGGAACATCAAGAAATGAGCACTCTTGGTCAATCGATCTACTATAACCCAGATCGTATCATGACCTCTAAAGGTTCATGGCAAATGGGTCACAAAATCCATAGCGATGCTATCCCATTTCCACACGGGTATGTCCAACGGCTATAGAATCCCACCGAATCTCTAATGCTCTACCTTCTCCTTTTGACAAATCAAACAGGCGGATACAAACTGAGCCACATTCTTCTTCATACCCTGCCACCAGACGGTTTCCTTGAGATCCTGATACACCTTAGTCATGCTAGGACGCAAACTAAGACGACTTTTTTGTTCTTCCTCAAGGATTAACCTTTTCACTTCAACATCATCAGGTACACATACCCTTCCCTAGAATCTCAATACTCCATCACTACCCAAGGCAAAATCCCTCGCTTCATTTGATCCAAGCTTCTCTTTCACTCCTGCTAGACTAGCATATGCCAACTGCCTTTCCCTGACCAAGATCAAAAATTCACTAGATATAGTGAGGGTACTACATCTAATGAACTCAGATCCCAACTCTACTTGTAGCTTCGTGTCCTAAAATTTTTCTAGTAGTTCCACCTCCTTGATCATAAGGTGTGCAGTATGCACTGTCTTCTTACTCAAGGCATCTGGTACTACATTTGCCTTCCCCAGGTGGTACAAAAGTTCAAACTCATAGTCCTTCAGAAACTCCATCCACCTCCTCTGTCTCATGTTCATCTCTTTCTGATCGGATAAATACTTGAGGCTCTTGTGGTCACTGAACACACGAAACCGGGCACCATAGAGGTAGTGCCTCCAAATCTTCAAGGTAAACACTATGGCTGCCAACTCCAGGTCATGAGTGGGGTAGTTTCTCTCATGCACCTTAAGTTGCCTGGAAGCGTAGGCTACTGCCTTCTTCTCCTGCATCAATACACAACAAAGCCCTAGGTGAGAGGCGTCACAGTAAACCTCAAAGGGTTTACCAACATCAAGGATGACTAACACTGGAGCACTCGTCAACCTCTACTTAAGCAACTAAAAGCTTTCCTCACACTTATCCATCTAAACAAAAGGTTGGTCCTTCCGGGTAAGCTGTGTTAGAGGCGCCACTATCTTGGAGAATCCCTCTATGAATCTTCTGTAGTAGCCAGTAAGCCCCATAAAACTTTTGATCTTAGTTGCCGACTTAGGACTTTCCCATTTTACCACTGCCTCAACTTTTGCTGGATCCACCGCTATACCCTAGGCGGATATCACATGTCCCAAGAACTACACTTCTCCCATCCAGAATTCACACTTGGACAGTTTAACATACAACTGCTTCTCCCTCAAGATACCAAGCACTAGCCTCAGATGTTCTACATGCTCCTCCTAAGTCTTGGAGTAGATGAGTATGTCGTCTATGAAGACTACGACAAACTTATCTAAGAATGGTCTGAAAATCCTGTTCATGTAGTCCATAAACACACCCGGAGCATTGGCCACACCAAAAGGCATAACCACGTACTCATAGTGTCCATATCGGGATCTAAAGGTTGTCTTCTATACGTCATCCGCCTTCACCAAGATCTAGTGGTACTTTGACCGTAGATGCAACTTATTTATCAGATCATCTATTCTTGGAATGGGATACTTGTTCTTGATAGTCATCTTGTTCAATTGCCTGTAGTCCACACACAGACGTGAACTTCCATCCTTCTTCATTAACAACACTAGTGCTCCCCATGGTGACGTACAAGGTCGTATGAACTGTTTCCCTAAAAGCTCCTCAATCTAACTCTTGAGTTCTACCAATTCCGTTAGAGCCATACGATACGAAGCCATCAACATTGGACCGGTTCCTAGCACCAAATCTATAGAGAACTCCACCTCTCTATTGGGAGGCAACCCTGACACTTTCTCTGGAAACACATCTACAAACTCGTGCACTACTGGGATATCATACGCCTTTTCCTCCTTCTCCACCTCTAGATATGTGAAGATAATGAAGCATTGCGCGCCACCTTGTATTTCCTTCATAACCCCTTGGGATGACAACAACTCAGGCTCCTCTGAGTTGGGAAACAATAACTTTTTCTCTCGGCAATTTATAAGAATGCGATTGGCAGAGAGTCAATCCATTCCCAAGATCACCTACAACTCCTATAGAGGTAGGCATATAAGATTCACCTTGTACACACGTCTTTCTACCTCCACGGGGCACCTAGCACACAAGGACGATGTCTTGACCAAACCGGATGCCGGAGTAGATACTACAAGGTCACATTGTAGCTCACAAACCAACATACCTAATCTTTGCACACAAGTTTCAGACACAAAAGAGTGTGTCGCCCAGAGTCATACAATACACACACAAATTTACCAACAATCATGCAACGACCCATGACAAGGTTACTTGAGCTTGTTGCCTCTACTCCAGTCATGGCGTACACTCTACCCGCTGCCTGAGGCCTGAGGCCTGTTTCTTCCTCTTTTCTATTGGTTCTGGGCTGGGGCCTGAACTGGGGTACGTGTCACTACCATCGCAAGGGTGGGGCAATCCCTGCCAAAGTGGCCTTCCTTATTGGAATTGTTACACCTCTTGAAGCCTACAAGTTGGCGGCAGACATTCCTCATGTGCGGACCACCATACTGGTAGCACTGAATCTTACTCTACTAGGAAGAGGGCCCCCTAGACCCCTGGGACTAGGAATGAGGCCTAGTATAGGGTTTCCTTCTCTCTTCATGCCTATGCTTGGACCCAAACAGTCCTCCCACTCTCTGCTGATGCGGGTGTTGAGTTTCCACCTCCACCTTCATCTTCTCCATGACCCTAGCCTTCTCCACCAAGGCTACAAAGTCCTTGATGGATAGCGGGGCCACCATCAAACGAAGATCCCCACAAAGGGCGTTCTCAATTTCTTGCATCGCCACTCTTCATCCAGTGGCATGGTGTAAAAAGGACTGAGATGTTTTAACTTTTCTGCGCACTCAGTCACAAATTTGTTCCTTTGAGTCAACTGTAGAAACTCCACCTCTTTTACATATTTGACATTGTCGGGGAAGAACTTAGAGATAAAATTTCTCCTAAAGACCTCCCAAGTAATTGGTTCATGCCTCTCCTCCCTGATAGACTTCATACCGATCCACCAATGTTCAACCTCACCCGTGAGCATGTACACAGCAAAGGCCATCCTACTCTCCTCGGGGCACATCTTAGCATCGAATATTCTCTCAATGTCTTTCAACTACTGATTTGCAACATCTGGACTGGTCTTTCCATTGAACTTGACTGGATGGTGCTTTAGAAAGTCTTCCAAACTTCATTCCCGATGGAGAGGTCTTGGTTCAAGACCGTGGATAGGGCAACGGTCCTATTTTCCTCCAGCTGGTAAATGGCCTCCATGTGCTGCCTGTGGCATCCTCAGCAGCCAACCTTGCAGCCTCCATCTGCTGCATCACCAATTGCTGCTGCTCTAAAGATGTTGCCTAGCGCTGCATCAACGCCTCATGTTGTTGTATCATATTAGTACTCTATTTAGTTAAGGTGGCCACCATAACCTCTATCGCCCTAGCGATATCTGGTGCATCGCCTTGAGAAGATTGAGGATTCCTATGCAGATGTACCATATCACTAGCACACAAAAAAACAATAGTCAGACTTGATTAGATGAGAAACTTAGCTAGCAATACAAAAGACACAACGAAGCTAAGTAGACACACTAGACCATAGATCCTAAGGAACGACCGCTCTAATATCATAAATGTAACGTCCTAAATAATTGGATAACCTTAAATTAATAAAACGTCGCGTACATAAATATTCAAAGAGTACGGAGTTTGGGATATGAAGATCTATAGCATACTAAACATATTCATACAAAAAAAAATTAGAGGCACCACACTGCCTAAAATAAAGAACCATAGTTTAAGAGTAGCACAAGGTCTTGTCCAGGACAAGAGAATCATAAACTAATAAAACTTCTTCCATTGTGGGCTCCATAGTGAGCCCTATACTCGTCCATAACCATCAAGCTACAACATTCTTATTGTCATAACCACTACTAGGGGTTCTCACATCTGCTCACATCAATGAAATTGATGATCATCGCAATGGAGAAAAACCACACACAAACATGGAAGCAAGCAGAAGGGTAAGCTAGAGTAAAAGATTCTTATATCCTAACACTCAACATGCAATTTCAAAGTCAAGCATGAATATCAGTCATCCACACATGTAATAGTAAACCATTTAAGACTCTAAGACTTATATAGGTACATATAATGAGGCACCATCACGAGACCCGTGGAATTACATCCTAACCATGAGGCACCACCACGAGGTTTTCGTAGAATTACGTCCTAGCCTTGAGGCACCAGCATGATACCTTCGTGGAATTACGTCCTTACATTGAAGCACCACCAAGAACTTTCACTACGAGATTCATGGAATTAAGTCCAATAGGTGAGGCACCACCATGGACTCCTCCTAAGAAGGTCCATGGGATTACATCCATATGATGAGACACCACCATGAGCTCCCACTATAAGAGTCATGGGATTACGTCCTACCCAAACCTTGTTCATGCCTTACCAACCAATCATAAAGTTCCCATGCATACCAATAACATGTCATTTCATATAATTAACCAACCATCATACATACCTCATGCCAAGCTCAATACCCAATCATTAATTCCAACCCATAACATACGTAGTACATGCATATCCACGCCCTTTATGTTTAAAAAAAATCAAACCAGCCAATCAAACAACCAATAACATTCATGTAAGGAAAAACAGCAAGAACCCAAGCTAGGTCTCACTCAAGCTGGGAGCCCTCGCTCAGGCGAGAGGAGTGCTCTCGCGAGCTCTCGCTAAGGCGAGGTTGTCTTGCCTGAGCGAGATAGTTCATCGCTAAAAAACATTGCCCCTCGCCTAGGCGAGTGCTCGAGCATAAATCTAGGAGAGTTTATGCTACTCTCGCCTAGGCGAGACGAGCTCGCTTGGGCAAAAATATCAGTTCTCGCCCCTATTCACGAATATATGGCAGCATGCCAATCCAACAAAATGTCCAAACCATTTTCATATGAATCCAAACATCATACAAGTATAAAATCATGAAACAACAGCAGAATAACCAATAATATACCAAAAATGTGAAAACCTTAGCTTCCTTACCTCGAGTGGGGCTAAAAAAGCTAGCACCGAAGTCCACTAAGAAAAGGGGAATACGACAACTCAAACTAGTGCAGTAAAACTGGAAAACAGACGTACAATACCAAGCATAAGGTTTGAGATTCGACCCAAGACAAAGACCAAGGTACAGGAATGGAAATGGAATGGGTAAAGTCTAAGTTCAACTTACCCGGAAGAGACTTTAGAGTGAAACAGTGGTTGCTCCGATGATGCCCTAGCAGAGCTCTACGTTTTCAGCTGGAAGTGAGTAGAGGAACAATTTTCTCTGAAAGTTGGCAGAATGAGGATGTTAAGATTGGTTTAGGAGGTTTTGGGCCTTACGCCCAACAGATTGGAACAGCCCCTTAACTATTAGGACAAAATTTAATAGGCTTTACAGTTCTATTGTAATACTAATTATAGTTAATATATAGTACTGATTATTGGAAATTCGACATCGACGAAGATGTGATTATCTCATAATATATAACTAAAGTGTAATTTACTTTATTTACTAAAATGCAAACTTCATAATATATATATATATATATATATATATATATATATATATATATATATATATTTTGAATGTTTACTCTTTTTCTTATTACCTTCGTTTTGAAGTGTTTGCAATTTGTTTTGTTTTCAAAAAGGTTTGAAGATGGAAGACATATTTTTTCCATGTACATTAACTTACATCCCCGATTAATCCTCTCCGCAATTCCTAACAATTAAATCTGTAAAAAGAAAAATAGAAAGAAAGAGAGAAAAAAAAAATCCTTAAAACTAATGTTAATAAAGAAAAATTAATAGTTTGACCCTAGGTCACAATTGAATTTAATTACTATCTTCCTTGAAATATTATTGGCTTAAAAAGTAATAAGACCCAATTAGCACGAAAGTTTATTTCGTGATTATTTCAAATCACTCTCTTATTTATTTATTTCTGTATTTTATTTTTTTAAAAGTTTATATTTTTCACTTTATCCTTTACCTTTATTTTAAAATTGAATTTTAACATTTTTGAAAGATATTATTTACCCATTAATAAGCAAATTTATCACAATTTACATTATTAAACATAAATTAAAAATACATTTATATTAACAATATTATTCTTGTACATATTTTTACATAAATAAATATTACAGAAATTAAATATATGGTAAATATTTATATTCCTAAATAGGTATGTGATATTTGTATATATGAAAAATATCTATTAAGAAACTATCTTCTTAAATTGATTTTAATATTTTATAAAAATAGTTTCTAATTCTTAGTAAAGATACCCGGGCATTAAACAAAAATAGTTGTCAATTTCATATCTCATATTAAAAAATTGAAATTTTTTCATGATTTGAATAAGAAGAAAGTGTTGTGTAAGATTGGATTATTGTAACTACTTTTTTTCATTGTAATTGATGGGACGTTTATAATACAACATTTTGTATTGATATTTAATAAAATTAATTTCTTTAATCATATTGAATTAATTATTACAAAAAAATTTTAATTAAAAAACCTTAACCGAGTTAAATTGATAGTCACTTTTTCTTTTATTTTGTTGTGAAAACTTTGGTTTAGGGATTTTGGAATATTGTTGTTTGACTCTTCTGGCATTTAGTCATTACTATTACAATAACTTACACTTCCTGATATGCACGAGAGAAATCACCCCAAATTTGAATTCAATCAAGTATAAGAGGTTCAAGCTAGGAATATCAATATGGGTCAATCCGGTCCGTTTCAGTTTGACCTGTTTTTGTCCCATATTATATGGATTGGGTCAGGCTAGCTCATTGAACGAAAATTGGATGAATTTTTTAACCCAGCTTGCGGGTTGGCGAACTGGCCCGTTAGCTTTGATTTTTTTTATTTTTGATGTAGGCCTAGATTTTCAGCAGTGATTGAATTATATCATAACCATTCCTAGCAATATTTAGATGAACAAATACTAGTAGTGTAATACAAATCAAGGTAACATGAAAATTGGTACATTAATGTGAAAAAACTATCCCATTATAAGATCAAGCTATTATGTAAATGATGTGGTTGCACCATCAATCAACATGAAGAAGGCCTAATAATCCACACCTGTGACTATACCCAAACAATATGAAAGCAGAAAGGAAGTGCAGACCATGACCTTTCCATAAGCACCACAACATGATAAGTAAAATGAACACCAAATAAAAATACTATGACACCCAAACATCACTGCTTGGTACGCATATCAGACCATAAAATCAAACAACACTTCATTTCTCATACATAAATCTTAGTGGAAAATCGTAACATGTCCTGATTTTAGAGTCTTCTTATAAACATCAAATGTTGTCATAAACACCAAGATAATTCAAACCTGTAAATTACAAATCCAAAGCAAAATGTGCACCAGATACAAAGCCAGAAAACACAAAGTCCAGCAGGAATATTCAAATACAGAAAATGTGCAGCAGAATATTCAAATACTCCAAATGTGCAGCAGAATATGGAAATGATCAAAATACAGCAAAAGGAAATCAACATTTGAAATGATCGAAGTCCAAAACATAGTCCTTTAAATTGCCTAACTTGAAGCTCAAACAACACGTCAATTTGTTGTGCAACCTGCTACAGCCAATGTAATTCATTATAAATTTATAATATATGGCTAGATGTAAAGAAAAACACAATGGTTACGCAAAGCATGATTAAAATACCTTCAATCTTCATCAATTTCTTTTTAGGGTTATTATATGCACCCTTAGAAGAACTCTCCTCCACTCTTCCATCTTGATCAACATCATCATCTTAAAATAACATATGGAATGGAATTGGAATTGGAAAAAACAAGTTAGAATATAAAAGATTGTTTATGATAATATTATGTTACAATTTAAATTAGAAAAGTTACCATATTCATGAAACTCATGCTTCCAACTGCAAGTACAAATTATTGCTTTAACATGTTTTGACAATAGACGACTTCTATACTTCAAAATCCTAGAACCGATGTTGAAAGCAGATTCAGATGCAACTGTGGTAATTAGGATGCTTAGCAAGTCCCGAGCCATGATAGACAAATCTGAGAAATGTTGACTATTACTCTTCCACCATTCAAGAGCATCCATACGTTCAGTAATATCAACATCCAATGTTGGCTTATCCAAGTATGTATCAAGTTGGTTCCTTCCCATATTAACAGAAGATTGAAGCTTGAGTTGTTTTAATTCCTAACATAAAAACTAAAATCATAATTTAATTTATATGTATAGTAACAGTAATTAAATTAGTAAAAATTGATATGATTATATGACTTACATGAAAAGCGTTTTACTTGATATAATCAATTGAGGATGATGATGACAAATCAATGTGCTTACGCTTTAGGAGAGGGGAAGTGTCATTCTTGGAACAATATTCAGAGAAAAGCTTGTACAATTTTTCTTTCATCCTCTCTAACTTTACTTCCCAAGTAAAAGGGTCTATCTTCTCATAGTAATATCCCAATTTTTCCAACTTCATCCTTGGGTCAAGTGTGAGGTGGAGGCAAGTGGCAAAAGTTCAAAATTTTACTGCACAATTTCCAATTTGTGTCAACATAATGTGCTGTCAAAGCAATATAACCCTCACCAATTAAAGAATCCCACAAGTCAGATACAAACAAATCCTATTTTTGATTTTCTTAAACTCTTCCTTTAACATGTTTTTTTCTTTCATATGTATTTTCAAAACGTCACTCTTTATCGTATTTCTAGAAACCAAACATGCATAAGCATTTAGATAAATTATATAAGTTCTAACCGCTTCATACGCAACAAAGTTAAATGGTAAACCGTGCTAAATAATTAAATTGGCACATAACTCACAGTAAACCATTTGATCTATTTTTCTTGCTTTTAACTTTCCTTTCCCGTCCACTATCATTTGCCTCACATCTTCATATTTAAGTTTAGTACATTTCTCAATATGACGATTTAAATGAGAAGTTGCATACCTTTGTTCACCAATAATGTACTTTTTGTTGCAACCATTACACTTTTCCCTCTCTTTTACATCATCACCAACCCCAATCCTAGTAAAATATTTCCAACATTCGGAAGTTGTTGACTTTTCATTTTTCTTAGAAGAGGAATCTTTAACTTTAACACTCCCATCCATACTCTTCAACCACATCATGAGTTTCATTAACAACATTTGGAGTAGGATTATTATTTGACTCATCCATTATATCTTACTAACCACCCAGATTCACTAAATCCTAACATAAAAAAAAACATAATGACATAACTCAGTAAAATATAACACAAAAAGCAACCTAAAAAGCACTCCAAAAACACCAAAAAACAACTTGACAATTTAAGATTTAAAGGAATGTATTAATGTAATAAAATTAAGACATGGTAAAAAGAAATATTAACGTAATATCCATTCATTGGTAAATTTAAAAAAGGTTGTAGGCATACTTGTCCTATCATCGTCTAACATGTTAAATTAAATATGATTGGTCAAAAACAACTTGAAGAGTTCCAACTGGATCCATAGAATTAAGGAAAACAAAGTTAAAGAGGTTGCTTGGATCACCTAATTTAATTTTTGTTTGATTAAGGCTATTTGTGATTAGTTTAACTAAAATCCATCGCTTATATTTTAAGATTTTTTAAGTACCTAATCCTAAACTATCATGTAGACTAATACTATTATTTTTAAAAATTTAATTGATTCACTATGTATAAACTTATTCGAATAATATAAAAAAATATGGTATTTATTTCATTTTTTTTCATCTCATTATCTCAAATATTTATCTTCTTTTTGTAGTAAAAAAAAGTGATCATGCTATGCTTTTTCTCATTTAGTATTGTAGTTTTTTACGAAGGCTGAAGAATACCATATATGTTTTTTATGGCACAAACAACATGACAAAAACAACAAAAAACATCATTTTAATTACAACAATTGACTCAATTATAGAAGCACAAACAACATGCAATAATTAATTTCATGAATTGGATGATTAACTATAAAAACAACTACAAACAGTCTAGTAATTACCTCGAAGGAAGCCAATTACCCATGCTAGCAACTATGAGTAGTGTAACAATTGGAATTACAGCAGCCACAGTTTGTCCAATTGATGGAACTCAAAAATAAAACAATGATTCACACACACAATAACACCTTCAACTCCAATGGGGGAAATCATAATTAGGGTTAGCAAATTTTGGAATTAGGGTTGTAAATCGAAAATTAGGGATCGAAATTTTGAATATAGAACAAACCTGGTTTTGAAGAACCAGCCAACACCACAAATTGGTCAAATTCCTAGTTGAAAGCATTGAAAGAAGCGCGTGTGAAGGACAAGGCATCTTTGTACATCCTGTACCAAGCTGTGGAAGAATTCGACTTTGAGAAGATTGCAAGTGTAAAATCTTCAAAGGAAGCGTGAGATATTTTGGAGAAGGCGTATAAAGGGGATGACCGAGTGAAGCAGGTGCGCCTTCAAACACTAAGAGGTGGTTAGAAAGCACGAGGATGAAGGAGACATAACGGGTAGCCGAGTACATAACTCAGGTTGAAACTGTGGTAAACCAACTTGCCAGAAATAGAGAGACGTTGCTTGCTAGCCGAGTTGTAGAAAAGATTCTGAGGTCATTAACCGGTGATTTTAAGAATGTGGTGTGCGCGATTGTGGAATCCAAGGACTTGTCAATGCTTACGGTTGAAGAGCTTGTCGGGTCCTTTAAGGCACATGAGCAGCGAAAGAAGAAGAAGAAGGTTGAGCCACTTGATCAACTACTCCAAATGAAGGGAGAGACTTGGAACACTTAAGGAAGAGGACGATACCGAGGAGGTATAGGAAGTGGTCCTAGTGGTAGAAGTTGAGGACAAGAAGAAGACAAAGTAGAGTTTGGTCAATAAAATTGGCAAAGAAGAAGACGAGGTCTATGGAAAGGAGGTCTATCAAGCAACTTAAAAGTTGAGTGCTTCAAGTGTGGCAAGCATGGACATTATGCAAAGGAGTACTACTCAAACAAGTGTTTCAGTTGTGGTAAGTCCAGTCATTTTGCTAAAGATTGTTGATCTAAAAATAGGAAAGAAGAGACGATTAACCTCAGAAGAAGGAAAAGAAGAAGCGACATTGTTGATGATGGCACGTAGCTCGGGGCCTGAGCATATGCAAGTGGTGAACTCGACAAGAAGACCGAGTAGCATGGAGAATTCAGCTAGAAGGCTAAGTATAGTTAATAACTCGACAAGACAGTCGAGTAGCGTGGATAGCTCGGCAAGACAACCGAGTAGGTTTCATAGGATGGTGAGACATGCAGATAGCCTATACAGGGTGGTGTAGCATGTAGATACCCTGAACAACGTGGTGGAGCATGAAGCCAGCTTAGTTAACTTGGTGGGGCACCTACATAACTCGGTTAAGTAGATGGAGCAAGTAGAGTACTCAAATAGCTTAATGGAGCATGTGAAAAAGCTTAAATAGCTCGAAATATAAAGAAGAAGAGCTTTTAATTCAAAGGTTAAAGATTGAAAAAAAAGATTTGCAACATAGAATTGAAAAAGAGGTTAGAAACAATTCAATTTTACAAGCAATCGTAGAGAGAAGGAAGCAGGCTTTGCAAAAGCGGCACTTAAAACTTGAACAAGATGTTTCAAGTTTACAAGAACAATTATGTGTAGAGATGGATCTAAGAGCTGCATTGGAGGTGCAAGTTGAGGAGTGGCGACTTGCAATGGATGAGGAGATAGATGTGATTGAGCATGACAATATGTGGGAATTATCAAAGCCCTGAAAAAGGAGGTCAGCCTATTGACATGAATTTGGTTAAGAACAAGTTAGATACTAAGATAGCAAAGAACTCGATGAGTAACAAGTCAGCCAAAGAGAAGAACAAGTTGGCCATAAAGAGCAACAAGTCGATCAAAGAAAAGATCAAGTCGTGTACGGAAAGAGTAGGGAACAATCAGATTACAGTGAAATAGGAGTCATCAATGAAGAAAGTGAAGAACTTTGCTACTCATGAAAGGAACAAGCACAATGTGAGAAGGATTATTGCACGTGGAAAGTCTGGATGAAGAACAGAAGAATTAAGATCAAGAATAAGAGAAACATTTAAGTTTACGGGGGAGTTTTGTTGGATTATCAATAAACTTAAATGTATTAGCCATTATGGGTAACTAACCGTTGTAAGAAACTAGCCGTTGTGAGTAGTTAATGCACTAGCCCTTGGAGTTTAGGTAGTTAATGAGTTAGTCGTTTATAGCTGTTTTAAGTACAACAGTGGTCATGAAATGTAACAACATAAGAAGTGAATAAAGTTTTTTCACAAGTAAAGAGTTGTTGTCTACAAAAATTAAATATATTTGATTCTGAATACACTCTTCCTTTTCCATATATATATATATATATATATATATTTTAAAACCTTAAGACTGAAAGAGAGTTTCTTTGGATACTACAAGTATAAAAATGCTTTTAAGAACTTAACTAAATAAATGTATAACTTTTATGGATAGAGAAACTAGCAAGAACTTTTCTTTATTAGTATTCAAAATGTATACATGATTAAGTGGTGGCAATAACACTAAAAAAGGTAAGTTTAAGTTTAAATTTAAATTTAATCAAATATGCTAACAAACTATAATATATGATAACAAAAATGAAATTATCACAAACTAAAACCCTTTCAGTGTGAAACTAGGAGAAGTTTAGAAATAGCCTATTTTTATACAGATCATTATCTACTAAGAAAAGAAGCAATCGAAACGTAGTATGAAATCATTAGTTTTAGCACAAATCTTGTGGAGTTAGAGGAGAACTCTAAATGAACATGGAGTGCATGATAGTGTTTGCTCAACCTTGTTGGAAAATGCTCTATACCATTTCAAATTCTCCCTATCTGTTACAGGATTATATTGCAGGAATATGAAAAAGTTTAAGCTTCATATGGAGGGACATCACTTTTATGTTAACTTCAAATGCATGAATTTGTGTATATGAGGTTCATAATTTCGCACCTTGTTTAACTTCTTAATTTCTCCTAATAACCATTTCATCAATTAACTTCTCCTCTAGCATAAATTAGAGAATTTTTTTGTTGAGCTACCGACATAATATACCTTATTTATTTTCTCTTAAGAAGCATATTTTCCAAAGATTCAAATGTAGATAAAAATATGAAAATGATATTTAGACACCAAGTTTTAACTCATTTTTTACACCGTCCCACGTGCACCTTATTTTTTTTAATTGAAAATGTTTTAAAAATCATTATGAGGACCTGACGCACCTGTGGGCAAAAAATTGAAAGAGAAAAACCTGCTTTTCCAAAGGCAAAGGCACTTGAACCTTCCATCACCACAAAACACTGCTTTTTGGGTTGCAAATGAGTTTCTTTCTCTTGAGAAAAGGGGAAGCTTGATCGAAACCCTTAACCGTTTGGGAGAGATAATGACCACCATCACCATCAAAGCAATGTACCTTGAGTGGGTTTCCTTCGCTAAGGAGCAAAATGAGAAGGTTCAAAAGCATTTTCAACGCCTTAGTTTGGGTTTTGTTGTGTTTTGGTGGTTCCGTGCTTGCTTTAGTGGTTCCATTGTTACAATCCCCCATGAATAGTAGGGATTTCACGTTCGCAGTTATTGTGAAGGGTTGCATTGTACGTTTTTGATGGAGTAGTGATGAAGTTTTTAAATAATGTGGGTAGAAGTGATGGAGTTTGTGAATTATGTGGGGAGTAGTGATGAAGTTTTTGAACTACATTCAATTTATGCAACGATGACTACACTCCGAGACACGATTGTAGTGTCTTGGGTTGCCATAAATCTTGTTATGTAACATGCAACAATGATTATATTGTATGCAAAATTTATTACAATAAATTAAATGGTGCTAGGTTATGGGAACCTACGTCAAAGTAAGTAGGGACCTGAGACAAACTTTTTGAATAATTTTGACCACTTTTAGACAATGTACGCAACACTACTACAATGGTTTGCTTTCCTTCATAATTTAACCTCAAAATGTGCATACAATTTACTTAGCCAAAAACAAATCAATTTTATGTTGTCATGCGTAAAAGGGGATAAAGTAGTAGTAATTGGGGACTTGTTTTGAACTTTTTTAATAAGTCTTTGCATTGTATAAATTTCATGACCACAAATTAATAAGTTGCTTTGGATTTCTTAAGTGGGAAGGGATGTGAAATTAAGAGGGGACCTAAACATTAATTTTTGAACAATTTTGTTGGCTCTTGGTACCTGAACCAATATGTCCGTTGTTTTTCTTAGTCTTCAATATTTAAGTTCAACATAAAACCACCATGAATATTAACATATTAACATAGTCTTTACTACAAATTAAATAAATTATCACTAACCTGGTGACAAATTTAAATTGATACCACATTCTAATTAAATGGGGACCTAATATATAATTGCACCATTTGTTAGTCTTTACTATAACAATACTAAGGAACCTGGTGACAAATTTAAATAGGGAGCACAATGTTATTAAATGGGAACCTAACATAAAACCTTTTGGACTTGTTTTCAAGTTTGCAAACCCAAACATCTTCACACCACACATGCATTATTATTGCTTTCCTTCAAACAACATTTTTAACATTTTTTTTTGCTGTCATAACTAAGAAGTAATGAAAACTTATGGGTACCTACGACAAACATTTTGAATAAGTACTTATAACTTTATCCAACACATATTTTTTGTGCATATAGTACAAGTGCACCCTAAACAAGACTAAAGTACTTCTACAACAACACATGAAAGTCATACAACATTACTATGAAATACTACGAATGTGTAAATGCACTAAAAATTACAATAATAAGAAACCTATCAAAGTGAGCTTGGGTTTCTTTTCTTCCCATATGTAGCAAACAAAGTTGTTATGGCATGACTCTTCAACCACAATTGAGGTTCTGCCTTCATTCGGTCATACATATTGGTATATTATCAACCATCATCATCTTCATCTGCTTTACCAACATCAAATGTTGCATTGTCTGTTACACTAGAAGGATAATTATTTGAATTTCCACCATCATCAACATAGCCATAATGATGATGCTCATCATCATGATCATGATCATGATTGTCGTCACCAATAACATCCTTTCCATGTCCTTCGTCCTTTCTGCAACAAATTTTTCCAAATGGCAGAGCGATCCTTCTAGACCACGTATGACATGTTCCTGATGCTCTACAACCTACTAAAGCTCTTCCTTCTCTTTCTCTTTAATAATTTATTGTGTGTATGCAATCCCAAAGTGTTCAAATGCTTCTTTGAATACAACATGACAAAGTTCTTCCTTTAACAAGGAAACATCAACAATAGCCTTCTTAACGTATAAAAGAAAATTAAGTGAAATAATAACCAAACTTGTACATACCAAATAAATAATGTGGATACTAACCATATTATTAGCAAAAGCACTTTTTATGATACTATCACCTACTTTCACATTCATCCAATGCAACAATCGAGGATACTTGGTCATCTCAACATTAAACTTCATGTTGCAAATGAGGAAATGCTCAAAAGACCATAACTAAAACATACAAACAACCACAGATAGTCACTCATTAATGTACAAAATTAACTACAACAATAAGATAAAAAACGAAAGTGACTTGTACTTCCTTTGATCTTCAATACCCACCAAATATTCATAAACTAATCCACCCCAATTATATTCTCCTATATTGTGTAAATCATCAACAATGGAAAAAAGAATGGGGAAGACAATTCCATTTCTATTTGGAAGCAAGAACTCAGAGATTCCTAACAACAAGTAAAGCCTACAAAAGTCTTCTATACCACCCACATGTTCATCAACTTTCAAAACAATGTCATATATCATTTTAACATGAACTTTTCCACGGGGAAAAAGCTTTCTACATGAACTTTCTACCACCTCATCATACAAATTAATTTTTAATCCTATTACTTTTAGCCCTAATCCTAAACAAACATCTAATAAATTAAATTCAACTACCTCTTTGCCAAGATCAAATCCACCTCTCGTTTCAACCCATTTACAACATAATAGCGCTTAGAGGTTCCTACTTATCTTCACCAAATCCGTTAACACTGTAAACAAAAAAAAAAAGTGTGTCTTCAATACACCGTCGTTGTCCTTCACTTAGTCTTTCATTCACAACACCAATAAATCTCGACATGTAGAAATGAGGAAAACATATTTGCAAATATAATTACAAAGTAAGGACATCAAATAGGACAAAATAAAACCAAATACAAAAAACATGTATACCTTGTTATCCTCGTTGCATTCACCAATTTCTTATACTTTACTTCCCATTTTGTAGTCCTCTACTCAACCAAAGTACCAGAATTCACAAAATACACAACAAAGTACACACGAAATTGGAAAATACTTACCTACTAAACGAAACCAAATCCAATCCCACCACAATGAAACCAAGTTGAGACCTTTTCTACATCAACCTTCTCCTTCTCACAACCAAAGGAAATAAACTCAGGCTACCAACACGAAACCTAGGCGATTGCAACAGCAGAATACAAAAACAACAAACTCAGGTTATCATATCACCGAACGGAGGATTGCTCACAACTTTCCTCTTTTCGAACCTTCTCGTTTTGCTCCCTAACCAACGAAACCAGCTCAAGAAGCACTACTTTGGTGGTGAAGGCTTTTGATCAAGCTTCCCCTTTTCTCCAACAAAAAATACCAATTCGCGACCTAAAAAAATAGTGTTTTGTGATGAAGGAAGGTTTGAATGCCTCTGCATTTGGGTTTGGGAACGCAGTTTTCCCTCTTTCAATTTTTTGCCCACACATGTGTCAGGTCCTCATTGTGATTTTTATTCAATTTTCAATTAAAAAAATTATTAAAGTATAATGCAAATTCTAGAAGAATCTAAAAAAATATAAGATAGAGTTATTGAAATGTAAAGAAACTTCTAGAGTATTGGAGAAAAGCCTAGGATAGAAAGAAAAATCAAGAACATTCAAC
>Ga0214545_1002014_pt1 | contig 38895 bp, 22 predicted proteins | sample CNSS4metaG_FD_160064 | JGI IMG/M metagenome (GOLD analysis project Ga0214545, IMG submission 160064) | Root nodule microbial communities from cowpea collected in UCLA plant growth center, Los Angeles, California, USA - CNSS4 | ecosystem: Host-associated > Plants > Roots > Nodule | place: USA...
ATGTATTTTTGTGTATGCAATAAATTATTTATCGATAATATATAGTTTAAGTTGTTATATAAGATTACTTTAAATTATTAAATATTTAAAAAATGATCAAAATTTGATTTACAAATAATAATTTTAAAACCAAATATTATTCTTGAATGTAATCATGTAAAAGCCATTACATGGTCAACGACATTGTAAGGTGGATCTTTATTGAATGCAATTAGTGTACGAAATGGAGCTGTGAGAGATAAGAATAACAATTCTTAAATCGCATAATTCCTTAAAAAAATCTTAATCGTATAATTACAACTACATGATCATAATTAAATTCACTAAAACTGTTTTGAATGATTCACGTGCAAAAATGAAATGATAAATATTATTTAGTGACACGCTCCCTCTCGCACCTAATAGCAATATATTATTATTATTATTATTATTATTATTATTATTATTATTATTATACCTCGAATTGATGAGATAAAAGGGAGAGTGGAAAATTCATAATATGAATACAAAATGAGACCATTTTCAAGCTTTAGAAAAATGTTCTACATTTAACGTCTTTCTAAAAGCAAAAATCTCAAATTATCTGATTTTAACTATTTACATAATATTTTGATATTTTGAAAGTACCCAATAATATGTATGGGCTCTTATCGGCCCAAATACCAAGGTCTGTCCACAATGCACTTAACACCCAAAAGTGAAGCCTGTCTCTTTCTGCACCTCCTTTCTTTTTTCATCCTCATAAAATTCATAAACTCTAAATTTACCCTCCTTAAAATTATACTAAAAATGTAAAAAGTTACCTCTCATTTTCATTTTTTAAAGCTCACCTAATTGTGTAATTTGAAAGATATTTTCATATTTGAAAATATATTTCACAACTTATATTCCAAAATTTATTAGAAAAATATATTTTAAATTATACGATCCAAAATGCATTTGAATTTAAAACCTTATACTTTATGAACGTTCATGGAACGCTTTGGAAAGATAGCTCTTAGCATCTAAAACCTTAACCTTGAGGTCACTCTCCGCTTCATGGTCACAACACTACAAATAAGACCCTTCGCTAATAGCCTCTGCAAAAAACCTACTACAGATATGGATGAGCTTAGGTAGAGGGATGCTAGGTACATGCAATTACAAGAATTGATGGAGCTTGAAAACAAGTTCAGAGCCGAAATTGGTACGTTGTATAAGTGTGAAAAGGTGAGTTATTAAAAGGAAATGAGGTGAAAGTGTGAAAAGTGTTTTAAAATTTAAAATAAAAGTCCAAAACAGAGAGTGAAACCAAAAAATAAAATAAAACAACAGGTGTGCAAGATAGTAAAAAAGTGGTGCAGAAAGTAGTTAATGGGAGGTGTGTGCAGTGAAATGTGGGCTGCAATTAAAAATAAATAGGCAAAAAAAATATATACAAACAAATCCAACACAAAAAAAAGAGGTACAAAGATTAAAACAATGGGGTGCGCAAAGTAGAATGATTTGTAGCCCAAAGTGAAATAATGGATGGTGCAAGGATTGGGGAGGAAGTGAATCTGTTGCGTGAATCAAGGGGTAATGTTGTGGTGTTTTAGTTGGAATCAAGAGGATGAAGGTGCGTGGAGTGATGAAGGTGCGTGGAGGGAATGTAGGTTCTCTGTTTTTGTTTTGCAGAAAATTAAGGAAAGCAAGCGTGAGTGACGAAGGTGAAAGATGTTGGATGAAGGGAATGTGATGATATTTGTTGTGCTTGTGTTCTATTCCTTTTTTATCATGCAAGTGACGAGATGAAAGAATATGGAGGTTTTGGCTGGCAAGATGAAGTATGAAGATGGCAGGGATAGATGGAGGGAATTTGTGGCTGTGGGGGTTCGCTTGAGGCTTGGACGGTGAAAGCATTGGTGTTGGATCGTGGATTATATTTTCAAACACTCCAGCAACAAAAACAAACAACAACTCACAACAGTATTATCATGAATCAGCAACAAATGAAGCACGGTAGGCACAACCACAACACGACATCATTCATTCAAAGACTAGACAATCTCACATTCATCCAAACATTCAAGAATAGAATGATGCTTAACTCTTGTAGCCTCCTTGTGTTTGTGTTGCTTGATGTTAGGTGGTTCTCCTCTTGTATTTGCTTCTCTTTGTGTGCTCTTTCCTCTGTAATGAAATTTTTTCAAAATTTCTCCGGTGAGCTTATGAATCTTAGTTCTCTTTTTTCTATCCTCCTCAGAGGTATGTATTCTGTTGTTATCCAAATCTCCTCTTTTTGTTAAAGATCTTGGGCAAGATTCTAAACCTGAAGCACGCACTCTATGCCACCAACGTCAGGATATAGGGTCAAGCCAGAGAAATGGCGGTTGCTTCCTGCCTCTGATTTTTCTTCTACTATTGGTCATCTTCCCCTTTAATCACTTCCAACAAATGGAATCAGTCACCTTATCTCCCCTTCCATCACTTCCCACTGGTACAATTTTTCCATTTATGTATACAAATAGTAACAAAGTAGGACCTTAGCCAACTAATTACTCCCCAAATAAAGAAAAAGCTAGTCGTGAACCTCACCATCAGAATAAATTCTATACTAATTGCTCCTGCCTTTGAAATTAGTAGAAATTATAAAAGTCCAAAAAATAAAATAAATAAATAAGATAAAATAAAAGAGTTAAAAAATAAAATAAAAGAAAAACAAAACAAAACAAAGGGCAAAATAAATCAGAGAAGAGAAGAAAGAAAGAAAAAACAATATATATATATATATATATAATATAAAACTAAAAAAATAATAAAAAAAGAAAAGTATACAAACAAAATAAAAAATAAAAGAAAAGAAATAATATAAAACGAGATAAAAATAATAAAAAAGAAAAGTAAAAAAATAAACAAAATAAAAAAAAATAAAAAGGAGATAAATAAAATAATAATAATAAAGACAAAAATAAAATAAAATAAGATAAAATAAAGAGATTCAAATTAAATAAAGTAAAAAATGTAATATAAGTGTATATTTTTTTTGAAATAATAAAAAATATCTTTTATTTTCCATTTTGTTTTTTTTTTGTGTTCTCTGTATATTAGTTTTATTTTTTATTATTGTCATCCGAACGAAATTTAGGGTTGATAATGGTAATAGACATCGACACCTCTTGTAACTGATTGTTAAAACGACCTTTCTTTGACCCATTAAAGGTCATAATATCTACACTCTGGTCATGAAGTTCCCGGTCATTGGCAGGAGATATTATCAAATTCATGTTGATAAAAAAATTGCATGAGAATGTTATATCACAAGCCTCCTTTCATCCATGCCCCAACAACAACATGTAAATGGGAGAGCTACTGATAGAGAATGAAAACTTTCTCATATTATTGAAGTATGAAAACAGTGGTGTTTATATACACTGAAAAGGAAGTAATAGACTCAACAGAAAAACAGAAAATAAACCCATGCACGTAACCATGCCCCATGCATAGGCCCATACACATTGACTTAAATCTCAACATGCCTCATTAAGTCAAAATCGAACAATTCCCAGAGACTCTCTAAGTTTACAAAATCTAGCAGCCTTCAAAGGCTTTGTAAAGATATCTGCACTCTGATCTTCTGTGCTGCAGTGCTCTACTTCAAGCTTCTTGTCATTAACCTGCTTTCTCAAAAAATGAAACCTCATCTCTATATGTTTGCTTTTTCCATGAGCTGATGGGTGTTTAGCTAAGTCTATTGCAGACTTATTATCAACAAACAGTGTTGGTGGTTGGATCAATTCTGCATTCAACTCCTTCAACAACATCCTGAGCCATGCAGCTTGACATGCAGCCTGCGCAACAGCTATATACTCTGCTTCACATGAGGAGAGAGCCACCACGGGTTCCTTGACTGAATTCCAGGATACTAGTCCTTTGCCATAGTAAAAAATGTGACCTGCAGTACTTTTCCTGTCTTCCATGTCACCACACCGATCTGCATCTGCAAATCCCACCAACTTCATCTCACCCCTTGGCTTCTTGCATGGAAACATTATACCAAGGTTACATGTTCCACGCAAATAACGTAAGATTCGTTTTACGGCATTCATATGGCTAACTTTCGGGCTCTGCATATGTCTGCTAACAATACCAACACCATAACTCAAATCGGGTCTGGTGTTACATAAGTATCTAAGACTCCCAATGATTCTTCGAAACTCTGTGTGATCAACATCTTCCTCCTCAATGCCCCTTTCTAATCTGAGACCCATTTCCGTTGGAGTTACTGCAGCATTGCAATCCTTCATCTCGAACCTGTTGAGAAGATCACGTGAGTATTTCATCTGATGCATAATAGTTCCGGCTTTTGTGAACTAGAACTCAATGCCTAGGAAGTAGTTGAGCCTTCCCAAATCACTCATCTCAAATTCACTATGCATTTGAGACTTAAACTCTACAATTGCTTCTGGCTTGCTCCCAGTCAACAACATATCATCCACATAAAGACATACTATTATTTTCTCTTCTCTGTCTTGATCTTTCCAGCACTTGGTGTACACCCCTTGTTCAGAAACACACTCACAAAACCAATCTTCTCCAAGAACTGATTGATCCGATGGTTCCAAGCTCTAGGAGCTTGTTTAAGCCCGTAAAGTGCCTTATTAAGCATGTACACCTTGTGCTCTTCTCCTTTGACTATGAAACCCAATGGTTGTGTTACATATATTTCCTCCTCTAAATACCCATTCAAGAAGGCAGATTTTACGTCTAGTTGGTGCAAGGACCAACCCTCCCTGATTTTTCTTCTACTATTGGTCATCTTCCCCTTTAATCACTTCCAACAAATGGAATCAGTCACCTTATCTCCCCTTCCATCACTTCCCACCGGTACAATTTTTCCATTTATGTATATAAATAGTAACAAAGTAGGACCTTAGCCAACTAATTACTCCCTAAATAAAGGAAAAGCTAGTCGTGAACCTGACCATCACAATAAATTCTATACTAATTGTTCCTGCCTTTGAAATTAGTAGAGATTATAAAAGTCCAAAAAATAAAATAAAAGAGTTAAAAAAGAAAAGAAAAGAAAAACAAAACAAAGGGAAAAATAAATCAGAGAAGAGAAGAAAGAAAGAAAGAATATATATATATATATATATATATATAATATAAAACTAAAAAAAATAATAAAAAAAGAAAAGGATACAAACAAAATAAAAAATAAAAGAAAAGAAATAATATAAAACGAAATAATAATAATAATAAAAAAGAAAAGTAAAAAAAAACAAAGTGAAATAAAATAAAAAGGAGATAAATAAAATAATAATAATAAAGATAAAAATAAAATAAAATAAGATAAAATAAAGAGATTCAAATTAAATAAAGTAAAAATGTAATATAAGTGTATATTTTTTTTGAAATAATAAAAAATATCTTTTATTTTCCATTTTCCATTTTGTGTTTTTTTTTTTGTATTCTCTGTATATTAGTTTCATTTTTTATTTTTTATTATTGTCATCCGAACGAAATTTGGAGTGGATAATGGTAGTAGACATCGATACCTCTTGTAACTGATTGTTAAAACGATCTTCCTTTGACCCATTAAAGACCATAATATCTACACTCTGATCATGAAGTTCCCAGTCATTGACAGGAGATATTATCAAATTCATGTTGATAAAAAAATTGCATGAGAATGTTATATCACAAGCCTCCTTTCACCCATGCCCCAACAACAGCATACATCACATAATGGAGATAGAGGTTGAAGATCTCAACCCATAATATAGAAGGCGACGATCGCATCCAACCAGTGAGAGACACTAAACTATTCTCTTTTTTTTTGACGTCAATAGATCGTTAAAGATTGAGACTTATATTGAAGGTAAGGATGAAGAGCTCCAATACCAATTCATTTGCTTGCAAATGTACACATTTAAATGTTTTACATTTAGATGTTTTTGATTATGTAATCTCAAACACAAATGATGGAAGAGTCATGCATAATATAATATTACAAAATGTAGAATTTAAAGATAATTAAAATTAAGAAATGGCATTTAAACATGAATAATAAAAAGTTATAATGGAAATAATTTCTTAAATACTCTAACTAAGGAAATGAAAATCTGAAAGGAAGTTGGTGTTGCTTGCTTCTACTTCTAGCCTTGTACACTGTTTTAGATGAAATGGTATTGAAAGGGATGAGCCATACCATTGCCACACCATTGTGAGTGGATAAATCTAACCGCCAATGATATCTTTGGTGACTTGCTGAGCATACTGATCCATATCTTATGATGTGGTGGTCACTGGTCAGCCATTTCTCGACAAATATAAAGCATTTGAGCTGTGCCTTTGCTTCTGCGTTTAGCCAAGTGTCTCTCGCCTTTCATTTTTACTTTCCTTTTCATCGGAACAACACAAATCATCTCCGAATCATTTTGCTTTTCCAACACATTTTTTCTGTCGTTTTTCTTGGACTTCAAATTTATCCTTATACTTTCATTCATCCATTAATGTTTAAATTTGAGTTACTACAGTCCATTTTTTTATTTTATTTTAAGACATACTTTTATTTCTATAATTTTATAAACTTTTTTATATGTACTCGCATAAAAATTACGAAAATTTTAACTTGTGTTTCAATTATAAAGAACCATAAACATAGTAAAAAACAATATATGAAGTCTCATCATTAGCAACAGATTAGATTTTGGATGTACTGATTGCTCATCAAATTCACACTTCCCATGATCTTATCTTCATAGTGTTTGATATTTTACTCCAATATTAAGTTTTATAAGGTAAATCTAACCAATTAAATTTAACGTATTGAATATAACCAAGATCATTCCCAAAATAAAATAATACACTTGTTCCAAAATAATAACATTAACTAAAATTTATAATTGAAAGGAAAAATATAATAAAATTTCATAATAAGAAAAAAATATAAAAAGTATATTTTACCCTTTAATAAATTTTAATTTATAATTTTTTTATTTTAGTAAAGTTTAATTAATAATAAAGTTTGAGAGTGGTGTAAAGATTTTTGGGCTTTAGTTTCCATTTTCTTTAATCAACTTTACTTTGTTTTACAGCTCCTTGCTTGTGAAAGTTGTGGATTTTAAACCCTCCTTTACTCATTCAAGCACCTAAATTTATTTGCTTGGACAAGCTGTCCGTGATAATGCATAAGTTAGTAATTGACGTGTCCACTTTTAAGATCTGCCCATGTACTACTTTTTTTTTTCTGATTTTTTAAAATTAAAATAAAATTAATTGATTTATATTATCTATAAAAATTTACGGCGTTAATATGATATTTAATTTTACAGAAATGAAAAAAAAATGATAATATGAAGATATGAATATTAAATAAAAATTGTTTATAACGAAGAAACCGTGGTTAAATAAGGCGTCCAAGATAAGATATTTAAATGGGACTGTTATTGGAAACCGTTGATGTGTTAATCATCAACGGAATATAAATAAGATAAGTATGATGTATATGCGAAGTGTATCTTTGATACAAGAACCATTTCAGAATCTAGAAAAGCAACTTTTGGATTTACCAAATTGGGTTCGTTACATGAATGAAACTACGGAAATGATACTACTGTACACGTGATGGGATGTGATCCATAGAAATAATAATAATAATAATAATAATAATAATAATAATAATGATTTATTTTAAAATAATAAAAAAATTAAATAGGATTAAGAACCGGATATCTTAGAGGGGAGATTAAATAAAGAATCTCATAGCTTCCTTCCTAGCAAGAAATAATTTGTTTTTAATTTGAATTATAATTATCTTTGCAACATTAGAAGTTTGATCTAAATTTAAAAAATAATCTTAAAAAATGTAAGTTTAATATAATCAAACATTATTAAGAAATAATTTCTAACTTAAAAACTAGGTTGCAGCAAACAAATGACAACAAGTTTATCAATCCTTCAACTTTAATTATGGTCTGTTTTGGTTAGAAATGCTCCGATTTGGATTATTTAGCTTTGACCTATACAAAATATCTAGATTGAAGTGTAAAATCTAAAAAATTAGTAAAATCTTAAAACTTTAATAATAATTTTGACTGAAAATATTTCAAAATAGATTAAGAATAAGTGAAAGTATTGAAAAATATAGTATTTGTAATTCTATTTATGATTGACAATTATAGTGAATGAAACTATACCTTTCTTTAGCCTGTTGGCCAATTTTTTAGTTAAAAAAAATAGAACATAATTTAAATTATTAATTTTTTATTGTATTATTTAACAGTTGTAAATGTGTAATAATACTAAAATTTAGCTTAAAACAAGTTAAATTTCAATTATTAATTACAACAAAACAATTTGAACATGTAAAGATAAAAATTAATATTATAATTAAATATTATTACATATATATAATTCATTCAATTAAATATTATAATTAATCAATTAAAAATATATATAATTAAAATTTTATTTTTTCAAAAAATACATTTTAAATACAACACAGGAATTCCAATTTATACATATATATATATATATATATATATATATATATATATATATATATATATATAGATATAGATATAGATAGATAGATAAAAGTTAAACATTTATGTCATCATCATTTTCACTCTCACATACATTATTGAGTTAAATATGTTTTTGTCTCTTAATTTTCAGTGAATTTTGGAATTAGTATATTTTGAAACTTTGGACCAATTTAGTAATTTATCTTTCGAAATACGTAGATTTAGTCATTTTAATCAAATTTTGTTAGGTTTATTTAATGTTTTGTACGCATTTCAAGATTGTATTCGAGTGATTTATACTGTTTGACAGATTTTACTTTAACGTTAAGTCAAATACTATTATGAAACACTAGCGTAAACACAGGCGCTATCGCGCCTGTGTGTACACATTTTTTGAATATGCATGATATTATATTAGTAGTTAATTATATTATAATGTTATATTTATCAAAAATAAATGTATGGAGAAAATATGAGAAAATAATTGTTGATGAAGAAAAAAAGAAGAAGAAGGAGATAAATAAATAGTTTTATAAAAATTTGTAAAAGTAACATTAATTTTAAAAAATTTAACAATAATTACATCGTAAAAGTAAAGTTGGAATTATAAAATGTGGACACAAAAGAGGGAATCCTCTTTATATATAGTTATAGATCCTTGAAATATCAGGTAAATTTAACCAAATTTGACTAAAAGAACTAATTTGAAAAATAAAAAACTAAATTAATTCAAAATTTTAAAATAAATTAATTTCAAAATTCACTGAAAATCAAGGGACAAAAAATATATTTAATCTTAAATTATTAATTTATTTCCCATGTTAATACTTTTTATATTTATAGATTCTATGACGAGTTGTAAAAGTGTTCATTTACATCAGTATTATTTTTTTTTAAAATTTTATATCAATTAAAAGGTGAATGTCGATGTCATTTATGTAAAAAGAACTTTCTAATAAATCAGAATTATAATCAAATGCAGAGAAACTGAAGTTTTTGAAGACCATAGCATTCTAACATCTTCCCCTTTGAAAACAAACAAGAAACACTAATCTGGATCCACCACATATATGGGGTGAGAAGTGCATGCAGAGGTAGAAAGAAACAAACATCACCCATTTTCCCCTTACTTTGTCCGCTGTCTGCTTCAGAAATGCGACGATATATGTTTCAATTTTTGCTTTTGCCTTCTCCTAGTGCTTACCCCTTCCAATTGTTAACTTTGGACCTCAATCTAAGACGAACTTTCAAAATGGTTGCCCTTCAGATAACTTGGATCTCACATATTCAAATTATTTTTCACAATTAAAATTACTATATAATATTTTATACAATCTTATAAAATATTATAATATTGTAAAAAAATTATAACTTTATGTAAAATTATAATTTTAGTAATTCCTTAACTTAAAATTGCTTAAACAAAGATGGTAAAGCAAGAAAAAATTCTTCAAAAAGGATATGTTTTGAACAAGACCTAAAGTTGACCTAAAACTAGTCATCGGTGATTTTCTTATTTTATCTTCCCAAAAGTTTTGACATACAATAATTATAAATGATTTTCCATTTTCCATTTATTTATTTTTTGTCACTTAATGATTCCATAATTTTATTTTTTCCTACAATGTTATCCTATGCTTTAAATGAACTTCCTAACACGTGTGCATGTGTTTCATGCTAATTCCCTATTTATCATGTTCACAAAAACCAAATGCAAAATCAATCTTACCAAGGAACTCCTACATCTGCATTTTTAATCTCAACAATAAACCCAAAGCTAATTTAGTTTCTAGTACTTAACACAGTAGAATCATTTCTTTGTTTTGATATATAGAGGCAAAATATATACAGATGTGAAAGGATATTAATGGTTCTACCTGAACACAATGAAAGATGAGATGCACAACTTGGAAAAAACTATATACTCACTGTTTTACTGAGTAAATATGAATAAGGATCCGAAAATGAATATAAAAATTTAAATTAATACTATTTAAGTCTATATTAAAAATTGGCTTAGGTATGGGAAATTCAAGACACAAATCAATATACTGCATATAAGATAATTTTTAGTTTCTAAAATGAATTTAATTGATTAGACAGAAAAAAAGAAAAATCTAACTTGCGCACTTCTTGCGTGATGAATACATGGGTGCCAATTGTGCGAACATTAAATATCTAAAAAATTGTCGCTGAATAAACCAATGGGAACTAATATTTTGAAGTAACTTCAATAATAGTAAAATCACAATAAAGTTACACAAATTCATTTCTTGAACAAACAAGTGGCTTACTTAATTTGGAATTCCTCTCCAAGATTTCCCGAAATCTGATGCGGACAATTATAACCGTGTGATTCACGTTGATTTTGTTCTCATTCATAGGACAGAATCATGGTACTGTTGAAATTAAATTCAAAAGCAGGGGCAAATAAGGAAGAAAGCGGTTATGAATATCATAAAGAAGAAAGTATCAGCTCTCACGGGCCCCACGGGTTCGTCTCACAAACACTGTGCCATCATGCGATGAAGCACGTGACAACTTCTCCAGCCCCATCTTTGACCAATACCACCTTGCCACGTGTCCATTCCCTTGATATTACTTCTCTCAGCGTTCCAAGTGAACCAACCGATACCATACACACACTTCCAAGCTCTCTCTCATCACAGTGAAGATTTTCTTTCTAATTTTACGTGATTCCAATCTCACACTCTTCTCGAAGTCTCAGACGAAGCCACTCTCACACCTTCCACCGATTGAGGAAGACGAAGGTTTCTTTTCTTTTTCTTTCTCTGTTTTCTTCCAAATTTGCCTCTTCTCCTTCTCGTTCTTATTTATTCATAGGTTCTGGTATCGCAACTTTTGCTCATTGTGAATTTGAATGATGGACGCATGTTAATGTTTTCCTTATTTGTCTAGAGGAATAGTAAGGAGTAGATCCGTGAAGATGAGCCAAAGTATCTTCCACCAAACGGTGCTTTGTCAAACGCAAACGGTTGCTGAGCATCAAAGTAAGGTAAGTTCCTTCCCGGTCAGTGTGAACAAAGGAAAGAAGAATCTCGCGTTTCGTACAAATTTTCGCGGGAACAGGCTGTATGTGAGGAAATGCAAATTAGCCATGGGAAAGCACCGCCACGTCGACGCTATTCCACGCGCTGTGTTAACCACGAATCCGGCTTCTGAGGTATGCTCCAATCACCATAATATCATTACGTCGTTTCAGTCTGATCATTATTATTATATTATCATCATTTATTATTATTATTATTATTATTATTATTATTATTATTATTATTATTATTATTATGATTAGTATTAGTGAAGGGAAAACTAATTATTATAAAATCTTTACCCTCTTCATTTATTTAAGGATCGAGATTATATTAAGAATGAAAAAAAAAAGGAAGGATTCATTTTGTTAAATTAGCGGTTAAATGTTAAATTAAGAAAGCTTAAAGTTTGATGGGGGAAGAGTAACTCCTGGAGTCTTTCCTTTTATTTATTTTATTATTATTATTATTATTATTTAAATTATTTAATGGTGCTGAGAAAAAAATTGCTGGACGTCTGCTAGGTAATCTTGAATGAAGCTTTGTAAAAAATGTAATCATAAAGAAACAGTAACTTTAATGGAAATGCTGAAATATGTTCGCTCTTGATAATGTCTCAAGCAGAGCGTTAAGAAACTGCGTTCATTTTCTTGAGGCATTGGATTGAATGCTCATACATGAACATGACATAAGACAGTAGCTTAGGATGTAACTATTAATTTGGGCACAAATCAACATTACGCGTTTTTGTGAGCGTATAAAATTTAATCAATAATATTCAATGTGTTCCTTTTCTTGTCTGTTTTTATTAACTGGAATTTGAGTGTTGTGTTGACTGCCTTTTTGGCCATTGAACAGCTTTCTGGGAGGTTCAACCTTGATGGAAATATTGACTTGCAGGTATTCATGTGGCCCATAATATTTAATTGTGTTCATGGATGGTAAATATGAGATTGTAATAAGACATTATTAGTCAATGATGGTGGTATTCAATGGAGCAGGTTAGTGTTAGTTCTTCACAACCAGGAGCTGCAACACAAGTAGAAATTAAAGTTTCATACAGTAGTAGCTCTCTGCTTTTACATTGGGGAGTTGTGTGTGATCAGCCAGGGTATGTTCTGTACTAGTTAAGTTATTTTGATATTCCTCAAGCATTTTAGGTGTTTGGGTTAGTTAATAATAGTCTTTAATATATCTTGTAATTTGAAGGAGATTTGTTTCCCCCCGTTTTTTTATTTTATGTTCAGGAAGTGGGTACTTCCTTCTCGTCGCCCGGAAGGAACTAAAGTTTACAAGAACAAAGCTCTTAGAACTCCTTTCATGAAAGTAAGTTTTCAACATTAACTGCAACATTAAAAGAAAGTTTTATCGGAATGTTGATAAACTGACTTGACATCTTTAAATATAGATTTGCATATCCGTTTGACTAATTTTTTTTGTTGCTTTAGGCTGACTCGGAATCCTTCCTTAAAATAGAAATTTACGACCCTGCGGCACAATCCATTGAGTTCCTCATACTTGATGAGGCTAAAAATAAGTGGTGTGCTTCTCATAGCCTTGTTTTTTTATCGCCATTGTTGAATAATAGTTTCACGGTAAACTTAGACATAGTTATTTTTGTTTTTTTTTTTTTTCTATTTTTTTCTAAACGTAGGTTTAAAAATAATGGTGAGAACTTTCACATCAAGTTACCAGTAAAAAATAAGCTATCTCAAGAAGTTTCAGTTCCTGAAGACCTTGTACAGATTCAAGCATATCTTAGGTGGGAACGAAAGGGTAAGCAGATGTACACTCCAGAGCAAGAGAAGGTCAGTAATGAAATGGTCTTTCATGTCTTACATTTAGCTGCAAGTTTTTGAAGTTTGATGCCTACTTTGTTCCTTTCAGCTGATTCTTTTTTATAATTTCCTAGTTCTCCCTTTAGTTTGTTTTGCTCTCCAATTTTGTTATATCAATTTTCTGCTTTTCATTCGAAGAATATTCTTCTGAATGTATCCATGGTAAACGTTCTTGGTTATGCCTTCCATAACAATCTCTGGAAAAGATTAGTCTTTGCAATCTCGTATAAATTCTATGCTCATGTATTGTCCAGGTTTATTGACATTCCCACTCCTAATCCTTATTTAAGTTGATTCTATCACATTGGGTTACTACGACCCACTCTCTGGTTTTTGTCTTTAGCTTCCATGAAATATTATTCAGATGAAAGAGCATTCTTTCACTTGTGATTGAGAATAAACTACCAAACGCATCATCTCTTTCTTCTCTAACATGATATATAGCTAAGATTATTTTCTTGTGCCTGTTGGATAGGCATCTCACTACACTATAGAGTATCTCTTGGAAGAACACTTTTGCTTACAAGATATGTTATATTTTTTATTACTTTTAAAATTATTCTTTGGATATCCATGCTTTACAACATGTTAACCGCTCTAAATAGACTGATAATTATGTTAAAATATTGTTGATTATATTCATCATTTGATTTTGTAATGATTAGCCAGTTGTTAGGACTTAGGTCATGTTGAACATTTTGTTAGTGGTTGTTATTCTGCCATAAAATGGGGGTTATATGGGGGAAAGTTAAAAGGAAATGTCCCTTGTACAACAGGCTCTGGGAGTTAGATCTTCTATGCAAATTTGTTATTATTTGATTGTTCATTGCTGTTATAAAAAGCACTGCTTTACATGCTCCTTAAATTATTCTCTTGAAAAAGAATTCTCTACCTGAAACTTCCAGAATCGAAAAGTAAAGAGGAAGTGGAGGAGGTAGGTAGGGGTTACTTTTACTGGATTTGATTCTTCTATTTTTGTAAAAAGAATGATAAATATGATTCCTTCCTTTTGGCTTGTAAGTTTATGATCGCAATTTGTTCTGTATAGTTCATTTTTGGATAATCTAACATTATATGGAAAATGGATTTAGTGACAGCCTTCTACTTTTGCTGGAATTCAACATTAGTCTGTTATATTTTACTGCTCTCGTCAGGACTATTGCATTTTTCCTTCACATACATGATTAGTATATAATTTTCTCCTCAATTATGTTAGGCGGAATATGAAGCAGCTCGGCAAGAACTATTGGAGGAAGTATCTAGGGGTACTTCTGTACAAGATCTTCGTGCAAGGTTAACTAAGAATACTAAAGCTGCTGAAGTGAAGGAGCCTTCTGTTTCTGAAACAAAGACTATCCCTGATGAACTTGTACAGATTCAAGCTTATATTCGTTGGGAAAAAGCTGGAAAGCCTAACTACTCTCAGGAACAACAACTTGTAACTTTGTGACATCCTCTCCAATTTCTACTTTTCTGTTGAATATTAATTACCTAGGTTGTCAAATTATAATTCATTTTATCTAAGAGAACCTTTTGGCACTCGCTGCTTAATTGCCAGATGGAATTTGAGGAAGCAAGAAAAGAGTTGTCAGCAGAGCTTGAGAAGGGTGCTTCTTTGGATGAGATACGAAAGAAGATTACCAAAGGAGAAATACAAACTAAAGTTGCCAAGCAGTTGAAAACAAAAAAATACTTCCGCGCTGAAAGAATACAAAGGAAAAAAAGAGATTTGAGGCAGATTATCAACCGAATTGTTGATGAAAATATAGTTGAACAATTTAAAGATGTTCCAAAGACCTTGAGACTAATTGAACAATATGCCGAGGCAAGGGAAGAATATGAAAGTGGTCCTGTTTTGAACAAGACAATATACAAGCTTGATGATAATGATCTTTTGGTGAGATAATTTTTGCCAAATTGATATTTTGAGCTGGTGGGTCTTTTATTGACCATCTGATTTTGATAGTCTTTCCTATCTTTAAAAGGTCCTCGTTACCAAAGATGCTGGTAAGATTAAGGTTCACCTGGCTACAGACTCAAAGAAACCTCTTACACTTCACTGGGCCTTATCTAGAACATCTAATGAGTGGTTGGTGAGTGTTTATTGTACTATATACCAGATTAATGTTCTCCTGGGTGTTAAAATTGTGTTGTTTGTTTCATCATATTTTTTAAGGCATTTTATTTACAATAAACTCATTGGCAATCTTAGCTACCACCTGGAAATGCTCTGCCCACTGGATCTGTTGCTCTGACTGAGGCTGCTGAAACACCTTTCAGAGCTGGTTCTTTGTCTCATCCTTCCTTTGAGGTGTCTACAATATCATTCCTAAGTATTTTAAGTCTTTAGACCTTTGGATTTTAATCTAAGTTTAATAACATCAATTTAATTTTCAGGTCCAGTCCTTGGATATCGAAGTTGATGATACTTTTAAAGGAATACCATTTGTCATTTTATCTGAAGGAAAATGGATAAAGAACAATGGATCAAATTTTTATATTGAATTTGCTGGAAAAAAGCATATACAAAAGGTTACACTTCCTGAAATTGTGTTTGTATTTCTTCTTTCTCCAATTATGTTGGCCTATGTCACCATGTTATCATGATCAACAATATATATATTTTTTTCCATTAAAAGGATATTGGTGATGGCAAAGGTACAGCCAAGTTCTTGTTGGATAAAATAGCAGAAATGGAAAGTGAGGCACAAAAGTCCTTCATGCATCGGTCAGAAATCCCTTAAAAACTTTTACTACTTTATTGAATTATTGTTATCTGTCACTTGAAACTAGAAATAGGATTTGTACAGGATTATAGCAAACCTTATTTTCTGTTACTATTGTAGCAAAAACATGTAGCTTATAGACTGGCCAAGGGTCCTCCACTGATAGTTGTATTCTTAACGGCAATTTGAGCTTCTTCACCAGTACCAATGCGATATACTATGTTTTTGTGTTAGAGCATCTAATACCAAAGGTTTCGTTGAGTTATTGGGTTCTTGAAAATACTATTTATGCATTTTATGTTATTTTTTATGTCCATTAGGGATTAATCTTTTAGATCTGTCCTGTTGTGAACAATATTAATACTATAGAATTGCTATGTTGGAAGTGATAGACATCTATCAAACTATGAAAGGAAGAAGAAAAGAGGTTTAAGTGAAATAACTTAATTTTATTGGATTGGATGTGGTTGACTGGGTACTTTAATTTGATTTATATGACTGTATAGGTGAGAGATATGTATAACCAAAACCTTTGCAACATAATTTCGGTTATATAATTTTTAATTTGATACCATTTATATGCAATGAAATTTTAATGGATAAGTAGGTAACCTATTTTCTGACAGCGTTCAGAAGAAATAATATATTTTGTGAGTAAAAAGACTATATATTTGGTTAATCTCATCACCACCTTCACATAAGGCTTTTGAATGTGGGTTATTTTCTAAAAATATAGTGTCATAGATTTCAATTTCAAAGTGCAGCTCCAAATTAATGTCATCAACTTTTGATATGTGTGCGTTGTAAAAGATCAGTTAGCCAATATCAAAGGTATGAATGTCAGAAGGGACTACGTTACCATTTTGTTACATGGAAGTATTGGTGAATGATTGACAGTCTTGTCCCTGAATGCATCTTTTGTGGTGTCATAGATACGTAGAAAAAAAAGTTGTTAATTGTGATATGATAAATTGTCCTGATGTGTACTTTTTTATATTCTCGGACTAATATTTAGTTTTTGCTTGTTCGTTTATTTTGTATGTTCAACTTATTGGCACCTTTATTACCTGACCACTTACTAGTAGGTGAAACTCGTGTAAGTTCCACTGAATAGCAAGACACATAAATTTCACTTAATAATATGGATGTGTTGAATAGTGTGTGTAAAAGCTTGGAATCTTCCGTTTTTAATTTCCCTTTTTTAAAACAAACCTTGATGCATTTGACTGAACAAATACAGAATATTTATTAGGATGTTACTTTGTTCTATTGGTTCTGAGATGCTCACTCATCCTTTTACCCCGTTCAGATTTAACATTGCATCGGACTTGATAGATGAAGCCAAAAGTGCTGGTCGACTGGGTCTTGCGGGAATTTTGGTGTGGATGAGATTCATGGCTACAAGGCAGCTCATATGGAACAAAAATTACAATGTGAAACCACGGTAGATTTCCTTATGAAATGTTTCTCACTTGGTTTGTGCACTTCTCTGGATAATGAATAATATTAACCATTCTGGGAAACTAAGATTATGAATCACAATTAACTTTCTGCTTTAGATTTTGCTTGTTTATTGTCTTTCTTTTGTAACAGTCTTATTTATTTGCTATATAGTTTATGATTATGTCTGTCCTGTTTATATGCTTGATCGTCTTCTTCTAGTAAGCATTGGTTACTGATTGGAACAGTGAGATAAGTAAAGCACAGGACAGGCTTACGGACTTGCTCCAGGATGTTTATACAAGTTATCCACAGTATAGAGAAATTGTAAGGATGATCTTGTCTACTGTTGGTCGTGGAGGTGAAGGAGATGTTGGACAAAGGATTCGGGATGAAATCCTTGTTATTCAGGTACATTTGTTTTTTATTTGCTTTTCTATAGCATCTGCATATTTCCCTCTTGTCTGCATATGGATTAATCTTATGAAAAATTTCTATTACAGAGAAATAATGATTGCAAAGGTGGAATGATGGAGGAATGGCACCAGAAGTTACACAATAATACTAGCCCTGATGATGTTGTGATCTGTCAGGTAATTAGTTGTTCTCTTTGTAATTCCTTATGGTTTGCCCTTATCTTCCTTACCTTTATTGTTTTGGTTTTCTCCAGGCACTAATTGATTATATAAATAGTGACTTTGATATTGGTGTTTACTGGAAAACATTGAATGACAACGGAATAACTAAAGAACGGCTTCTGAGCTATGATCGAGCCATTCATTCTGAGCCAAATTTTAGGAGAGATCAGAAGGAAGGTCTTCTGCGTGATCTGGGAAACTACATGAGGACTTTGAAGGTTGTATTTATATATGCGTTCTTAATTATGTGTTATTTTTTTCTGATTTGTTTTTTTTCAGTTAGTGAATGTTATTAGTTGAAAATGCTCTTGGCTTCTATTCAATTCTTTTCGTAATAAATTCTTATTGTCGTGCTAATATGGTTGCGCATATAAATTAGGAGTGATCGTGATAGAATAGTTGCTATATCTGTGTGTGCATGATAGCATAAGTAAATGAAGTTGTTAGGAACCTAGAAACAGTGATGAAAGGACAAGACAGAAAAAGAAGCAAAAAGATAAAGTCTTGTACTGCATATTATTCACTTTACCTTGTAAAAACCAAAGCTTACAAAGGAAAACTACTTTCCTTTCTCATAGGGTTCTCCTTGTCACAAACATCATTTCAAAAAGACTCCCATAGCTCTCCTTGACATGACAATATATAGAATTCTACAAAAAGTCTTCATCTCATGTCAAATAACAGCTAACTGTTAACCAGTTAACTGCTACTGCTTTTATTTTTCTTCCTATATATACTTTCAAGACCCCCTCCTTTTTCCCTTGCCTATCAGAAGTGGAGTTCATTTTTTCCAGATAAGGTTTGTTTGTTCTTGCCAATGATAAGCTGCAAAAGGTTCTTCAGAAGTGGAGGGCAAGGTTCATTAGGCTTCTACCTCTGTATTAATCTAATACTGCTACTGATTTGAAGATTTGTTCCACCTTTAGTTACCTCTTTAGTGGTCTTAGAAAATTGTCCATTGCTGTATTTCCCACCATAGCATAGTACCCTTGACATATTGGGCTTACCTTGTGGATTATATTTTGTCATATGATGATTTTGGTTTGATTACATTATATGCAGGCAGTTCATTCAGGTGCGGATCTTGAATCTGCTATTGCAAATTGTATGGGCTACAAATCTGAGGTAACAAGACAGATAAGATCTCTGTTGCTCATCCTTTTCTTATATCTTGAGATTTTCATGCAATTAATTTACACTTAATTGTTTCTCAGGGTCAGGGCTTCATGGTTGGAGTGCAGATAAATCCAGTGCCGGGTTTGCCTGCTGGTTTTCAAGTAATGTTTATTAATTCTTTATAAATCAGTTTCTGATGATGTTATGTCTTCTGAAATATAAAAATATTTATTTGATCTACCACAAGCAGGGATTACTAGAGTTTGTCATGGAGCACGTTGAAGATAAGAATGTTGAACCACTTCTTGAGGTATATATTGAAATTATATAATTTATGTATGAGAAGAGGAAAAAGTGAGAATATTTAATTAATGAATAACGTGAAGTTGATATTGATTTGATGTGGTGTGAAATACAAAGCGTCAGTCCTATTAATATATGTTTGTTTCTATTCAATAGGGATTGCTTGAGGCTCGTCTGGAACTCCAACCATCACTCAGTAAATCCCAAAGTCGTCTGAAAGATCTTATATTTTTGGATGTTGCTCTTGATTCTACCGTGAGAACAGCAGTGGAAAGGGGTTATGAGGAATTAAACAATGCTGCACCTGAGGTAATTCCCTGTTTTTGGGGTGTAACTGTTTTTAAATGTTGCTTGCTGAATTTTGTTGTGTTGATACATATTTTAAATCAAATTCTGTTATACACTGGTGTGTGGACTTTGCAGAAAATAATGTACTTCATCATCTTGGTTCTTGAAAATCTTGCCCTTTCATCGGATGACAATGAAGATCTTATCTACTGTTTGAAGGTATAGTGATTTGTCCCTTTTTGTTTCGTACTCACTAGTTGGGTTATTTCAAAACTCAGACTCAGGCTTATAAAGCCTGTAGATGTGGTATGTTATTTCAAAAATCAATTATATGTATAATTGATTACAGCAAAAATCATTTGTATTTATCTAAGTTTGCTGAAAACTGGCTTTAAGATAATTTATTCCATTTGGATATGAGAAAAAGAATATGTATATGAAGCTGAAAGGGAAAAACATTGTTGAAAAACAATCATGTTACAATTTATCATATTCATAAAATCAGCTTCTTTTGGATTTTCTTACAAATGTCAGCTGCTATCCTTAAAATAACATATAGTTGAAATTGCAATCTTTTTTTACCCCATAAAGAACTGAAATCTTTAAAATTATTTTTTCCCAAACTCGCTCTTTCAGTTGTTAATTGTGCAATTATTATTTTTTATCATGGTCAATTCCACTGTTCTCATGGATTATAATTGACAGTAATGTGGTCACACAATGTGGGAATTTCTTTCATCAACATTCGTTTTTAAATATTCATTCCTCATTAATTTGAGGATTGAATTTGCTTTGTGTTAACTTAAGTTTCTTAAAGCTGAGTATAAAGGATCATAACTAACAATGCAAGAAAACCACTGATGCTGTTCCAGTAATGGTGCTACATAGTGTCTTGGGTCTTCAGATATTCTTGGTCTATATTTAATCAGACAAAGGAAAATATCCATTAGTATTTCTTTGTTTTATTTTGAAGGGATGGGATCTTGCCTTAAGCATGTGCAAGAGTAATGACACTCATTGGGCATTGTACGCTAAATCAGTCCTTGACAGAACCCGCCTTGCACTCACAAACAAGGCTCAATTATACCAGGAAATTCTGCAACCATCGGCAGAATACCTTGGATCACTGCTTGGCGTGGACCAATGGGCTGTATGTATTTTTTGATTGTTTTGTTCTCTATCTTTCTGTTTTGCCTTTGTTTGTATCTAGAATATCTCCTGCTGCAGGTGGAAATATTTACTGAAGAAATTATCCGTGCTGGATCTGCTGCCTCTTTATCTACTCTTCTAAATCGACTGGATCCTGTGCTCCGAAAGACAGCTAATCTTGGAAGGTGAATTGATCATGCTTGTTTCTGATGTCATCTTCAATATAATATAGTCAACAGGCTAGACCATACACCATCATTCTGGTTTTGAGATAATTATAACCTTCTAATCTAATTATAATTTTCTCAAACAGCTGGCAAGTTATTAGCCCAATTGAAACTGTTGGATATGTTGAGGTTGTAGATGAGTTGCTTGCAGTTCAAAACAAAACATACGAGCGACCAACAATTTTGATAGCCAAGAGTGTAAAAGGAGAAGAAGAAATTCCAGATGGTACAGTTGCTGTCCTGACACCTGATATGCCTGATGTCCTATCTCATGTTTCTGTTCGAGCAAGAAACAGCAAGGTATCATCTTACTTTGGATAGCCAGACTATTTTGGTTATATTTAAGGATGCTGTTATTAAATGATAGACCTGTGTGTTTCATCTTCAGTTTGACACTAAATCAGTGGTATCTATATTCAAATAGCGCACAGTCACTCTTTAACTATGATGACATTTGAGTGCATGCTCCCTAGGTAAATTAGCATACTCCAACAACAGTATTTTTATTGAAAACTATTCACCTTCGTTCTCAGATGATTCTAAATTTGATTCTCATTAAATTCAGCATCCAATCATTCAAAGTCGGTGATATTGTTAGTGTTAATAATGTAAACAAAAGGTTTTTCTGGGAAATTCAAGGACAGTTGGATCAAAAGCCCATGATTTGGAAGGTTTACACATAAAAGGTCAAAATGTAAATGACCAGGAGAACTTGCTGATAGGGAAAGTGCTGGAATTTGTATTCACGTTGTTGGGAGTCAGTTACTCCTTACTAGGCTAACGAGGATATTCACACACATTGTGAGACCCAGTTATTAAACCTAGTAAGGAGGGGTAGAATCAGGGAATCTGAATGTTTTAACAGTTTTTGGCTGTAGGCTTGGGCAGAGATTGCCTTCGATATTGAAGTCTTAGCATCTGGGTTGTGAAAGAGAGTTTACAAATCCTTTCTTATTTCAGTAATTTTATCCATCTTTTCTCGTGTAGGTTGGGTTTCTACCAGGATTGATATAAATTGCAAATTTAGACTTAACCAATTATGAAGATTTGATTAAAAGACTTGACACGCTTCATCAGCTAACCTGTTATAGAGTGCAATGTCTATTAATCCAAGACAAAAAATAAAAAAATTAGTTATCATATTTATCTTGTGGTTTTCTAACCAAACACAACAGTTGTGAGCCATGTATTCAATTTCATCACGTGGGATAAGGGTATTGTTGTTATTATATCATATTACCATGCCTATGATACGCTATTTATTGCTGAGAAGATTTTGAAATGCAATGGCTGTCAAATGCTGAAGTTTTGAGTTTTCCAGGTTTGTTTTGCTACATGCTTTGATCCCAATATCCTTGCTAACCTCCAAGAACATAAAGGAAAGCTTTTGCGCTTAAAGCCTACATCTGCTGATGTAGTTTATAGGTAAACATTGTTTCTGCTTTGGATTAAAGTCCTAAAGATGTTTAAATGCCTTCCTGTTAAAATATTCACTTCACCTCCTACTGCTCAACCTTAATTGCTGTGTTTTACTTCTTTCTTATACAATTTTTCATTTTGTGGCATTTCATACAGTCAGGTCAAGGAGGGGGAGTTTACTGATGACAAATCAACTCACCTGAAAGATGTTGGTTCAGTGTCACCCATATCTCTGGCGAGAAAGAATTTTAGTGGTAGATATGCTGTCTCATCCGAAGAATTCACTGGTGAAATGGTTAGCTTTCGAAATGAACTACGTGTCGGTATACATATGCATTTTTCTTATACATGTTTCCTCCAGAATAACTTGCTCAAAGTTATGTTCCCAGGTTGGAGCTAAATCTCGTAATATCGCTTATTTAAAGGGGAAAGTAGCTTCTTGGATTGGAATTCCTACCTCAGTTGCCATACCATTTGGAGTTTTTGAACATGTTCTTTCTGATAAATCAAATCAGGTTCTATATATTATATTTTTGTCCATATTTTTCAGGTTGCTTAATGAACGTCTGCATCTCCTTTTTTGTGGTTATCGTGGATTTTCCATGTATATCAACTAGTGTGATTTTTTTATAATTTGAATTGGGGTTTGGAATACACACATTGGCTTCTGATTTTGGCTTTTTGAATTGCTAAACTATTGTATTTGATCCGTTGTAGTTTTCAATTTGTATACGAGAAGGTTGGTAACTCTTAAATCTTAATGGGTGTATATATTTGAATGTGAACTTTTAAGGTGCTAAATTGAATTTTCATAACAATTTATAATAACTGAACCTGAATACATTTCAAATGCTCTACCCTTTAAAAAATGGATTTCCCCCACTTCATGTTGCAGTTAGTGGTTGTTTATAACCTAGGAGTAAAATTGAGGTTATGGCAGAGGCAAAGTCTTATACTAAAGCATAGTAGTCCCCATAGGATTAAATCTCAAAGATTGTTTAACTGCATGGTTGACATCTATAGCTTATCTCATTTTTCATTTACTTTATGCCAGCCTTTCCTGTAGTCTAATGAAATCTTGGACTGCATGTTAATCAACAGGCAGTGGCTGACAGGATCAATATTTTGAAAAAGGAGCTAATTGAGGGGGACTTCAGTGTTCTCAAGGAGATTCGCGAAACAGTTTTACAGTTGAATGCACCACCCCAGTTGGTATTTTTCTTTTAGTACCGGCTTAACTTTAACATGATACAATAAACATTTATTTATCTTGATTCTTATTGTTGCGTTTAATATTGAAAGGCCACTACTCTGAATATAGAGACTAGTGGGATGATTTGATTTATGTAACTAACACCACTTAACAGGACAAGGTTTGGTCTTGATGGTTATATGATATGTTAGTATGTTAATATTACAGAGGGTTTCCGTGTAATCTAGTGTAACTTTTTGGTATTTCTTGTATGTCAAACTGTACAATTATCAGTCCCTATTTATTATGTACTTGACTGGTTGAAGAAAACTGCTTATTTAAGTTTTAAATTATGCTTCTCTAATAGCTCGACTTGAATTGGGATTCCAACAATCATTCTAATGAACATGAGTCTAAACTTTTCTGTTATGACACCCCATATACCCCTTCCACCCCTTCCAAATATTTCTTGCAAATCACTCATTTATTCTTTTAAGAAGTAGTAGTTTTTGTCTCATGCTCGACATATTACTTTTATTCTTGGTGGAATACCAAAAGTTGATATTAGTCTAAAGTTCTTCGGCTACCCTGCAGTTTTTAAATTATTCCATGTAAATGATGTGGAGTCTTATCGAAGAAGCCAATGAATTTATACATTAACTATATTCAGGTTGAGGAGTTGAAAACTAAAATGAAGAGTTCTGGAATGCCTTGGCCGGGTGATGAAGGTGAACAGCGATGGGAACAAGCTTGGAAGGCTATAAAAAAGGTTAACACTTCTCTCCTTGTTTGAATGAACTGGGTTTGATATATCTTATGCAAGAGAATTTTTTGTTTCTTGTGTATTTTGCCACTGCCCACTACCCATTTTCACTAAGGTCAACACAAATTTGAAATATTTTTCAGGAGATGTTATTAGAGACCAATATTTAAGTTCTCTATTCTTCATTTTAGTATCACATACTCTGCAAATGATGCCTTCTGGAAATCATATGTTCTATGCTTTTCCCTTTAATCATTTAATGTTATTTTCTCATGATTTGTTTTTCTCAATTATGAATTTATCGGCTCTTGGATATTCAAGATATAGAAATTCTTAATATGATGTATTGTGTGGGTTAAAAGCTTGAAGTTTAAGTTAATTTAAATTTGTATCTTTGGTTTCCTTTTCTCAAGCGAATTCATTCACAATCTACTATCCACCGATTTTCCTTGTTCGTCCTTTATTTTTTAAAATCTCCCAAGTTGTTGCACCTGGACATGCTTGCAATGTACAGTCAAAATAAATATATTCCTACATATATATGTTAGATATGTAGTTTAGATCTATTTCGAATTTTAGTGTAAAAACCTTAATACTTGTGTATATTTTAGTGGTCATGAACCAATATTATTTATTTGTTTGATTCATTAAAAAGGTTTGGGGCTCCAAGTGGAATGAAAGGGCATACTTCAGCACACGAAAAGTGAAATTGGACCACGAGTATCTTTCCATGGCTGTCCTTGTTCAGGAAGTGGTAAATGCTGATTATGCTTTTGTCATCCACACGACTAATCCGTCCTCTGGGGATTCGTCAGAGATATATGCTGAGGTATGTTTAATGATGTCATGTTTTCCCCTATTCTTCCGCCCATTTAAGTAAACATATTCACTATTGAATCGATATGGGAAAGAAGCTATTTTAACTGTGGTACTCTTCTGATATAGGTGGTAAAGGGACTTGGAGAAACACTGGTTGGAGCTTATCCTGGTCGTGCTTTGAGTTTTATCTGCAAAAAGAGTGATTTGAACTCTCCTCAGGTACTTCTGCAAGATCGTTTTGTTTTTGTAGTATTTTGTATGGTTAATGCCCTAGTTATCATTCTTTTATCGATTATGTCAAATATAAGAACATCATATATGAATTATCTTTACCAGTACGGCATATGCTTTTGGAATTTTTCATTATTTTTCTAATTTTTTGGGCTTCCTTAGATCTTGGGCTATCCTAGCAAACCTGTCGGCCTATTTATAAGACGGTCAATTATTTTTCGATCTGATTCCAATGGTGAAGACCTAGAAGGTTATGCTGGTGCAGGTCTTTATGACAGGTGAACTTTGACAACTCTTCATCGATGATCATCTTCCATAGAAACTTTGTTAGAATTAACTTTTATGAGAAAGTAGATCGAATTACCCTTCCTTATCAGTTAAATTAATCTTTTTCCTGATAAAAAAAATTGAACTTTTACAATAAATTTATTTACCTTTTTATTTTATTCTATGAAACAAGTTCATAGCTAATGAAATGATGGCATTGAATTGTATCTGCATGTTTTATTATCTTAACGCGATGCCAATCATTTTAACTGTTTTCCCCTTGTAATATGAAATTGCGGCAAGAATTATATCCAATGTACACAAGTCATTTTGAATTGAACATGGAATTTGTCTAGCTTTGCATAACTTGCCTGGCTTAGCAAAATGGTATGTGTATGATGGATAAGAGAGTATAATTGGCTACACTGGTAAATGTATCTCATTTTCGGGTCTTTCTGTTTTCATAAATAATGGTAACCCTTAGGATATAAGAAAATAGTACGTGCATTGATATTTGGGAGATTAGAGTGGTCCTGTGAACTGTTTCAAGTAATTATTTTCCAATTCCATTTCATGCTTTCTGACACCGGTTTACTGAATTTCCTTCCTGAACAGTGTGCCAATGGATGAAGAGGAGAAGGTGGTGCTTGATTACTCATCAGACCAACTGATCCTTGATGGAAACTTTCGGCAGTCAATCTTGTCAAGCATTGCCCGTGCAGGAAATGAAATTGAAGGGTTGTATGGGTCTCCTCAGGACATTGAAGGTGTCATCAAGGATGGAAAACTCTATGTTGTCCAGACCAGACCACAAATGTAGACTTCTACCATCCATATCTTCTAAACCCACCTACCTCCACTTTCTTCATCCCCGTGCAATATGGCGTTTCAAACGTGCCCGTGCCAACATCTGCCTGTTCAACATTTAAACCTGCGGACTACAAAAATTGGCTTTATAGATTTAATACATGTGATATATTAAATTTTAAGGAATAATTTATAAGTGTATAAACATAGAATAATGTAAATTAAGAAAAATTTAAATGGCTTTCTTTTTCCTCACCATAGATTATATCTAAAGCTACTTCTTAATCAAGTTTGTGTTTTTACTTGAGGTGTATGGACCGGGATCAGGTTAATAATATTTCCACATTTATATTCGAAGTACCTTTTTTATATTCTGCATTAGTTAAAATCATTAGCTTGCTATAGTATTTGATAGTTTGACTGTTTCACTGTATTTGTTGCGAGCACTCTATATGGAGTTTCGAGGACGATCTCAAAAAAGAAATGACTTACACTTTTAGGGACAACCAGAAGGTTGGCTTTCAGGACATCTTATTTTTTCTTCACCTTCTCTATTTTTCTGTCTCTTCCACTTCTATCCTCTTTTATATCTCTTGATTCTTTTATGATCATGCTTTTGAAGTTATTTTCATATTCTGATTCTGTAAAGATTATAATTGCTAAATCGCATACTGTGTAACCTAAAGCTATTACAACCAAATGAAACAATAATTATTTTCACTTCATCGGCTAAGAGATGTTGGTTCACAGGTTTTTGTGTATACCAGTATCTCCATCTCATTGTCTGTTGCTACTGGCATAAGCACTTGACAATGAAAAAAGAAAACAACTTAGTCAACATCATTTGAAGTTATCAATATCTTTATGGATTGACTCGTTGCCACACCCATGTTCATAGTCTGTAATTGTTTCTTCAATCAAAGATTATTGAATTTCGAGATATTTTCCAAAACTCGTTAGCACTATTTTGTCTTTCAAAAACTTCTGTTAAAACCTCACAACCTAACCTTGATAATATCTATATTTTTTAATTATAAGCGCATTGTGCGGATGTTTGATTAGCTGAATGAAAATGTTTCTCCTTCCAACACTATCTCATATAAAACAAACATCTTTACCCGTTATGAGTTGACATTGTTTTGGCAATAGATTTTTCATTTCGATCTTATGCCATAACTTTTTACGCTAATTTGTTGTAAAAGGTGAATTGGACAAAATAAAACCTCAACCGTTCAAAATACAAGTGATACAGAATAATCCCATTCAAAGAATTGAATTAGTAAGAAATAATTCGTATCCTAAACCATTCAATAGGAACTATTTTTATATATTAAGTAAACCATCAAATGTTTTATAATTTAGTTTTATTTACATTAAACCCTCCTCAAACGCCGAAACAAGACATTTCACACATGATATCATTGACACAAGCCATTTGAAGCACAATGACACAAAAACAAGATACTGCACTTAAACGAAAAACAACACTCAGTCAGCACTGGGTCCCAATTCCCGACACATTTATCCACACTTCATTCAAGCGTTGAGTAGTATTATGAGAGGAAGCATTGTAGTTGGCAATGATATAGGAGTCGGTATCTTGTATTGTTATGGATTGGTTGTTTAGGGTAGTTAGAAGAGCTTCGATTTCTTTGTTAATATCATCATCATTCGCATACCCACCGAACTTCCTAACTGCTATGCACTGACTTTTCCACTTCTCTATCCGCAGCTTGAGTTCAGGATTGGGCAACGGAGGTTTCCCATGAAAACGAGTTGATATGAATATTCTTACAATATAGGCATTCCCAGAGGGTGACGATGAAGACGGCACACTCGTTAAGGCTGGAGCAGTAAATGCAATTTTTGAAGAATTGGAATTCGCGCCATGGATATACTGGTATAGCCTGGTGCATCATTAACACTCACTTATTAACAACCATCAGAACATCATTATCAGCACTTTTGAAAAGGGAAATAAAAGATAAAACCTTTGAAATCCAATTTTGTAGGACTGGTCGAAGGAAGTTCCAGAAACACGGGCTGATACCCATGTGGATTCATTGTAGAGTCTAATCTGAAAATCTGACCGAGAGAGTATGGGTGTGTAGTTAGGTAATTCAATAGCCTGCCCCATGTTGCCACTGCACCAACAAATTGATATCAACAAATAGTAAACAAAGTGCATCACTGCTGTTTCCATCACTGCCTGTCTTCTCTTTCCAAATTACGTGCCCATTTTAAAGAGACAGAAGCAGCACACAGCACACAGAAAAGGAGTGGAAGCAGGAGTGAGGTGGGGTTTTCCTCATTAATCACTACCTATTTTATTCACTTTCTCTTTTACTTTTTTGCGTAATCTCAGCAGATTTCCATGTCAAATTATACATGTTACTCTTTATTTAAATATTTTTCTACAAATATTTTTAAAAATAAACAAATAATTTTTTTCATAAATTTATTTGTAGCAATTATTTTTTGGGTTAAATATGTTTTTGGTCCCTTAACTTTCAGTGAATTTTGGAATTAGTCTATTTTGAAACTTTGAACCAATTTAGTCCTCCATCTTTTGAAATACGTGAATTTAGTCCTTTTAATCAAATTTTGTTAAGTTTATTTGACATTTCAAACGCGTTTCACAATAGTATTTGACTTAACATTGAAGAAAAAATGTGTCAAACAGTATAAACAACTCAAATACAATCCTAAAATGCGTACGAAACATCAAATAAACCTAACAAAATTTGATTAAAAGGACTAAATCCACATATTCCGAGAGATGAAGGACTAAATTGGTCCAAAGTTTCAAAATGGACTAATTCCAAAATTCACTTAAAGTTAAGGGACCAAAAACATATTTAACCCTTATTTTTTTTTCTCTCACTATTGAAAGAAAAATTACTTTTAATGGAGATTTGTGACTCGGTATATCTCAAAAAACTATATCTTCAAATTCATTTTTCGTGATAGAAGAAATATTTATCCCTAAAATATGGGACTAAATTAATCACAAAGGTAATAAGTCATTCAAGTACATCAAGTTCCATACTTTGCGTAAGTAAAATTTTGTCTCCTCACTTAACTTAAGAACATAGGTGCTTTATTCAATCATACGTAACAATATTTTCAGTTTAAGCAATCCCACGTAAAGGTGAATTCGTTTTGATTGGCATGCTCTAAGTGAATATTGACAAACACTTAAAACGAGCAAATTTAAACATCCATATTTCACTTTCAACAAAGATTAAATTTTTAAGAAATAGTGATGTTGTTCCAAGTGACAAATAACATACTCTAAGGGATTTATTTTCTTAATAAAATATTTTAGTTATGTAACACTCCATTTAATTTAATAAGCGAAATTAAAGGTAGCGTCACATAAAGATAACAAACTAGCGCAGTCCGGGAGTTTGAAACTCAACTCCTTACAACTCAAGGCATACCACGATGCCCAAAAGAAAACTGGATACAGAGTTTAACCAAAAGTATATAAATCTAAGGATGAACAAATACATGGGCCATAACCCTAAAGAAACTTGTAAAGAAATGAGAAACCAGTCCACGCGGACTATGCAGCGGAATCACCACCTCCCTGTTGCCCACAGGTGTTCCTCGCATCTGCTCACACCAACAAGTTGATGATCATCGCAAAAAAGAGTACCACACAGTAGAACACACAACAATGAAAGTAGGGTAAGCTAGAGCACAAAATATTTCATCCATACAATCAAAATATATTCACCATACCGTATACATATATCAACCAAGCATGTTATGACTTCTCAGACAATACACTAAGACACGACTCGACTCATTCGGATACATATAACCTGGTCAGATTCAGCGGATGCTTGCACTTGTGGTGGATACCTCTGCTCACCCCCGAGCTATGTGTTACAAGTGTTATAATGAATCAATTTCCCTCACCACAAGGTTAGCCCTTAATGAATTTCAGGCCTCCTGCTACCCTCATCACAGGAGTCAGTTCGCTCTAGGTGAGACTAACTGACTCCTTAGAGTGTCAGGATGCAACCTTACCTTGAATCCTTACCTAGTTATACAGATGAGGCACCACCATAGACACCCACTAACAGGGGCCATGGAATTACGTCCCGACCACTGAAGCGCGACCCTGAAAGTCTCACCTAGAGACTCCAAGGAATTATGCGCTGACACGGACTAAACATGCTCAACCAATCAAGAAAGATTCATTATACAGATTATACATGCATATCGCATACTAGTTCTTCATAATCCATCTCTTTCATTTTTTTCCAGTAAATCCATACCAGCTCATCATTCTCAACCAACATAGTGAAATTCCATCTCATGCCAATGTCGTGTCAATTTAGTACCAACCACCTCATTCATTTCACATGCGAAGGTTCACGCCCAAAACCATCATTTACAATTCATGAATCACATCACTCATGCATATTTATTTGTCTTATGCATTTAACACAATAATCAACATCCAAGCAAGCATAAACCATTTCAGAATTTCAAAAACAACCACTCAATCACACTGTCTCGTCCAGCTCTTCGCTCAGACTGAAGGGTCTCGCTCAGGCGAGAGGCTCTTGCTTAGGCGAGCCCCATTCGCCTAGGCAAGGGCTTGAAAAAAGGAAGCAGGAGCTAACGCGGGATCTCGCTTAGGCGAGACCCCTCTTGCTTGGGTGAGTTGCTCGCTCGCTCAAAAACTGAGCTGGTCGCCTAAGCGACCTTTCGCGTAAAAAGGGTTTGGGCGAGTCCCTGTCCATCTCGCCTAGGCGAGACTGGTTCGCTTGGGCGAGATTATCAGGTCTCGCCACTATTTTCCTGCAATAGTCACCCACACCAGTCCAAAACAACACACTCATACATTCACAGTTAACATATCATCACATCAACCACAGGACCTCGAAATAACAACCAAACAACATGGAAAAAGGAATATAGGAGTAAGCCATAGCTTCCCTACCTGGAAATGGGCTCGTACGGGACTTCGACACTGAACCAAACAGCAGCTCTAGAACCAGACTCGCAAACTGGAACAGCGGACAAAAATGAGTTACTACAGGGCTTCCAACTGTGACCATGAAAACTATACTAGAAAAAGGCGGTAGGGATTAAAACATACTTGCGTGAGCAGAACTAAGGTCAAGCCAAGCGTGATATCTAACTTTTTCATCCCTTTTTTTACAGGTTTAAACGCACAAGTATTTTTTGTTTTGAGTTTTCTTAAGCCAACAACTCATTTTCTGCTTATATTTTGTCAGATCTAACTTCTTCATCCCTTTTTTTACAAGTTTAAACGGAGAAATATTTTTTGTTTTGAGTTTTCTTAAGCCAACAACTCATTTTCTGCTTATATTTTGTCAGATCTAACTTCTTCATGCTTTTTTTTACAGGTTTAAACGAAGAAGTATTTTTTGTTTTGAGTTTTCTTAAGCCAACAACTCATTTTCTGCTTATATTTTGTCAGATCTAACTTTTTCATGCGTGTTTTTATAGGTTTAAATGGAGAAGTATTTTTTGTTTTGAGTTTTCTTAAGCCAACAACTCATTTTCTGCTTATATTTTGTCAGATCTAACTTTTTCATGCGTGTTTTTACAGGTTTAAACGGAGAAGTATTTTTTGTTTTGAGTTTTCTTAAGCCAACAACTCATTTTCTGGTTATATTTTGTCAGATCTAACTTTTTCATGCTTTTTTTTACAGGTTTAAACCCAGAAGTCGATTTTATTTAGAGTTTTCTCAACCGAAACACTCATTTCTTCTTATTTTTTTGTGAGATCTATCTTTTTCAATCGTTTTTTTAGACGTTTAAACCCAGAAGTCGTTTTTATTTGATTTTTCTCAACCGAACATCTAATTTTCTTCTTATATTTTGTCAGATCTAACTTTTTTATGCTTTTTTTTACAGGTTTAAACCCAGAAGTCGATTTTATTTAGAGTTTTCTCAACCGAAACACTCATTTCTTCTTATTTTTTTGTGAGATCTATCTTTTTCAATCATTTTTTTAGACATTTAAACCCAGAAGTAATTTTTTTTTATTTTTCTCAACCGAACATCTAATTTTCTTCTTATATTTTGTTAGATCTAACTTTTTCATGCGTTTTTTTACAGGTTTTAAACCAGAAGTCGATTTTATTTTCAGTTTTCTCAACCGAACAACTTATTTCTTCTTTTTTTTTTTGTGATATTTATCTTTTTCAATAGTTTTTTTAGAGTTTTAACCCAGATATCGTTTTTATTTTGATTTTTCTTAACCGAACATCTTTTTTTCTTCTTATATTTTGTCTGATCTATCTTTTTCATGCGTTTCTTTGTACAGGACTAATATGGCTCACTGCGACATATGGTTTTATTACCCAGATTTCGTTGTTATTTCTACCTTTCTCCAGCGAACAACTCATTCTTCTTTTATTTTGTTATATCTAACAATTTTATTGCATCATTGTATTTTCTAGGTTTGCTACATTTCTAATATGGTTCACTGCCGCAGATTTAACATCAGGTTTGAAATAAACTTTTTATCTAACTTTTTTTTGTGTTTATGTAGATCTAACTGTTGTTTATCTGTATTTTTTCACTTTTGAGATCGTTCATCTTCTTTACTTTTCTACCTTCAAATCTCTTTGTCATTTTTTTTTTCGTTCATGGTTTTTTTTAATAAAGCATTTAATCAGCAGATCTCTTTATTGTTACCAACTTACACTATATTTTGGCAAAGTTCTTCACTAAAAATAGTTAATCTAACTATTTTTGGCGTTTATCTACTTTGATCAAACTGTTTCTTATATTTTTCTTTTGGATACAGGCTTAAAATCAACATTTCAAAGTAATGCAGTAGTCTTCACCAATTTCAACTGGTAAGTAATTTGTATGAAAATCTACCTTTTTCTTGACCAATTTTTCTGTATTTTTTCACCTTTTACAAGCAAACCCTTCATCTTCTTTATTTTTCTTTCTTAAACTCTTTCATTTTTATTCGTTAATGGTTTTTTTTTAATAATTCATTCTATCACCAAATCTACAAATTTTTACCCAATTTTCGTTTTCATTTGCACATTTTTCAAAGAGTTTTTCACATTTTTCAAATCACCCTTTACTCCATCAAAAGCTTTTCGTTTTAAAAATGTTTTGTATTCCAACCCCTTCAAATATTGCTTTTATAAATCTTCAAATCAACCTGTCAATCAGTATTCAAACGCATTAAATTTCGCACTACTCGAGATAATGATGAATAAACTGATCCATCATCTGCCACACGTTATAATTATTAAACTTTATTATATTCCAATATTAAATATACACCATCCTCAAAAAAATCAACATTACAAAATTACATTAAATAATTCTTCTTATACTTTTACGACGTTTCATAATTTTTTTTTATTTAACGTATAATTTTTGAATTCGTATTTATTAACCTGTACTTTTACCACTTAAGACTTTTCAGTATGTACGAATACTTCCAACAACTATGACTTCTCCTATTGTTTTTATATATATATTCCCTGTGTTTACCAATTCAAAGTCAGACATCTGATTTTTCTACTGTTAACCATTTTATTCTCTTACAATTTTACTTCATCACCAACCTATTCTGCTTCAATGGAACCCATGCCCACACCACAATCCATACTTTCTTTAGACATGGTTGGCAGATTCATTTCTATGTTTTTGAAAGACCAAGTATATTTTTTGATTCAAACTCATTTATCTTTGTTATTTAAATTTATTTATTTCTTTATTCTTAACTTGCTAATCTTTTAAGGACTGTGGACACGTCGACCGAGTCTTCATCATACGCTATTGGAAGGACCTTGGTGCTAAATGGACCGTTGTGGATTACCAAAGTAATGTTCACCATGTTATTTACAACATGGATATTCACACTCCAATGATTACTCAAGGCTGGAACCAACTAAGATCTTTCTATGGAGATCAGTCTGACAAGTTGCTTGTGTTAAAATACTTGGGAAATTCATCTTTCGTAATCCACGTCTCTAAACATTCTGCAGACATAGGAATTAAGACCAAGTTCCTTAACAATGTTGCCATACGTCGTCCTCTCTCTATGTCGAACTTAATCCATTTTACTGTTGAATTATCCACATACTACTGTCAAGCATGCCACCTGGTTAGTTTTGAATTTTTAATATTATTTTAAATTTCCATTCCTTTCTAATAATTAATATCTCTTCACATTCTTATTCTTTTTTCAGTATTTGAAGAAAGAATTTGCTACTTATTTTGAAAAGAGTGGACTTTCTTCTGTTGTTTTACATGGACCCAAGGGCGAGGTCGAGTGTAAATTGATAATAAGACCTAGGTATGTTAAGATAGGATCTGGCTGGAAAGACTTTCGTGCTCTTCATCAACTCTTTGTAGAGGATCACCCTAAATTATTTTTTGAAGTTGAAAGTGAAAGAACAAGCAGAGATATCAAAGTTCTTTATCCATTTTTTTGGTATTAAAGTTGAAAATTTGTATTTTATTTTGTTTGAACTTCTTATATATATATATATATATATATATATATATATATATATATATATATATATATATAAGATGATTTATATTGGACTCTTATTTTGTATGCATTTATTATATATCTCAATATATAAGTTATATTTTGTTCTCTTTTATTATATGCATTTTCTTATTTTGTATTATTTTTTGTTCGTCTTCATTTTAGTAATTATAATTTATTCTTAATTACATTTTTAATTAACAGTAATTACCATAACACAAAATGAATTATAATTAATTATTATTATTAGAATCTTATAAGTTATAAATGAATTATAATCTTTTTCACCATTTTTCAATTAATTGAAAAAGAAATTTAAAATGACCGATTAGAAAGCGTTTTATATTCCACCGCCTTCAAAAAGTGGTTGTAATTGTCTTCAAATCAACCTGTCAATCAGTTTTTAAATGCATTAAATCTCGCACTGCTCGAGATAATGATGACTAAACTGCGGATATCATCTGCTGCACGTCATAATTATTAAATAATAAATCAGAAGCCAACAAACGTTTCATTTTTTAAATTTCTTTTCATTTCTCAAGGTCAAATTAATTGCACTGTCCAGAGTTATCAACACTTCTCAAGACGATAATCATGATTGCTCTACGTAATCAACACTAAAACGCTTTGATTACTGCTACATCTCTTCACATTCAAACAATTCTCAAGACGATAATAATGGATGCTCTACGTAATCAACACTAAAACTCTTTGATTACCGCTACATCTCTTCACATTCAAACACTTCTCAAGACAAAAATCATGATTGCACTACGCAATCAACACTAAAACGCTTTGATTACCGCTACATCTCTTCACATTCAAACAATTCTCAAGACGATAATAATGAATGCTCTACGTAATCAACACTAAAACTCTTTGATTACCGCTACATCTCTTCACATTCAAACACTTCTCAAGACGAAAATCATGATTGCACTACGCAATCAACACTAAAACGCTTTGATTACCGCTGCATCTCTTCACATTCAAACACTTCTCAAGACGAAAATCATGATTGCACTACGCAATCAACACTAAAACGCTTTGATTACCGCTACATCTCTTCACATTCAAACAACGCTTCTACGTTTACAATTTACAAGTTATCTTCTTTCAAGTATACTCATCTGTGTTCATCTATTTAGATCAGATTTACAAAAGTGCTTCTCCATTACACAAAAGGTATGGATGTATAATTATTACACTTTTATGACCTATGCTTCTGTTCATCATCTTTTTTCTTTATCATCTTCTCCGTTTCATCATCACCATTTTCTTTTCCATTACACAAACATTTTTAAACTGCTCTATCCTCACCATCTTCTTTTCCATATGACAAACACCTTTGATTACAAATACCTCTCTTCACAGTCCAAAAACGCACCTTCCTCTACAATTTTCAACTTATCTTATTTGTCTCATACTTATCTGGGTTAATCTTTCTATATATCAGTCAGATACCAAAGCGCTTCCCATTACACAAAGGTATGCATGTTTAACTTTTATATTTTTATGAACGACACGCTTTTATGTTTCATTATCTTTTATGTTTCATCATCTTTTCTGTTTCATCATCTTCTATGTTTCATCATCTTATCTGTTTCATCATCATCATCATTTTCTTTTTTTATCATATTCTCCTTTTCATCATCACCCACTTCTACAAATTTTTTGAAGGTATTCATGTTAAACTTTTAACTTTTTATGAACTACACTTCTCTTCACAGTCCACATAAAAAAATGTGTTTCGTGATTTTCTGTTTTTCATCATAACCATGTTAAACTTTTACCTTTTTATGAACTACACTTCTCAGATCATCATGTTCTCTGTTTTTCAATGTTTTTTAAATATTTTATACCATCTACTTAGATGACGACGAAACAATGCATATTGGGTGATCAATCCATACTTGCAACCAAGTGGAAGGGTGGATTATTTACTATGTTCATCGAAGAACAGATTTTTTTTAATTCATCAGTTATAAATTATTCACCATTATTATTCTCTGTTGAATTTAAATAATATATTTTTGATGAACTTTCTTTTTTGTCAAGGATTTTGGTGACGTCAACCGATTGTTTGTCATTACATTAGAACGTGAACTGGGTCCAGTTTGGACAATTTCTGATAACAAGGGTAATATGCACCATGTTACCTTCAACATGGATATTTATAATCCGAGGATTACTGATGGCTGGTGTGATATAAGAAAATTCTATGATTTAAAACCACCGAGACTATGTTACTTAAGGCATACTGGAAATTCTGTTTTTGAAATACACCTTTATGATCACTGTTCAGAAACAACTTTGCAAAAATTTCAAAGTCATGTTCGATCAAATCTTCCACTCACAACGTCAAAATTAATTCACTTTGAGTTCCGCCTTTCTAAATACAACTACAAATCAAGCTCTCTGGTGATCTTTCTTACCTTTTTTTTTGTAATCTGTATACCATTATTTTTGTCTTTTTTTAATCTTCGCTTTAATGTATATATATTTTTGTTTTGTAATTATATTTTTTTGGTTTCCGCAGGATTTGAATTCAGACCTATGTAAGTATTTTCGCAATAGTAATTTCTCAGAAATTGTGCTTTACGGTCCAAAAGCAGAGGTTCAATGCAAGTTGTTAATTAGAGATAGATCGGTGAAGATTGGCAGTGGATGGAAAAAGTTTTGTGAACTACATGGACTAGAGGAAATAGATATAATACTTCTTGAGGTTGACGGTGAAAAAGCAAGCAACGATGTCAATGTGCTGCTTAATATATTTGATTGTTATCATGGCCACTGAAATCATCCCTGAACAATATTATTTTAACGTATTACTTCTTTTGTATGGCCAATGTAATATTTTGTAGGAATTATTATAGACATTTTTTACATTATATATATATATATATATATATTTATTTTGGTAAATACAACTTTTTAAATCTGATATAATTTTAACTATTACATATCTTCTTCCATATACGAATATCTTTGCCATTTAATTCATGTCAGACCCCTAAATGTCATATCATTCATTTTTGCTTTTTCAATTAAATTTTATATTTTACAAGATATGACCATGATTTATTTCAGATACATCTCATTTTTAAAAATTTAAACTAAAATTTAATATGATTTTAAAAAAGTAGATTGATATGACTTATGCACTGCTCAAGAAATTTCTTAATTCTTTCCACATTTTTTATGCCGTACCAATCCCTGATATGATTACTTTTTTTTATACGAATATAGTTTTTTTGAAAATTTGATATTATATATTATTAATTTAATTCATCCAACCCTTTTGTCTTCTCCAGGAAGTTTCTCGCACTATTGTATGTCATCTAATTTGTATCTATTTTATTCTAATAAAGTATATTGTGTATTACACTATTTTGTTCTCTTTTTGTACAATTTAATTAATTATTATTCATCCAAATAACTGTTCTCTTTTCTCTGCCTAGTCTGGATTCATACAAACCATCTTCCACCAAAGGTATGTACTTGATTTGTTTTTGTTAACAAATATAGTAATACATGAAGCGTAGCAGTTCATATGTTCTTTTGTACAGTTGTAGGTTTTGTCCATTTGTTAACAAATCCTGAAAAAAC